>WLWD01002978.1_pt1 | contig 52452 bp, 42 predicted proteins | sample 6712731 | NCBI WGS metagenome assembly WLWD01 (sample SAMN12718690, study PRJNA576275) | sponge metagenome | isolation source: marine sponge | host: Mycale hentscheli | place: New Zealand: South Island, Marlborough, Capsize Point | collected 2014-11-01
TTTATAGCATTCATACCACTTGTCTTTCTGTAGCACTATAATTTAAAACAATCATTAAAATTGAAATATTTTAAGCAATAATTATCAATGTACCATGTTTTCTTTGTTTTCTTATTCCCTGTTGATACAATAAAATGTATTTAGTGTTATTAAGAAGATTCACAAACAAAAATGTTAACTCACACATGCATAGGATTCCAAAGGAGCCAGAAGAAACTATGATTATAGTAATTATTGACCCCACTATTACAGGAATTATCCACAATATTGGTTGAGGTTCCGTACCTAAATGATCATAACAACTGATATAGATGTTAGAAGCACTACAAGAAGCACATACTTCCTTTGTATTCCATATTGGTCATGATAGATGCATCATTTGAAGAAAGTGCAGAAAGACATTCCTTGGAAATTATATCACTTCCTTTGAGTTGTAGACTACAGCTTGAATAATTGTAATCTATAGCTATAATTTGCAAATATTTTATTTTATCCTGATCATTATACATATGTCATTACTTACTCAAGTTGAAAGTAAAGTTGGTTTCACTGTAAAAATAGCATATCAGACAAGGCAACTTTGATCGGTCAAGTGTGATGAGTTGATCATAATACCAGTCAGAATTATTATGTGATAGAACCAGAGTGTCATGATACATGCCACTACAAGTAGAAATCTGACTAATATTGATATCATTTTTGATCCATTGAAGATGTAATGTTAATGTTTGGAGATCTACACATAAACAAAGAAGTTGTAGTAAAAAATGCAATGAACATTTTTATATTAGCAATACATTATACCTCCGTACATTATATATTTTATGAATACATTATAGAAGTCTATGAATGTTGTTATTATATACTGTAGATTAAGACAAAACACATTAGGATAAACAAAGTGAACTTGGTTGTTTAGCAGAAGACTGATTAATCTGTGTGTAATATTGACAATAGAATTGACAGTAGCATACTTTAATGTATTATAATATAATATTCACCTTCTCTATAACTGAAGTCCAGTGGTAGAAATTGATTACCACAAAGAAGTATAGTTCCATTATAGTTAACAGGTTCATAAAATGTGAAAGAAACACTGATACTAGTGTTGGTGATGACCATTTGATACATTATTGTATGTGTTCCAAGTAACATTCCTATTGATGGAACACGATGACTAAAAGTGAATGAAACAGCTTCTTGAGGAGGTCTTATAATTTTTCCAGATAGAACATTTATGGTAGCATCACTGCATTGAATTATGGCAGCTTCATCATCACAGAGTGTGGTCCTGACTGGAGTTATATCTAAAATCAAACACAATGTTGAATACAAACACATATTAAGTGATTGATGCAACCTGTAGCATGGCAAGTCATGAGGATTATTATTAGTAGAATGACATGAAGGATAAACATCTCAATCAGTTGCAATGAACTTGAAATTTTCCAGTAGAAGGTTGCGTCCCTAATAAGCCAGTGGAATTAGGTTACCTTCAGTTTACACTGAGTAGTCTCTTTTAGAAGTACTTCCTAGTGGGAGCAGCGATTCATCCGATTATCTTCAAACAAATACATTTTTGTAGCCCTAGAATTGGGTAAATTTATGGGAAAACAATACGTGACAATAATTGTGCATCCTAAAAATAGTCCAATTTTTTTAAAGATGTAATCTCATAATTACGGTCGAATTAGTGCGCTAGAAATTCTTAGCTACACTGATGATATTTAAAGCGAATTACACTAATAACAAAAAATTTAGCCCATATTATTATTATTTTAAAGTGATATAGCTATCATTAACCCTCAGCGCGCATGCGCTAGAGGATTACAGCAGTCACTTTGTCTCTGTGTGTGTGTGTGTGTGTGTGTGTGATTCAATAACGGATCTCGAAGACGACGGCATTCCCGGGCTCTGAAACGATGTAGAGATAGAGAAATTTTGCAAAGTATATATTTTTGTTTCGACTTAGTTTTCAAGAAAAAGCTAGCCGATTTTTAGCCGTACGTACGTACGTTCGTTGTGCTATTGCGCTATTGGTAACGCCCCTTTACCGCACGTTATAATCACCTGAGCTGAAAATTGCAGCTAGAGAGTGGCTGGCTGGCTTCTACTGCGGTTGCTTTTTTTCAAAATGTTCACTTCCAAATGAATTCAAAATTTCAATAGTATGGTCCAATTCTACTTGTAGTAACTTGGAATTGATTAAGTATGGCTGCTAGCAGATGACATAAGGCTGGACTTCATTGCTCTGACTGAGACTTGGCTGGACCCATCGATTAAGGACAGTGAGTTGTCAATCCCGTCTTTCACACTGCTTCGCAGGGACAGATCCAGGCACGGTGGTGGGGTCTGGGTGGTGGGGTCTGCCTGTATGTCCGGGGCTTGACCATCATTAGTAAATGGTTTCATGAATCAGCTTAATTGCTCTCTATCTCAGTTCAGACCATGAGTGAGCTATTCCTATTCAGTGTTCTCCATCGCCCTCCAGGGTTAGATCTCGACCTGTCAGAGCTCCAAGTAATTCTGGGCTTTCTTAACCTGCCACACCATCGTCATGCCATTCTAGTAGGTGATTTCAATGTCAACCTGTCTGTCAGCTCCTCTACTGGTGGCGCTTCTAACCTGCTGGATCTAATGGAAGCATTTGGCCTCTCCCAGTGTCCGCATCAACCAACCAGAGTCACCTCAACCTGCAGCTCTCTGATTGATCATGTCTATGCTAATCATCCCAACCTGGTGTCTGCCCTCTCTGTTGGTTCCCCCCTTAGTACCTCTGACCATCTGTCAGTGTGCTTGCACCTCTCCGTCATCAGCAAGCTACCAAAGTCTCCAATGCGTGAGCTATGATTTTACAACAAGGCTGATTTTGAGTCTATTGCAGAGATCCTTGACAGCTTGCTGGCTGGCTTACCTAATCCATCTACTTCTGGTGTTGACAAGGCGTGGTCAAACTTCAAGTCCACATTTCTCAGAATCATCGCAGAGATGGTTCCTCACAAACTAGTGAAGACAAGGAAGTCTTTACCCTGGTTGACCAAGGCTGCTAGGCTCTGCATGCAGATGAGGGACAGAACTCACCGGGAAGCCAAGAAGTTTAACACGGCTAGTCTATGGGAGAAGTTCAGGTCTCTGCGAAACCAGACCATTAACATTCTGCGTAAGGAGAAGAGAGCTTTTTTCCGGTCACTTTCATCACGTCTGACCACCTGCAAAGCCTTCTGGAAAGCTCATCGCATGCTATCCCAGGACCGTCATCCTGTTCCATCATGTGTTACGAGTGGTTCCGTCTCAGCTACAAATCCATCAGATCAAGCCTACCTACTCCTAATCCCCCACCTTTGTTTCCATCTTCCTCAGAGGAGCAATCAACACTGGCCCCTGCCCTATCCACTCTGTCCTGCTCACCAGATGAGGTTGCCTCTGTAATCAAGAGGCTGCGTCAGGACATAGCGAGCGGCCCAGATGGAATTTCTAGAAGGATGCTAAAGGGGACATCTCAAGCTATATGCAGTCCTCTATCGGACATTTTCAATGTGTCTTTCTCCTCTGGCCTGGTTCCATTGGAATGGAAATCCTCCCGAGTCATCCCAGTTCACAAAGCTGACGATCCATCTGACGTAGCGAATTATCTGCCAATATCTCTACTATCGTTGGTGGCTAAAGTTCAGGAGAGGATAGTCCACAATGCTGTAATGGACCATGCTCTTTCCAATGAGCTCCTCTCCTTTTCTCAGTATGTGTTTAGGCCAGGCAGTTCTACCCAGGAGGCCATCCTAGCTGCAACTCGTGACTGGCATCAGACATTGGAGTGCGGTGGGAATGTTGCCTGTGTATTCTTAGACCTATCCAAGGCCTTTGATTCCCTACCTCACTCCCTCATTCTGAGATCCCTATCTGGGATTGGTGTGTGTGGGAAGCTCTTCGACTGGTTTGCTAACTACCTGACTGGCAGATCTCAATGGGTCGCACTCAAGCGGGTTTCCTCTGCAAGTGTTATGGTCACCTCAGGTGTGCCAGGGCTCAATACTTAGCCCTCTACTCTTTATTTTATCTCTGGATCCTCTAACTTCCCTCTCCATCTCTGGTGGTGTTATCCGCATCTACGCTGACGACATCAATTACTAGAAACCAATTTTTTCCTCTGCTGACATTCTCTCTCTGCAACAGGATATTGACACTATTTCCGTGTGGGTAGGTGACAGCGGTTTGAGGCTCAATGCCCGCAAGACAAAGTCCATGGTCATCTCCCGCAACAGAAAGCCCCCAACTATGGAAATCGATCTCAACGGGTGTCCTGTGGAACAAGTCTCAAGTTTTAAGTTCCTCGGGGTTACAGTCTCCAGCACACTTGACTGGTCCCTACATATACAATGTACATGTAGCAGAGCCAAGAAGATACTAGGAGTAATATATCGTTCTTTTGGTCTAGCAGACCAAGTCTATATCTCTAGGCTCTATAAGACCCTGGTGCGGTTGGTTCTGGAATACTGTGACTGTGTCTGGGATCCCTACCAGACCAAGTACATCAACATGCTGGAGAGAGTCCAGTCACTGGCCGGCAGGATTGCTACCCGCCGTTGGTGTGGAAGTGCCACAGCCATCCGCAAGCTTCTGAAGTGGCCCCTGCTTGCCTCTAGGAGATGCTACCACAAACTCCTCCTCTGCCGAAAAATTCTAACTGGCATCTCAATCATCCCCCAATCTGTTTTCACCCCCCACCCCTATTCTTCTGTTTGCCTCCCCAATCCTTGTCCTATCTTCATTCCCTCCATTTGTTCTAACTACCACCGTTCCTCTTTTTTTGTTAGTTCCATCCCCCTCTGGAATTCTCTCTCTGAGAGCTTGGTGGGTCTCTCCTCTTACCTAGCATTCAAGAGGCACCTATAGCTCTTACTACAGGTGTAGCTCACTGTTCGTTTGTATCATTCCTTATTTGCTTTGTTTCTTGAATTGTTGCTGTTGTTGTACTTTGGGTAGCCTTTGTACTAAAAAAAGCTAGGTGGTAAAAAAAAAGCTAGGTGATAAAAAAAAAGGTTGTAAAAAGGTATAAATTAGCTAGGCCAATGAACTAAAATTGACTTCTTTGTCTAGCTATTTTGGAAATGTTAGTATTATTTGCCAAAACATTCAAAAGTTTGATATCATTGGAAAGCTTATAAGCTAAGTAATCTAATGCTACCAATTGCCTTCATTAGAAATGAAATAAACAAAAGATATGGCTATCTAAGTATATCTCATGAATATTAATGAGCTTGTAGAGAGCTACACCCTCAAAAACACCTTTCCATAAGTTAGATTTTATTAGATTTTTAGTATGTTGTCCGTCATATCAAATAGTACTAAAAACTAACAAAACTTTTGTAGCAATTTTTTGGGGGTCAAACCATATATTGACTAGACTACTCCTAGCTTATAGCTACAAGTAGCAGAATATCAAGCTGAGCTAGAGACCTGTCACTGCCTGCAGGGGGAAGCAGAGACCTGGTGTAGAATTAGAGGGCAAAACTGACAGAGTTTCTGGTAGCAACTAATTTTTTGGTAAGTTACGAACATGAAATGAATTACAGAGTGAGCAATAAATTATATGAGCACTTTAGTGAACATGTGATTTATCATTAGAAGGAAATGCGATCTATATTGTCGTGGACATGTGCAATGTTAGAGCAGGGCCTGGCTTGTGGCAAGTTTGGCTGTACAGGCCGATAATTAAATATTACATTTAGAAAGGGGGGGTTCGAATCCCCTGATTCCAGCCCTACAGAGGTAGCAAAAAGTGTCATTGAGGCAAAAACAAGGTGGTCAATGTTTGTTGTTAAGCATAATTTAGCCTTTCTGTCTAGTGAACATGCTAGTAAACTGTTTTCTCTGATGTTTATTGATTCAGATATAGCCAGGAAGTTTGGATGTGCAAGAACTAAGTACATCCATAGTCAAAGAAGCTTTGTCTCCATATTTTCATGCTAAGGTCCTGCAGAACACGTCCAATCCATATTCCATCATGATTGATGAGTCCAACAGTAAGGAAGACAAATCATGCATTATTCTCGTTAGGGTCCTTGATGTCAAAATTGGGAATGTCAAGACACGTTTCTTAGACATGCCAATAGTAAATGCTGGTACTGCTTCAAATATTTTTAGTGCATTAAAAGCTTCTCTGGAAAAACATGGTCTGGATTTTACTAAGGCAATGGCATTTATGTCTGACACCGCCAATGTTATGAAAGGTTGCAGGTCTGGCGTTCAGAAGTTGATAAAGAATGAGAATCCTTCCTTACATGACCTTGGATGTATTTGCCACTTAGCTGACTTGTGTATAAAGGCTGGAATGTCCACTCTTCCAATAGATATTGATCAGTTATTTATTGATTATTTTAAACACAGTAGCAAACGGAATCAAGAATTTGTTGATATGTGGCATTCTTTCTACACTTGTGAACCCAAAGTCATTTTGAAACACTGCCCAACACATTGGCTAAGCCTTCTAAGGTGCATCGAACAGTATCTCTATCAGCGTCCAGGGAGCAACTGAAGCAGTCATGTACCTAGCACTCACACCTGGCCATTTTTTTAATTGGCAGGCCTCTGAGAGCTTTACCCACCAAACCTGCAAGTTCAGTACTGTTGGAGGTAGTATCCTCTCCATGCATGCCAGAGATCTTGCTGGAGTCTCTGAACTTGCAGGTTTGGTGGGTAAAGCTCTCAGAGGCCTGCCAATTAAAAAAATGGCCAGGTGTGAGTGCTAGGTACATGACTGCTTCAGTTGCTCCCAGAGCCACCAGTGGCCTGCTGTTGAGGGAAGCCTCAACCTCAATGAGAACAGTCTGAAGCTCATCGTGTCTGAGTGGGTGAGGAGTCACCATCTTCCTCAGAAGGCGCTTCATCTCCCGTATTCCTGCCTCCCATAATCCTCCATGATGGGGCGATCTGGGGGGAATGTTGTGCCATTCAATGTTCTTGGCTGTTGTGAAGTGGGAGATGGTATCAGACGTTTGTGATAGTAGGCGTTGGATGGATTGTAGCTCAGACTTGGCTCCAATGAAGTTGGAGCCGTTGTCACTGTAGATAGCTAGTGGAGTGCCTCGTCGATTGCAGAACCGTGACAGTGCTGCCATGAACTCTTCTGTGTCCAATGTAGCGCAGCGTTCAAGTGGATAGCCTTACAAACCATACACACAAATAAACAGCAGTAGACTTTCTCCAGAATGGGTTTCCGGGTGTGTCCTCTCCTGATGGTGAAAGGACCGGCAAAATCCATACCCACCGAGGGCTGGGGGTAGTCCTTACTGAAGGTAAGAGTCCCATGAGCTGTGTAGCAGCTTTTGCATTGGTTTGTTGGCAGGTTGAACATCTTTTCGACAGCCTCTTGAGAAATGCCCTCAATCCTGGAATGTAGTACACATGTCCAAGAATACTGATGAGAGTTGACGTGCCAGGGTGCTGTTGAGCTCGATGTTCTGTTTCCACAAACAATTAGGTGATGTTGTTTTTGATGGATAGGGGAATGAGTACCCTGGGATTGGCGGACTGCTCAGCTCTTACTCATCCAGTCACCTTTATCATGGTGTGTCCGTCTTTGTCCAGAAATGCGACCATTCCCCCCAGGCAATGAGAACCAGGAATGGCTATCTTCTTCTTGAGCCAGTCTATGACTTCCAGGAAAGACTGCCGTTGCTGAAACAGGATGAGGAAACTTCTGCCATCAGCAAGTTCAGAGGAAGTGAGCATTGCAGACTTGATGGGTGTTGAGCCAGGCTTGGAATTCCTGACAAAACGGAAGATCTAACAGAGGATCCATAGCAAAGTGTTGTAGTTGCTGTAGTTGGACCAAACCCACCATTCCTCCACAGGCAACAGTGCTGTAGAGAGTACTGTTGCCACTACCCCTGGCAATTCCCGCGGCAGGGGGGTAGCGCTAGCTGTAGGCCAGTTGTTCTCTGAGCAGCTGAGCCAGGCAGGGCCCGACCACCACAAGGTAGAAGAAGTAAATTCTGGAACAGTTGTGCCACGACTTGCAAAGTCGGCTGGGTTGGACTTTATGTAGGCACATGTCTCCATAGACTATCAGGCAGGGAGTCTTGAATGGTGGAGATACGATTTCTCACAAAGACCTCAGTTATAGAATGCGGAGGCTTCCTCAACCAGCTGAGGACAATGGAGGAGTCCGTCCATGGTTGAATCTGGGTCTTGGGAATGTTCAATAACTTGGAGGTATAGACCAGCAGCTGCGTCAACAGAGCAGCTGACTGTAGCTCAAGCTTGGGTATTGTAGTGACTTTCAATGGTCTCACCCTTGCTCTTGCAATCACAAATGAGCAGTTGATGCTTCCATCCTCAAACACAGTACGTATGTAAATAACTGCTCCATAAGCCAGCTCACTGGCGTCTGAAAAACCTTGAAGTGATTGAAATCTCACTCTTGCAGGATTGGAGTGATATCTTCTTGGAATAGGGGGTGCTGTGACTAGGGGAAGATCATTCGTTCAAGCAACCCACCTTTGCTGCACAGGCTCAGGGGCTGCTGTATCCCAGCTGATCTTGATAAGCTAGAGTTCTTGCAGGAGAATCTTGGCTCTGACGATGTAAGGTGCAAAAAATCCCATAGTGTCAAAAATCTGGGCAGAGATAGATGAAATCAGTCTTTTTGTAGCAATAGAAGATTGTGGAGGATCAGGAGCAGCTACATGAAGGCAGTCCTCAGCAACTTGCCAGTGGATGCCAAGAGCTTTTGACGAATCCTTGGCAGAGGGTAGCTCGAGATCAGCCATCTCAATCAGTTCCGTAGGGATGGTAGAACGAAATGAACAGTCATTTGTCCGCCTTTTTCTGATAAGCATTTTGGCTTCAGATAGAAAGAGCAGATTTGTTCCCTCTTGTCGACTGCATCCTGAAGATTGTCAGCTCCTGTCAGCAGGTCATCCATGTAGAAGTGTGATCGAACACAACTGGCTGCCAGAGGGTGTGAAGTTTGAAAACGGTTGGCCAAGGAAAGGAGAACCTGGGTAGCCAGGAAGGGGGAAGGCTTGACCCCGAAGGTGAGTCTCGTCATCCTCAATGAAGTGAGCTCCCCACTGCTGTTCCTGATGAGGAACCTGTACAAATCTCTCTCCGGCACGTTCAACAGTATCTCTCGAAACATCTCGCTGATGTCCGCAGAAAATGCAATTCTGTGTTGACGGAACACCAGCAAAATGTCCTCAATGTGATGGTAGAAGCTAGGTCCGGTCAGCAACAGATCATTCAGGAAAGCTCCAGATGACGACTTAGCAGAGCCGTCGAATACTGGCCTGACTCTAGTGGTTGTGGAGCTGGTCTTGAATACTCCATGGACAGGTAAGTAGAAATGATCTCTGCCCAGTTCGTTGGTCGGAACTGTCTCAGCATGCTTCAAGGTGAGATAGCTGGAGAGCTCGTTGTTGAAGTCCTGAAGCTTGCCTGTGGCCATTGTAGACAGTGCACAATGCTGTTCGAATTGAAGCTCCTCTTAGCTGTTTGACAGTAGTGTTCTTATCAGTAGGGGAAGACTTGGGTTTGATGGAGGTCATGAGAGTGTTGCCTGTCTGCTTGCTGGTCTTGTTAGCCGATGTATCATCACCACAATGTAGGAGAGAGTGATGCCATGCCTTGCATTCTCTACAGGTGAATGTGGAAGCACAATTGCTCACCTGATGGCTCTGATGCAGACAATTAGCACAATATTTGTGCTGCCTGATCAGAGCCCATCTCTGGTTGAGATCTGCATCGAGAAAGACTTAACATCAAGCCCATGAATGATTGGAGCCCTTGCAGAGGGCGCAGGCTTTGTTGTGAGTGTTGGTAGCAGAGGAAGTAGTAGACTTCCTGGAAGTGGAGCTAGGGCTGGACGGAGTCTTCCTTCTTGGCAGAGGCTTTGGAGTAATTGGGATGATGGTTGGCAGGCTTGGAGCGGGCTGGCAGGTTGTGGGACTAAGGTCTCACGAACTCCATCAACTTTTCTCTGTCTGGAATCTTGTCTGAGGATCCCAAGTGACTGGCCCATTCTTTATGTAACTCCTCGTTGAAGTCCCTGACCACAAGTGCCACAACCATCTGCTCAATAGTTTTTGCTCCTATCTTATCCATTGCATCCAGATTGTATTTCACTCTACGAATTATGTTGGTCATGCTTTCTTGGTCGTACTCGTATCTTGATCTTGCAACCAAATATTCCACATACTTGGGATAGAATACCGAGCTACGCCCGTACCTCTCCTTCAATTGTTTGAGAGCAGACTCATATCCGGAGGAGGTGTAGGTGTTGATGAGTTCCTTGGCAGAAGGATCCATCATAGCTTCTGACAGAATGGACACTCTGTCACTGTCTGTGTAGGAGTCCCAGTGACACTTCATCACCTCAGTCAGTCTTTCCTCAAAGGAGGGATAATCAAGGGCTTTCCCGCTGAAGGTGGGTGCCTTGATCTGATACGGAGAAGGTTTTCTGGCTGGGGTAAGTGCAGCCGTTGCTGGAGCAACAGCAGCAGCAGCAGCTGAAGGAGGAACCTTCTGGTGTAACACAGTCATAACTTGTTCCAGCTGACTCTTGAGTGAGGTGAGAATGGTACCCAAGGTAGCATGGGGGGTTGAATGTGGATTCTGTGACCCTGATGAGGCCTTGCATTTCAGACACCAACTTGTTGCCAGCAGTAGCAAAGTCAGCAGAGGTGGGCACACCATGCATCAGCCAAGAATCCGCAGAGCTCCTCAATTCCTGATGGCAGAGAAAATATGTTCCCTTGTCTATGGCATCTTGCATCTTCTCAATGTGCCCGTCGTAGATGTCTTCCACCTTCAAATTGTTGTTCACTTCTTCCTGCAAATCCTCTTTGCTTGCTCCCTCTGCTGCCATGATATTCAGCAACTGATCCTGAGCTTCAAGTTACCCCTGCATGGCAGCTTTGAATGCTTCCAGTTTCCGCCGGAGGTCATCCTTTTATGGATCGCTTCAACAGGACTTTTCAGAAGTCCAGTGAAAAAAATACTTGTGAATTATTTACAGAAATTAACCGGCTAGTACAAATATGCTTTAAAATTACTCACTCAAAACTCAGTTCTTGAAATTGGCACCAACATCCATACAATTGACTTGGACAACAGTGCAAATCATAAGCCTGAGAGTATGAGTATTGGAGCTGATACATGGGATTGTTGCTGAACTTGAGGAGGAGATAGATGTAAAGCCCTTCTTTTCTGCAGTAAGGCAGTTTTATTTGGCCACACTTAAAAAAATGTTCAAGAAATTTCCATTTGGGGACACTATACTACACGACTTGGGTATTGTTCAGCCAAACAAAACACATTCATACACAGTGGACACTGTTCATCGACTGGCAAAACGTTTCCCTCAAACAGAACTATCATCACTTGAATCCTTTGATTCTCTTGCTCAGGAATTTACCGATTTCCTTCTTTCACCCAGTGATCTTCCTCCGATTAGGACCAACTCAGGCTGAACTCCACCTTCAACTCAGATCACAACTATAGTTTGTATAATGTGTACTACTCAAATTCTATCATCTCATCAATTATCATTATATTACAAATAAACGAAACAATTGATAATTAAATTTAACAAGAAAGTCTAATAACTTTAGCTACAAGTTTGTACTGCCTAATGCTGTGAAAGCTACAAGTTTGTACTGCTGAATGCTGTGAATGTCAAAATATTTGAGCCTGACAAAAAATGTGACCGTCTACAGGAAAACCGGGCACAATGCGGCGTGCGTAAATATCAAGAAAAGATCGATCGATTTCTTAAAAATGTATTGTTTCAAGCCGACGGAAGGGAACGGTTAGGTCTATTATAGTGGGAACGACTTAAGCTACGACGATAAAACTTGGAGAGCTCAATATCTGGACGCCGACAACTTTGTAAGTGCAAAAAAACATTTTTCGAAGGGTGCCGCGTTGTGCCGGTCACAAATTAGTATCAATTGGGGGAGCCATCTTCATTTCTTCGAATGCTAGTTGAACTATCCTGATATATATTACTATTATTTATTCATTGTTGTTGTCTAATTCATTTTGGTTGTCCCGAACGTTGTTGTGCTTTCCCTTTATTATTTTCTATTTGTTAGTTATTATTTTCTTCAGTTATGAACCTAGAAGTGGACTCCCCCATGGTAAACTTCTTCCTTCAAACCCCCCATCTTCTGAGGATTCTATTTTCAGTGACTCCAGTTCTTCACTAGCATCACCATTATCATCACGTTCCTCTTCAGTTTCAGCTTCATCTTCGGCTTGTGAGTCTTCTGTCTCAACTGTTGTCCATCATGATGATCAGGCTAACTCAGAAAGAGAGCAGCTAGAACCTCTGCCCTCTACGCCGCCCTGAGCTAAACCCACTACATCCCCGGCAATCATAAAAGCCAAGTTACTGGCTCAAGAATTGAAATCTACTGATGTTGATCCGTCTATCCTTCTATTGTCTCATCTCTTTGAGAACCAATCCGTTTCTTCTCATCAGCCTCCGTCCATGTACGCCTACACTAACCTCACTGACTCCTTGGTAAAGTATATTGGAAGGCTTGAACAAGGTGAGGACTTATTTGTCTTCCTAAATAGATTTGAATATGGCATGAAATTAACTCTGTTCCTCCTTGTGATTGGATTCATATCTTGCCTAAGTTGCTGCATAATTTACAAGGAAACTTATTTTAATTGTATTTCTGACACAACCTCATATCAGCGCATGAGAACTGTCCTTCTAAATGTTGGCGGTTACTCTCTGAATGATGTTTGGTTTCTTTTCCAGTTAAATTTAGGCAATCTGGTTCCAAATCTGTCATGCAGTTTTACAATAACTGGAAATACAAATACAGTGTTAAGTTGTCTCAGCTTTCATTCCTGGATGTGTTTGCTGAGGACCTATTGGACTTAATCTGTCAGGGTGTTGCAGCCCTTGGCATTATAGCAGGTATGCCCTTTGAAGCTCAAAAATCTGTGCTTGACAGACAGCACAACTCTCTTCAGGCGTTTATTGAGGATTGCGCATCCTCCGTTACCTCTGCAGACGGTGCACCCAGATCTTTTCATTCCAATAACGGTCATTTCCATTCTTCTAGACATGGCTATCACTCTCAAAGTCACAGACCTCCTGTTTCCAATCATGGATATATCATCACCCTAACTCATACCAACGATCCCGGCCCAATTATTCCACACCCTCAACCAATTATCATCATCATTCCCAACCTCATTATCAAACCCATCCTTACCATCAACCACACCAATCTCATTACCAACATCAATCCCAACACCATTCTCAACCTCATCATCATAATCCTCAAACCCCTCCCACTCCAACTCCCTGAAGAGATATTTCCGAAGTTCAATGCCATAAATGCCAAGCTTTTGGACATTACGCTAACACCAACATCAATCGGACATTAAACAAGATAAAAATCAATACACAAAATACAGCTCTATGGATAAGTCTGAACAACTCAACAACCACCCCGCAATATATAGATCAATACATAAAAACACAGCCGAGGCCACACCTACAGAAATGCTGCATAGTTCCCTTGCTGCCTCAACTATGCACACACGAACACACAATTAACACTTCCATAGTTCTCACCCATACAGTAACAAAAATCAAATGAAATATCATAACAAGGTCTTCAGGTGGAGGGCCGGCCTCCACATCTGTGGGGCCAGGACTCAAGGATGAGGGAAGGAAAGTAAAGAAGAAGAAAGACAAGATGTTAAGTTAGAAGAAAGAAGATGTAGCTGGAAATGTGTGTGTGTGCCAGAGTTATTTTAAATTTAAAAGTGTTAGCACTGTTGTTGTTTGTGTTGTGCCCCGGCCTAAGACCGGATGTGTAGTCATCTTATGTGTGCGCACATGCGTGACTTTCGGAATTAAATGACCAGTCACGCATGTGCAGATTCAGTTCTCAATTTTACCTAATTATACTGACGTGGTTTAACCCTTTTGTTCCGGTTCCCTCTTAGAAGCAGGAGACGATTGGTCGGTGTGGGGCGACCCACTTCCTGAAGATCAAGACTAGCCCACCCGGGAGGGTGTGCCGTGGGAACTGGGAACTGAGCTAGTTAGCAGTTCACTTGTGGAATGTGTGCGTATGAGTTGTGTATTATTAGTGCGTGTAGTAGGATGTACGTGTGTGAATTTGAGTGGGAAGTCTGACCTATCAAATAGCCACACATAGCTAGATAGTAATTAGCTGGGAGGAGTCTCAGCATTCTATATAGGCTGAGACTCCAGGTTTGTGAGTTGTTCTTATTCATTTCTTCTGTATCTGTGTCTGTGCGTTGTTGGTTGTCTGGATTATATCTAAACCTATAATACCGGCAAGTGGGGACGACATAGCTAAGGCATAACGGGAGGTGATTGGAAACTGGTGGCAGACCCCGAGAATAAAAACCTGCGGAGACGAACGACTCTTTGGTGGGCAACCTCACAGTCGGCTTCTCCGAATTTAAAAAAATAGCTACTTAAGATTGCATGCACAGGTGCCCAATGCATTGGAGAAACATCTAAAATAGCTTTCAGCCAGGACTGCTTTGACAGTACCTCATAGCAGTTGCGTTTGTAGTAAACTCACTTTTAGCATTTTCCAGAACTATTATCCCTTACCTGATTTTGTTTTTATCATCATCCCTTACCTTCTGTAGAGTCAGAATCACGTGAATAATTATATTTGATTGGCTAAGTAGTTGTAGTTCCAAACTAGCTAGATATTGGACGTAAAACTATAGCTACACTTCCAATACGTTTATTTCTTTCTCGGCAAAAAAACAACAACATCGATTCTCTGTCGAATTTTACAAAAAGTTACCTTCTTCACAGCAGCTTCATTTATGGATCCAGTCATCTCCAGAGCTTTGTAGAAGGAGCGAAAAATTGCTTGAGCCCAGTAGTCTTCCACAACACATTGAAACAACCGATTCTTTACCGATCAAGACTTTGCGGTTTGACTTACTCTCTTCTCCTATTTTTATAAAAACGCCAGTTCAACTGGGTGCCTCCCCATTATGTACAGTCTTAGATAATGCTTATTACATCATAGGAAAAAAGTGAGCGTGTCATGTGATCCAGGTAACTATGCAAAATTTGAATTTTTTTGTCATTTTGGAAAGATGGCGCCTACCAGTTACAGTACTGTGGAAGTTTTAGACTTCCTTGATGCTGACTCTAGCTACTCAGGATCAAGCGGAGAGGAGAGAGACGACATCTACGGCTATAGGAGGCCCTGTATCAGGGTTGGTGGACCAGACCCTGTCAACTCTAATACTGACAATGGGAGTCAAGAAGATGATCGAGGTAAGCATGTCTTTTTCTTGTCTTTCTCTTGAAAACTTGCAAGCTTCTGTTGTGGAAAGGACTTATTTATAGCTATATTGAGATAGAGAAAGCAGTTTAGCTATAATATATATATTTTTTCATTTTTCATTGAATTGTGAGATTTGAAAGTTTTTTTAACAATTTCAAATTTTCAAAAAATAATTTTTTGTTACCACATGTACTAATAGGACCAGATGTGTTTCCAGTCCAATTGTGAAGAGGACGCAGAAGAGGCGACAGGAGCAGAGTCTTCCAGTGATGAAGGAGAGCATGTTGGACCTGAGTCTTCCAATGATGAAACAGACAAAGAGGCATCAGGTTCCAGTGATGAAGAAGAGGAAGTGGCTCCTCCTGCTCCGAGTTCTGGACGTCCTCGCAGTCGGAGAAGGCGGGCACTGAATAAGAAGAGTCGGGTGGATGAGGTACGGGGTGAGTGGAAGAAAAGAGGACATCTAGATGTGAGCTTCTCAAACCACTCAAAGTGTATTGGTCAGAAGTGTGCCATCGATACATGCAAGATAACCCGGGCCGTGTCGTGACCAAGTATCACTTTTCGTCCCTGTAGAAGCTTAGTACAAAGTTGTCCGGCCAGAGACAATTGTGAGTGGGTTCAGGAAAGTTGGCGTATGTCCATTTAATTGCAATGCCATCACGGTTCCAGATGTTCCGATCAGCGAGAATCCAGATGGTGCTGGTGCTGATCAGGATGAAAATGAGTCCGATGACAGTGATAGTGCCGATTCGTCTGCTGAATGTGACCTTGAAGAGACTGGGACAAATGTCATGGATGTGGATGGCGATGCAGCTCAGACTACTACATTTAACCCTTTTGTTCCAGATCCCGCTTTAAAGCGGGGTGAGACCGGTTGGCTTCTCCGAATTTTAAAAAATAGTTACTTTATTAATAATTTAGCACAACTAAACTAATCAATGTATTATATAGCTAGCTATATAAATGTTATAAAGTAAACAAATAAAAAATATTGAATGTTTACTCGCTAATTTTATAACAACACTATTTAATTTAAGCTGTCATATTGTTAATAGCATCTTCAATAGTACAGTTTTCAATTTTAGCTTTCACACGAACCATCATCTAAATTTAACATTTAATAGTTGGAATAATTCAATGGCTAATGTTGGCAGTTCAATATCTTACTTCTGGTAGCAATACATCCAATGCATATGCAAACGCACATTCATTGTCAAAATCCTTTGCTGTTCAGTAATGCCGAAACCTGTAACAATGCCTCACAAAATAGCATCTAAATAATTAACTACACTTAATTGGTTACCTGATCACTAGGCCAGTCTTTTATTGGTCCGTATTTGTTGGCATACTTTAGCTTCTGCTTTTGCTTATTTGTGCCATGGTGATACACAAAATGATGTGCGGATGAAAGTTTCCCTGCCATTATTTCCACCATTAGAGGCTATGAAATGATTTTATATAAATCATTATATAATAACCACTCTTTTTACCCTCATACCTTCAGGAGTTTAACCTCTTCAGCTATTTGTCCATATGAATACTTAGTTGTAGAACACGATGTACAATACTGTGAGGCCGGGATGTGAAGATAGAGAGAGAGTGAAGGAGGAAGACAGGAAAGAGAAGAAAGATAAAGATACAAAGAGAGTGAAGAAGGAAGAACAGAATGAAACAGATAAAGATACAAACAAGGTGAAGAAGGAAGATCAGAAGGAGAAGAGCAAAGAGAAGGAGACAGAATACTTAATAGATGTATGCATAGTCATTTAGAACAGTGTTTTGTTTGTAAGCAGTAGTCAGAGTTCATTGTATGAGTGTATGTAGTTATGTTGAGTTTTATCCCGGACTTCCGCTGAACATAAATCACTTCGCGTGCGTGGCTGACAACTTATAAAGCAAGGCTGCACATGCGCCAGTCAGTTCTTGTATATTTAGATCTTGACAAAGTCACAGTTAAGTTCTTAATAAAATCCTTGGTAGCTTAGAGAGTAAGATCCTAAGTGCGTCGGGGTAATACGAAGCAAAGGCCTAGACTCTTTGTACTGCGTGGTTTCGAGAATTCTGGTGGCGGCGACTTTAGAAGGCTAACCCCGATCGGTCCATAAGAAGACAGAAGCCGGGAGCGACCTTCCATCCAGCATAATACCCCCCACAAATACCATTCTTCTTGTTCTTTAAATATTTTGTCTGTAACACATCTTAAATGAAATTTCTTTTCACATTTGACACACTCTAACATTTGCTCTTCTTCAAACATTCTACAGCTACCACAAACATATATTTTTTCTTTTTGAATTACGTTTTTTCTGTCAGCTTTGCCAGCAGGAAATGGAGACAAAAACTTGTTCTGTAGCCTGCAGTGCCCCCTCATTGAATTTTGATCATATTTAAGGTATTCTGGGCTCAATCCATGGCAAATCGCAACTGCATTCACTATTGCAAATAGCCCACAGTCTGAATAGCCTTTCTGATACTGAGTCTTAACATATTTGATGGTGATGTGATGCTCAGATTGCAGGAGGTCAGCAACTATAGCTTTATTAGAAGTTGATAATCTTGTATTCACTGTCATACACTAATATCACATTTGCTGGACATCCCACAGAGGATATCAAGATCCAATGATTACTCAACACTTGTAAACATTGTATAAAATCCTTGCCTTTGTGAACAGAAAATATTCTCGTGTATTGCAAAGTAGGAGGTTCAAAGACAGATATATTTGGATGCTGTTTCTTCAAAAGAAACTGAGCTGCACTAACATGACTATCACTGAGCCATTTGTTCGATGCCAGTATCATTTTGTCTTCCATAGTGAGTGAAATACCTTCAACTACTATCCAAGTGCTGGCAGCTGTGAATGAAGGGTTCGTCTGGTCCGTGAGATCTGAAACAACAGCAATGCTTCGTAATTTTGTGATGTTGACACATTCTCTACCTGGATGGCACTAATGACCAACACAGTAGCCTGCCTTTTTGCAAGAACATTTGTGACTCCCAAATCGTGTCTTGCATTTACAGCTTCTCTTAGTTTGAGTACTCAATAATTTCGACAACTGGGATTGTGAAGAAATATACGACTACAGAAACAATATTGGTGAATAAAGGATATGACATTGTCACTGGTGATTTTATCAAACTCATAGAATGAGGTAAAAGTGACTTCATTGATGTATAAACTTGTTCAACATTTGTTGACAATAAAGGTATCACTGAAGCTAGCATTGAGACCTGTGAAGGTACTGCTGAAGGTAGCGCTGACACTTGTGAAGGAACCACTGAAGGTAGTGCTGACACTTGTGAAGGAACCGCTGAAGGTACCACTGACACTTGTGAAGGTACCACTGAAGCTAGCATTGAGACCTGTGAAGGTACTGCTGAAGGTAGCGCTGACACTTGTGAAGGAACCACTGAAGCTAGCATTGAGACCTGTGAAGGTACTGCTGAAGGTAGAGCTGACACTTGTGAAGGAACCACTGAAGGTACCACTGACACTTGTGAAGAAACCGCTGAAGCTAGCATTGAGACCTGTGAAGGTACTGCTGAAGGTAGCGTTGACACTTGTGAAGGTACCACTGACACTTGTGAAGGTATTGCTGAAGGTAGCGCTGACACCTGTGAAGGTACCACGAAGGTAGCGCTGACACCTGTGACGGTACCACTGAAGGTAGCATTGAGACCTGTGAAGGTACCACTGTAGATAGCACTGACAACTGTGAAGGTGAACTATTTGAGTTACGCTGTGGTTGTTCCTGAATACTACAAGGTGAATAGTATTCTTTCAGGAGTACTCCATTGAACGACTTCTTCAAAATTTTTCCTTTTTTTAATTTTAGCTGCTATTTTCTTTTACCCATATTTTTGTATACAATATAAGGACCCTTCAATGTGGTGTCCATTTTGCCCTCCATCCAAGTGCATGCTTCATATTTTTTAACAAAACACTACTTCCATCAGGGTATACCTACATAAAACCGAATAATTAATACTTATACAATACAAAACTGTTATATATACCTTAAATGAATTATGCTTTGCATCATATTGCTTCTTCTGCTTCTCCTGTGCCACTGAGATGATATCTTTAGCTTTACTGTGACAAAAATCACGTACTTTAACTAAATTTGATATAATCGCATCTATATTCTCAGCCTCTTCAGTGTCACTCAATATTTTTGAACTGCCATTCTCTCCACATTCTTCTTTCTCCATCTCAAATGAGATAGCTTTTCGTGCTTCATGATTATAAACCAGAAAAAAGGAGTAAATTTAGTGGATGCACGCTTAGAGATTCTGTAAGCATACAGTGCAGCTGGTATATGTGTATCCCATGTTCAGGGTATGAACACCAACATATGTAATATTACTATCATCATTTCATGAAACAGATATTTTGTTTCATGCTATCTATGAATTACGCTTTTTGTCCCATTTTTTGCACACTGGTGTGCGTTTATTAGATTTTCGTTCTTGTAGTCACAGTTCACGTTGTTGAATGATTGAAAAAGGAATAAAGTGAAAGAAATGTATCTAGTTGAATCTTGTTAGCAGTTAACTGTTAGCCAATATAGCTATAACGATTCCTCCTCCCTTTTGTTCCTGGTGGAGTTGAGGAAGCTACAAACAGAAATAAGAACAAGTAAACTCACACACAGTCTCTACAGCTAGCTTGTTGTGTGTGTGCCTTTGCTACCAAGGTGGTCCTTTGGGAAGGAATCAAACATTCATTGCCTGTTGGGATTTACAACCCCAACATCCCATTCCTTTTCATTTGAATCCACCACTTTTTTCAGAGTATTTAGAAGAGTTTGGTTAAATCTCTCATCTAATCCATTTGTTTGTGGGTGATATGCACTAGATACACAATGCTTTATATTTGTAGACTTAAAGAGGTAACTGTTTACAATTAATAAATTCTCTACCCTGATCAGATTGTATAATTTTAGGCCAGCCATGTCTACAGAAAACATCGAATAAGAAGTCTGCCACACCTTGAGCACATTTAGACTTCAGGGGTGCAGCCTCTGGCCACTTGGAAAAATAATCACTAAGTGTGACTATATATTTATTTCCACATTTTGTCTCTGGAAGTGGTCCCACTAAATCACCCTACTCTATCCCATACTTTAGAGACAGGTATTGGATGTAATTCGGATCTTGGTTTCTGAAGCACATTATTAGTATGTTGACACTTATCACAATGTTAACATAACTCCTTGACATTATCATGCATCCCCTTCCAGTAAAATTCTTCTGCAATCTACAAATAAAGTAAATTTTAAGCTAAGGGGTGATTCCAACATTGCATTGTAGTGAGTGAGTTATCCCAGTTTTCAATCCTAAAAATTCAATGGTCCTTATCTATTACTCCCCTCTATCCCCATTACATATGTATAGGATACACCATGACATGGAGGTCAAGTTAGGATTTACACAATCATAGACCAAAGGCTCGAAAATAGTGCAAATCCATTACTGACCGAAAGGATGGGTGCGATAGACTTGTACCATGGCTCGAGGCAATACAAAATGCACTAAAACAATTTTTTATTGGACAGTTTACTTATTCACCTCCAAAGAGGTGGGTATGAAATATATTCACTACGAATCGAGTAATCTGATTGGATGGTTTGAATGTACCATGGTACAAATATATATATATTATATATATATATATATACACTCTGTCGATTTGAGTTGAGTCAGCTGCAAGCATGGTAAATGAGGAATGTACTTAGCTGAAACTGATGCACCTCCTTGAATGTATGCTTTCCTAGAGCATTTATCCAATCACACTTACTTTATTGTATGTTTTATCTCTCCCAAAATGCATACCATCCACACCACCATGACACATTTGCAGAATCCTTTTATTTTCTTTGGAATCAACTACTACTCTTCGCAAGTGTTAAGTGCCAGACTCATGACTCTTAGAAACATAAAGGCACAGACTCTTTGCCTACAAAAGTATAAAGTTTTAGTTATAATTTAGAAAAGATATTCATACTGTCACTATATTAATGGGTAATTTCAATGTTTTTTGTGAACGAGTTGTTATGGCAAACTAAGCACATGTGTTAAGTACGTAATGTAAGTGAAATGAAAAAGTGTACATACATTTTTGTATTAAAAATATGATAAACAGATTCACTATCTAATTTCACACACCTGCTTCAAAGCATTTCATATAAAAAAAGGCGAAGATTAAAAAGTGGTACAAGATTTAGGACTAATTCATTTAGCTATACATAATAATTAGCAGATAGGAGTGTTATGTACAGACAGGTAAACATAGTTTAAGGAGGAAGTTATATTATGACAACTCCCAATTATTTCTTTTCATGAATTTAAAATCATTAAAGATTAGACTCTGTAATTCACACCAAATATTCTGGACATTCACATTGTAAATATACTACTAAAAATTAGAAAAACCTATGATGTGATTGGTTTGACATAAAATCACCATTTTAATAAATAATTTGACAATGATAGTCTCCAATTTGACAACACTTATAACTTATTAATTACTCGAAATACTTTATCCACCCCTGGATAGTTTCAAATTATTCTAAAGACATTTTGACAACACTTGTCACTAACTCATTCTTTATAAATCATTTGAAAACAAAGTCTAGATGAGAAATATCACTGTAGAATTGTTCCGATGCTATTGAAATTAAAGTTCAATCTACATGAATTATACAGAAAAGGTGGCCAAGTTTTAATTGTTTTATGTATGATGGCTAATTTCAGAGGATTTGACAACATAACCAAAAAATTTCCAAGCAAAATTCTACAAAGATACTAGCAAATAGATGGTAAACTTAAAAGTTAAAGATACTGTGATTATTGAAAGTCAATCAAGTATTGAAACTTATCATTTTCTTAATAGTCTATAGCACCTAAATTTAAATTATTAAAGTATAAATACCAGAATGTGTTCTGCACTTCTATACTTTCAAAATGTGTCAGTCTAAATTTAACATTCACAAGTGTGAAATTGTAATTTAGTATTCTTGCAAACAAATGTCCAGTATACTTTCTTATAATCAATTATTTTGGCAAACATAATCAAGAAAACCAAAGTAAACAAACAAATAAAATTAACCAAAACAATGCTATGAGTAGTGGATGCTGGATTTATGGACCTAAAAAGATTGTAGAAACTCTGAACATTAGCTAAAATAGGATATGAAAGTCCCCACGTGCCTCTAAGCTACCTGAGGGTAAACAGGAAGCTCAGATTAGTGTACTTCTTACTGTGTAGCGAGAAGATTTGTCTCTAATGTTCCGTTTCGGATTTCTGCTGAGGCCGTCCCTATACTTATTTTCAGTTTTATATAGTAAAATGTCAGAGTATTCCTGACACGAAGCCATACCAGCGTAGCTAGCGCGCCAAGATGCACCCTAGTCGAGCTCAGAGCGCTTGAACACTACTTCGTACAGAGAGCATATGATGAGGAGGCCTTACCCTAGGGGCGGAGCTCTTGTCCTAGGACAGTTACTCCGGGTGGGACTCCCCGTCTTTGTCGTGGGGAGCTGTGGTCCTGTGACACCGGTCCAGTCCGTGTTTTAGTCAGATCCTGTGCGGAAACCGCTACTATAGTGACGTTGGAGTGTTATACATGCAATTAACCTTGACCTAGAGAATGCTTAGTCAGCAATAGCTACAGCTTCGCTAATACTTGATGACAATGGTTGACAACGTTCAGGTAATTTGCTGCCTCAACTACGCACACACTAAAACACACAATTAACACTTCAACAGTTCTCAGCTTACAGTAACAAACATCAAAAGATATATCAAAACAAGGTCTTCACGTTGAGTGCAGCCCTCCAAACTGTTTTCGCTTGTTTGAAAGGGGTGGAGTTTGAAGCTGTTAGGATATAAATTTATTTTGTAGCGCATCTTACTGGTGTGTCTGTCTCACTGGGCTAGAGATTATCACAGTTTAGTGTTAAGCTGTCGAAAATAGCCAACAATGAGTAAGTTATTAGGTAAAAAAAAGTGATGCCAATCATGAGCAACAATCTAGCTGGCTATGTTAGTTATATCTTGTCCTACATACGTGATGAGATTGTGAATATCCACATAAAGTTTATTTTCACATCACATTGTAGTGATTCATTTATTACTTGCTGAATATTTGTAGCTTTTTGATTCCTGACGTAGAAACAGACCAAGTAATACTTTACCTAATATTTATCCAATCTATCAATCTATTTTAATTTAGACACGTGTAGAGAGAGTAGATTAATGTATTCAGGTGTTATATACATGTGATATATATTTATACACTCATCTTTCTTAAGCTTGCCTTCAAATGATAATGCACCAATTCTGTTCATATAACTGGTAATTACGAGTAATTTTTACTGGCGACAGCAAAATGAACTGTGTAACTAAAATTTTGTTTATTAACCCTTTCGTTCCCAATCCCGCTTTAAAGCGGGTGAAGACCGATTGACTTCTCCGAATTTTTAAAAATAGTTACTTTATAGCTAGAACCTTCAGATTGCATACACAGGTGCCCAATGCATTGGAGAAACATCTAAAATAGCTTTCAGCCAGGACTGATTCGACAGTACCTCACAGCAGTTGCGTTTATTTCTTCCTCGGCAAAAAAAAAAAAACATCGGTTCTCCGTCGAATTTTAAAAAAAGTTACCGTCTTCACAGCAGCTTCATTTATGGATCCAGTCATCTCCAGAGCTTTGTAGAAGCAGCAAAAAATTGCTTGAGCTCAGTAGCCTTCCATAACACATTGAAACAACCGCTTCTTTGCCGACCAAGACTTTGCGGTTTGACTTACTGTCTTCTCCATTTTTTATAAAATAGCCAGTTCAACTGGGGACCTCCCTATTACGTACAGTCTTAGGTAATGCTTATTACATCATAGGAAAAAAGTGAGCGTGTCGTGTGACCCCGGTAACTATGCAAAAAAATTTTTTTTTCAAAGTCATTTTTTGGAAGATGGCGTCTACAAGTTACAATGCGGTGCAAGTTTTAGACTTGCTTGATGCTGACTCTAGCGACTCAGGATCAAGCGGAGAGAAGGGAGACGACATCTAGGGCTATAGGAGGCCCTGTATCAGGGGTGGTGGACCAGACCCCGTCAACTCTGATACTGAAAATGGGAGTCAAGAAGATGATCGAGGTAAGCTTGTCTTTCTCTTGTCTTTCTCTTGAAAAATAGCAAGCTTCTGTTGTGGAAAGGACTTATTTATAGCTATATTGAGATAGAGTAAGCTGTTTAGCTATAATATATATATATTTCATTGAGTTTTGAGATTTGAAAGTGGCTTGTGGTTTTTTTGAACAAATTCAAATTTTCAAAAAAATAAAAAATTTTTTTTACCACATATACTACTAGGACCAGATGTGAATGCAGTCACCGACCCCGATTACGCAGATGAGGCGACAGGAGCAGAGTCTTCCAGTGATGAAGGAGAGGATACCGGACCTGAGTCTTCCAATGATGAAACACGAATAGGCAGCAGGTTCCAGTGATGAAGAAGAGGAAGTGGCTCCTCCTGCTCCGAGTTCTGGACGTCCTCGCGGTCGGAGAAGGCGGGAATCAAAGAACAAGAGTCGGGTGGATGAGGTAGGGGGAGAGTGGAAGAAAGATGACAACACACCCATTGATATTCCATAATCTTTTGTGTGAAGGACCACAGACTTTGATATTTGTGGCTGCTCCTCCCCCCCTCCCCCTGAACATCCCAAAAGTTGTAATATGTATTGTTATTGTCGTTGTCGTTGTCTGTGTTTTTGTGGTGTTGTGGTGGAGCTTCACACTCGATGTATATGTGTGTGCGTGGAGTTGAAATGTTATTCTGGCGCTTCCAGATCTAACTGGGTAGGGAACGAACTCGGGGGGAGGGGGGGGGGTCTTTTCCAATCGGGGCTACTATGCCCATGTAAGTTGAATTTCATGTATGTGTGTGTGTGTACACCAGTCAATTTATATTATACATTTATTTTTATGATCTGTATTCACCTGTATCTTCTTTTTTCTAGTGTGTGTGTGTGTGTGTGTATGTGTGCATTTGTGTGTGTGAATTTGTGGAATGAGAGAGAGCAACCGTGGACAAACAGTATGTGGCACTTCCGTATACAACCTGGGAGGGAACTCTGGATCTTTTTGGATCGTGACTACTATGCCCATGTAAGTTGAATTTCATGTGTGTGTGTGTGTGTGTACACCAGTCAATTTATGTATAATAAATTATACATTTATTTTTATGATCTGTATTCACCTGTAGCTTCTTTTTTCTTGTGTGTGTGTGTATGTGTGTGCGTGCATTTGTGGAAAGAGAGAGAGCAACCATGAACAAACTGTATACGTCGCTTCCGGATCCAACCTGGGAGGGAACTCTGGATCTTTTTGGATCGGGGCTACTATGCCCATGTAAGTTGAATTTCATGTGTGTGTGTGTGTGTACACCAGTCAATTTATGTATAATAAATTATACATTTATTTTTATGATCTGTATTCACCTGCAGCTTCTTTTTTCTTGTGTGTGTGTGTGTATGTGTGTGCGTGCATTTGTGGAAAGAGAGAGAGCAACCATGGACAAACAGTATGTGGCACTTCGGGATCTAACCTGGGAGAGAATGAACTCGGGGGTCTTTTTCGGTCTGTGACATCATCCATGCCGGGTAAGTTGAATTTCATTTCAACTTACTGATATTTGGGTGTCCAGCTGGGGCAGAGGGGGGAGGGGGGGTTATGGTACAAGAATGTCAGTGAAAAGTAATGACGGGGGAGGGGGGGGCAAATCAGCGAGGCCAGCTGTTATGTTACAAATATCATTGTTGTCTGTGTTTTTTTGGGTATTGTATGGAGGTTCCGGATACTAACCTGGGAGGGATCGTTCAGTCTGTGACACCATCCATGCCGGGTAAGTTGAATTCCATGTGTGTGCTTGTACTGCTTTTCATTTTCAAATTACACTTTCTCAATACAACGATTGTTTCTGTCATGTACAGTGTTGAGTATTCATGCCAGGGGTTCATACAGTGGAAGGCTAGCCCTGGGTTCCCCCATAGAATTTTGGGAGTTGAATAGAAATGAACATTTTGGAAGCATTTATTTTTTGTCTGATATTGTATCCCATTATCTTTCTATCATAACTGAGTCATTTAGTGCATAGAACCGAACACTGATCATCAGTGTGAAGTATAGACTCTTATGCAAAAATGTGCATCAAAGTAGTGTAGGTTCCAAATAATGGGTGTGGCGAAGTACACTCGCAGCCCCACCCCCACCCCCCCAAACAAAAATCCTGTATGAAACCGCATACAATACATCATAAAGTTGCAATTATATAGAATCATCAATAATTTGTTGTTTGTATTACAAATATCTTTGTTGTTTGTGTTTTTGTGTATATGAAATTGTTTTGTAGTGGAGCTCGACGTCCGATGGCATACGTTCCTCGTGGACACTCATAGATGTCTCCTACATGATCACAATCAGCACCACACACAACAAACAACATATTTTATTGTTGAACTAATATAATATTGGTATATAATGCATCAAACAATATTATTTCTATTTTATTTTATTTTTTTATTGATGGGAAAAGTGGATTTTTTGGGGGGGAAAAAAATTTTTTTTTGAAATATTAGTAGATGGCTTAAATATTATTCAATTTTCTCAATCAAAAAATGAGGGGAATCCCAAACTCTTGGTCTATTTAGTGATATATGGTTGCTATGGGGTTTTCCCAGCCAGCATCGAGTTAAAAAAATAAAACGGTAATGCACTATTCCGCGGTAGAAGATTAGATTTTTCCGCGCGCGTCCAAACAATTTGGGAACGAGAGGGTTAAGTTTTAGAATGGCACTTTTCTTTTGGTTTTGTTTTTGGAATGAGCTTGCAAACCTAGATCCATAGCTGCTTACCCATGAAAGTTATTCATTTTTATTGTGAGGCCAACTCAATTAGGACAGAACAAATATGATAGCCAAACTTATTTATATTGTTGTTTATCAGAAAATTTGTATGGATAACACAATATATTCAGTTTTGTACGAAACAATTATTTAAGAATAAATGAACTTGAGCTTAATTCAAAAGAATTAGAATTATAATAGATTTTACTATTGAATTTATCAATCATAATTTTTTTAAGTCAGTGATTTATCTTTAATAACTACTATTGTTATCTTGCATTCATAATAACTGTTCTAATTTCTAGACTTCGTAAAACTTGTTTGCATACTCATTTGTATCTCTCTATTTGATGAACTGGCCACTCAGCAATCAACTGTTCACCATTTGAGAGCAGTTCATCGAATTGGCAAGCCATTTCTATATGATCATTATTTTCTATGTGCAACCTATGGTCCAATGCAAGAGTGGCTTCTCAATAATGAAGTGGTCATAACCTATACGATAAGAAATACAGCAGGATCCGTTTTCTCAGGTCCACTGAAGTACAACTATAGTTATTTTTCTTCTCTCATATTGTTTAGGAATTCTGATGATATAAAAGAATTTGTGTCAGCTTTGATCATTTCAACCACACGTGATGTGATGTTCAATATAACTTGTTCTAATGCAATAGCTTTCAGCAGAGCAACTAACCACAATTTAGCTTATCGGAGAAGAAAGAGTTTAAATGCTTTTGACAGTAATGGTTTGGTACACCTCCAGTTTTTGGCGGCTGACTCTACAAGTATACCTACCAAGACTATCTACTTTTATATTTGTAGGATAAATGGGACTGATATTCATTGGCAAACTACAGCTCAAATTTTTGGTTTTAATACTAATTATGTTGGGAATGATGAAACGTTTACTTCAAGAGATCACACTATGATAACTCAGCAGATTATCATGATGGAATTTAGTTCCTACTCTGTTGTGTCACTTCTGATAGTAACAGATTCAAATGTTGATGTAACCTGTTTAACAAGCTCTCATTCAGCTGAGCTATCATTTAGAGATGTCTCAAGTGCTATACAAGAAAACATGAATGATGGTACTGTTTCTACAGCATCTGTTGTGGAAAGTAAGTTTGTGTTCTTTTGTTTAAGTTTATCGTTAGTACTAGAAATTATTAATGTGCCATAATGGATATAAAAAAAAGTTTGGGTGGTTAAGAATACACTGCAAAACAGTTGCAATTATCATTTTCAATATATTATTTTCATTAACAATACAGGAGTATTAACCTTGCAATATTAATTTTCTTTGCTCAATGTATATTCTTGTCATTCTCATAATTCAAAACTCCTATTGTGAAAAAAAAGGGGCTTCCCTTAATGTTATCAAACTGATATCAGTTTTGTACTAACTAATGTTCTTGAATAAGAAATATTCCTGGGTGACCTGGTATACTCATATTTTCCTTTTTAATTGAAATTATTAGTATAAAATATTTTAATCGCAAATAAACATTTCAACCACTCTACAGTGGCCATAATCATTTGAACGGTATAAAAACTAGAGGGGTTGAGACATCTATTTGTATTAAATTATTGTAGACTAATGATTATGATTGAAAAGGAAAATATTATAATGTTCTAGAGATATACATTTTTTTGTTTAGCTGAAAATGTGCTTGCAAGTATAATGATAAAAAAGTAACTGAAGATATTGTTAAATTTTTTCAAGTTAATATTCATAGATGTATAATTGTATTTCATGCATCTTGCATACTTGCTTGTAATAATACCGTGGTACTGTTTTTACTTGTATTTTGCACTATACTATCTTTTAATTCAAGATACTACTTATTTTACTTCAACATTACCGACTACTGATGAAAGTGTCGTGGTCTCCAACATTACTTCTACTATAGAAATTAATACAACAAGTGTATCTTCAACACTGCATGAAGTGTGGACTACACATAAATTAGTAGTAATAATAAGTACAGTATTGGCAGCTGTTGTCGGGGCTTGTCCAATTTGTATTCTCTTCAGTTGTCTTCTCATAATCCAGTATGTGAGTAAAATCTATTGTATATTTAGTATAGTTTTATAACTTAATATCATTGAAATTATTTAGTCTCAGAAATATGTCAAGTATCTTGTTGTAGTATATTTTCAGCTTAAATTTCATTGGTCTCACTTTTTTATATTATTATTATAATAATGTGATATTTTAATATTGTACCTGATATAACACAGGGGTGTTGAAATATTATTTCTATTAGTTGGAGGTCAATTCAGAAGATGACATTAATACCAAAGTTTGCAGAACGACCTTTAGTAAGTACATTTTTTGCTAATAATTGCTCATTTTGTATAAAAATTTCATAATGTATTTCTATTTCATACTATAACAATACTATATCAACATTAAAACTGTTTAAGTTAAAACAGGGAAGTAGCTAACAAGATAAATGTCTAATTGAAATTTTCTTGTTGTTACTGTAGTATATGAATTCATTTAGATGTTGTAAGTAAAGTCTAAATTAGACCTTTTCTTGCAAATATAGTGCAGAAAATGTACATTGTCATCTTGTGTCTTTTTTTTATCTTTATCTATTCTTGTTACTTACCTGTATTTTATTTGTTATTAATTTTGCATTTTTTTTCTTTCCCCTCACTTAATTTATAGATAAGAACAGAAAAGTAGAATACTCAATCTCATCAGTTAATATAGTTTAATGGTGAGTATGCTCACATTCTACATAACTACTTGTGAAGTTTAATTATATTATTGCATTAATACTTGTGGTGCCAAAACTTGTTATGGGCTACATTATTATATAGAAGAAACCGTTTAACAATTTATTAATGATTAGGTGTATTCTCTCTCTTTCATGCTAATTTGAACAATACAGAATAAAAAATATTTGGTCGCCAGTGGTAATCAAACCCAGGACCAATTGCTTCATGCACAAGTGCTCTGCCACTTAGCTACAACAACCAGCCTGCAAAAAAATAACATTTCAATTCTGTATTTATACTGTTAAGGGATACTGCTGCTAAGCTACAGTATCACTGTCACCAGATCAACAAAATCTCTGTTATTCTTCAAAGCTTCTTTATATATTTTTAATTCTGTGTTGTTTAAAGAACACCTTTGCAAGAGAGAATATATCTAGTGAGTAAAAGAAGGCTGAGATAGAAATTGTGAATTTTATAGTGTTAATCAAAATCTACAGTCCAGACTATTAACCTACTTGTTGCCATTTAGGTAAACCAAAACTCATACCCGAAATGCTAATTTAAGGTTGTTAGATAATCTTAATGATGCCATCATAAAAATATTCCAACTTAACTTACTAACTATTGAACTAACTTATGGAGGCTGCAGTGTTTGAGTGAGGCAACACAAATGAAAATAAACGATAATATACAACCATTTTCCTGAGATGCTTCAAATCACGATACTGCGGTGGTGGTGGAAAAGTTAATAACCCATAGTTGACACTTTTTCCATAACCTTAAACCTATGCAAAATGAATAATTACATGGGAAATTGTTTTTATGCATTATGGAGTTCTTATACATTACATAACGAAGTTTAAAGGATACTGGCTCAAATTCGAATTGTGATGAATGATTACATTATTAGTACTAATAATTAGCTAACGTGTTTGTGTGTATACACATGTGTGTGTTAGGCACAAGTGCATATGTATGTGTCCAGTGGCATGTGTAATAATATGTTTAATTTAGTGATTCATCGTATGTATGGCTGTGTGTACATTTGTTTGTGTGTGACATCAACATGGGTAGTAAGTAACTAGCAGATTTTTAAGTTAACTTCCTATCCTTCCGGTGTTAACAATAGTAGATGTGTGCTTATGATCTTTACAAACCTACAAATCCACAAATGTGAATTTGTATGTTAATTATTTGTCATGTTAATTATTCGTCATGTTACTACACATCATCATTATTTTAAGAAATAAATAAATATGCTTTTCCAAGAGTGGAAACATCACAATTACATAATTTTTGTTTGAGGAGAAGATTAAATGAAAGCTAAGATATTCTAGGCATACATACACATGCAGGTACACATACACATAAATGAATAACAACTCTCATATGCATGAGTAAGTACATACACACATACACAATGAAAATACATGTAGCAAACTTAACACTACTTGTTAGTCACATGGGAGTACTAAAAACAATGATGAGAACACCTGTTGATTGAGTTTTCTTGACTACTCAAGAGTTTAATAGTGTACGTTATTCAACATTATTGTCTAGTATACTTAAAATATAATGCTAAATGACAAATTCAAATTTTGTGTAACCATGCACAGTTCAATCTGGCACAAATCATCTCATGAGAATGTTTGGAAAAGATGACATAATTCCCAATGCATAGAAACCCTTGGTTTGAAACGGTTAGGTCAGCTATCGTTATGAAACTTGAATAGTTCAATGGAATGCCAAATGAATGCATAACTGCAAATAAAAAATTGATTGATCCCAGAATTGCACCTGATAAACTTATTCACAATTCTCCACTAAAGATATAGTAAAGTCTTAACATAGTGCAGTGTTCATTGATGAAGTGCGTTGAACAGAATTTCTTTAAAGGCTCCATCTGTTATTGCTTGTGGTATTCATAATTGCTTTGAGTAACCTCAAATCTGCACTGCTTAGGAAATTCAGAGTGATGTCATATTATGGTTGCATTGCGTTGTAGGAAGGCAGCCAGAAATTCTTGTGTGTACAGTAATTCATTTTTAGCGCCAATGCAGATGGATTATGGCCTGACCACAGAGGCATTTATGTTTTATGAATTGGTGATTAGAGTGAAACAGAGTAACAGGGATATAAATTATATAAGCCATTATGTGAGTTTCTTTAGCAGCCATATGGAATTAGCATACCTAAGAACTTTATTATGACACTGCATACCATTACTCCACAAGTAAGTCTAAGCACACATTATATTGATCGCATCCACCATGACTATGGCAGATGGGGGACAACCAAGTTGTAAATACTGGCCCAAGTGGACAAAAAAGAGTTTTGATTGCTGGGCATGAACCATGTCTGCACAAGTGTGGTCAGCATGGAAATAAATTAGCTGTTGGGCATTATATATTGGTGATTGCTCCGTATCAGCAGGATATCCATTGGGAAAATATCTGGAGTATGTAGCTATAAAAAATTGGTTATTATAGGAAAATAATAAAGCTTTCATCGGATGGCAAGAATTTATTTCATCATCATAAGAATAGTTCGCTTAAACAATAATATAGGAAGCTACAATTATTCAAAATACATTGTCTTGTTAGCTCTCATAACTCTTAACATTGGAGCTAACTGTATGAATAATGTTTGCAAGGAAATTGTGCAGTGCTGGTATTAAAAATGAAATCCACACAGGGCAAAAACTTGAATTACCTGGAGTCACATATTTGGGCAATTCATGTTTTCAAACCTTTCCTGAACAGGATAGGGCTAAATGCCCTGCAATACAGGACATTTAGCCCTATCTACTACAGGAAAGGTGGTGAAAGCATGAAATGTCCTAAATACGTTACTACAGGAAATTCAAGTTTTTGCCCTGTGATTGTTGTATACTAGTGTGAATTATTTTATAATTCTATTTTATGTATTTATAAATACATACATACAAAAGAAAACAAACATGTATTTGCAAACACATTATAGAGGCTATTTTAGAACTGCTAGATGTTGTGTGTATTTGCCAGGGTTTTTTTATATATTAGCAATGATTACATTTCTATAATTGCTCTGGTTGAATCAAATTAATCAGTGTATAGTATTTTGTGGTTCAATATTTACATGTAACATTCGCTCAAGCAACAGTACCTGGTGTATATAATAAATTGTGGTTACAGACTGAATTAATCATTGCCTTCACACTGGAAAAGCTATGTAGGTGAATATGAAACTGGATTGCCATTATCTATATAAATTGACAGCCATTTGTATTAATTAACTTACAGTCCACAGGCCACATTTTCATTCATATGTATAGCCTGATGGCTGATTTTGTATCAATATGTCATTAATTAGCAACTTCTTTTACCACATGAAAATTGAAGTTAATACTAGCACATCAGTTTACAATACAATAAAATCCTCGTTGTCCTCGTTGACATTGCCATTGTCACTTTTTCTCACATACTTTACTTGACCCATCATTGTGCAATCATTGACGATGCTTTACCAACCCATTACTTAAGATGCTTTACCAACCATGCCCAGTTAATAAATTAATTATGAATACACACACTGACAAATTAATGGTACAACTACTATTGATTCTTCCTATTGTTATTATTATTATTTATATGTAATTAATTATTCACCATTATTATTGTGTAGGTTGTACTAGTTATTTACATGCAGAATAAGTCAGCTAGACATTATGAAATCAATATTATACAATATTACTAATTATGCAATTAAAAGTATTATTAGAAAAGTATACGATGAGTACACAGTGACACAGAAATTGCTATCCAAAAAGAGGTATTTTATTATTTGAGTATGCGGGGAATATCTATACACTTGTGTGTAAGTGACAATTACAATTAAGGACGATGACAGTGTGTATTCATGGAACAGAGTTCTATTTGTAAATTATAGCCTCAAAATGGATAGTTAAGGTTCACATTTTGTAGAATAAGATGTGAAGGTGAATAACGACGAATTGTAGCTAAAAGCAAGTGAAATCAGTGATTAATGGCGAGAGAAGGCAATAGTTAAGGCAATAGTTTTACAAAACCTAAGTCCATAATCATGAAAAGGACAGAGAGTCTGAGAAGATTGAGGAATGATTAAATGGAGAAGAGAGTTCACGGACAGGAGAGGGTGATGTAAATAAAAGGTAATACGAATGAATAATAATGCCTTATGCTAATGCTGTCATATTAAAAGTTATTACATCAAGTGATACTATGTGGTGAAGAACTTGCTAGTATACTAAAATTTGATTTTCACATTTATTATTCGAGTACATGCTTAAAAGAATTTTTTTGTATGCATTTGTATGTATTCTGAGGCTCTACCAATGAATTTGTATTTTTTTCTTAAAGTGCATCATGCATGTTAAGAACACTTACAGTTTCGGTCACAATTTGTGAAATAGCATGAATCATTATGTGTGAAGTCACAAAGTGCAGCATGCTATCCATGCCACAATAAATTCACGGTGGTTTATCAAAATAATTGTATAGTTGAGCTTAGGAAATATTGAAGTTATGATTCCCAGAAAAACTATGGGTTATGTCTCACTAATTATTAGCGGTACATCTTCTTGTTATTTATTATTTTTAGAAATATTGCTGAGGTTTAATTAATGACCTAGCCGATTAGTGCCTACTGTAATCTAAAATGTAGCCGGTGATAAATAGTATTTCACTTTTTCATTTTTCTTGTTTTCAGTTAGGATTTACACTATCCCAACATTAATAGTAAAGTTTCAAAGAATTTTAAAGCCAAAGTTTTAATTCAAAAGATGAGCACTACAAAACTGGCATTATTGTAACTGGTGATTCTACACCCCTAAATCACTGCCTTGACACATGTATACTTCCAAAGTTTAGAACTTGCTATTTAGTCAATTTCAAAAGTTCTGAAAGTTGTCAAACACATGGGACTAAGATTGTGTTTGTCTTTCTTGATCTCTAATTATTTTAAGAATCCTATATATTTTTTTAAATTAACACTATGGTCTTAAAATTCCTTGTTTCCATATCTTTTAGAGTAACCTTCAAATTTTGCGATGAATATTCATATTTAATGCCATACCAGTTTATTAGTCTCATCTGCCAACATTTAAACATTCACATTACCTTTTTCCACGAAAGCAATTCTACACGTTTACTCCTGAATGATCTATGTACCTGTTTTCTCCAATGGTAGCCGCAAAGAAAACAAAGTAATTCTTAATGCTCTCAACTTGTGGATTAGAATTTGAATATGTAGCATCATAAGAGGTTCAAAAGACAACTAATCAATGTTTTTGAAATATGTGAATTTTGTATTATCCCTATTGGAAGGGGTGGTCAGCCCTAAGTAAAAAATGCTACCACACTCTCTGATATAATTATTTAAAAAGGGAAGCTTATTATATTAAATATCATAATTTGTTTTAATATACATGAATAATGTAATTGTTTATGCTGAATTTAAAAAGTCAAATAAATAATCAGTATTGATGTCCAATATTTAGTAAATAAGCATATAAAAAAGATTTTCACTCATTAATTTAAAGCTGCTGAGATAATGTCAGTACATTTTATTTATTATTATTGAGCTATCATAAACTTTATTATTAATATTGATATTTTTACATAATTAAAAGCAAATAATTATAAAGAGAAAACTCCATTTGTAGTATATTTCTTATGATTATATACATGTTTAATTTGGAAAATTGTAATCACAAGTGTTTTTATTGTAGGTTTTTGATTATGTAACCAGGATTCAATCTACTTCAAAGAAAATTTCAGTTTGAACATAACTTGATTTAAAATATTAATGTGGACTTTCATTCAGCCAAGCTGGTTAAACACAATGTTGTGTTTGCAACAACATCATTATAAAATCTTTAGTTTTTCTCTAGTCTAGTATCCGTTCTAATATTTATGTGTTTTGTCCTTGCTTGATTGGTGATCATTACAACATAATGTACTACATATGATAATATTAAAATGGTTTTCTGTAATGTTGTAATTGGTATCATTGGACCTCACTTCTTACTGGTTTCTAAATTCATGCATTTAATAATAAAATACCGCTATGCATCTATAGTATGGCTAGGTGTCAAATTTTAATGTTATAATTTACAGGTTTGTGGTGCTTACTTATGCACTGAATGAAATGGCATGACATTGGTTGGGTATGGGGTCCACTAGTCAGACTTTAAATAAGTTTTTCTAACTCAATTTACAAATTGATTTAAGTTGTTTGAAGTATGTAGAATATAATATATTGCTGTAGTACAGTATTTCTCACTATATTATTATTATATTTTCATATAAGTTGTTTATGAAATATATTACATTAATTAATTAATAGGTAAGTTCTCATCATGTCTCACAATTTGTTGTCTTTACTAATTGTAGCAATATTATCAAGCCTGATGTATAGTAACTGAATGCAATTGTATAGAAATATCACTAAATCTTGGATGACAAAATAGCATTTTCTGCTTAAAGGATATAAAAATAATTTTATTTAGGCCATCAATGAAAAAAATTACTATCAAATCTGATTTTATGCAGGTCAAGCAAAGAATATCATATCTTTGTTTATGCAATGTCTTTGATAAAAAAATATTCCTGACCACTATTATTATGCACATATTTTTCTAATGTCAACCACAAACCTACATTATTTAACTAAGTAGAACAAAGAAACATTTGCTATTCCACAGGGATGTGCTCAGTGAGAAAACAATTGGTCTAACTATTACTGCTTTGAAGTATGAAATATCAGTACTCAATGGCTAAAAACTAGCTACTATTAATATAGACTCATCAACAGATTAAACTAAAGTATATATACTATACTGAGATTCTATGAAAATAATACTATTACTGGTGGATAATGCAAAATCGGGTAGCTATATGTTAAATGTACATATGTGTGTACGGATGGTAGGTACGGCGTTCCCTTTTTTTCTCCTAAAAAACATGGCTTTTTTAAGCTTGACCCAAGTTTCTTCTGATACTACAGCATTGCAAGTCTTACTATAAACTTTGGCTCAAAATTGTGAGAGAATTCCCACAAAAACGTTTTTATTTTCAAGTCATCAAAAGTTGCTGCGACTGGTAACTATGGTATAGAAAACCCTTTATCAGACGTAATTTCAAAGCTTTGTTTTTTTTGGGGGGCAGCTTGTTCATTGTCAAGAGTCATGTTAGTCAGAATGGCTTATCATTAATACTAAGGAAGTAACCACTACTTGGGGGAGCTGAAGTAAGTACTTCAATATTTTGTTGGATTAAATTACAAAAAAGACTCTGGCCACATTTTTTTGTAGAGCTGAGAGCATGTTCAAGAGTTACCGATGTAGTCAGAATGGTTAAATTTGTGGGGACCCAGTATGTAATTTTGTACTTTGACCCTCTCGTCATTTTGTGTTGGCTCGTTCTCCGACCCGTCCCAACTTCACCAGCTTAGCGTTCAGTCTTTTAAATCTTTTGCAGTGCAATTATAACTAAAAAAAAATTACCTTTTTTAGTGGCTACGAGTGTTTTTTGTCAAAAAGCTACAGGTAATTCAAATAGTCTGATACTACAGAATATACCAGTGCTGGGGGAATTGAGGTAAGAAAGTAGTTCCGTATTTGTTAGCTAAAATATATATTGGTCACAACGGCTATGTACTTATACTTTTAGAAATGGACTTGTAGATGGTTTTGAAGTGTTTAGTTTATGCACAAGTTTGGTCATCTTTTGTGCTCAAGCAAATCACCCTTAGGTGCATGCAAGAGGGTTAAAGTCGTGCGTTTGCCTGTCTGTCTGTCTGTCGATTCTACAATAGTTGAGAACTAACCTTTAAAACGAGTAAGACCTGACGTAGTAGGAGAATTTATGTCGCTAAAATTGACCAATTTCGAGCTAGTTTCCCAGTAAATGCTTAGGTTCCAAACCCGCCCATGCTAGATGGAACGACCCTTATCCTTCGCAAACGTTGGTTTACGTCTACCGCAGTCACATGATCACTTATATTTTCGCTAGGTAGTTAGAAGTTAAAGTAATCCAAAGAAATCTCAGTTGTTTTAATAATGGGCTGAGGGTTCCAGCCTCGCTGCTGTAGTTATAAATGCATCAGTTTAAAGTTAATCACATTAAAAAGTTGACAGTTAAAAAACAACAACTAATGGCAAGTAAGTTACTTTACACCATAAAAAGCTTAATCTAGAGTCATTCCTCATTAGTTCAGAATAACGTTAGTCTAACTTTAATATTCACAAATGCACATCAGAAATTCACTGCTTCATTTAGTTCCCCTCACTGCTGACAGATGTCCTGCTAGTGATTATTTGCAAGAATCCTTATTAGTATATCCTTTTGTATCAGTGGCACAAAGAAACAATGAATAGTCGAATGTTGCCTCCTATATTATTATAATTAGCTACGTGTAATTTATTAATATAGTGTAATGTAAATAGTACTAAAAGAGGTGTAGGAATATTATTTATGCTAATCTGTCAAGTAGAGCAAGCTGTTATAAGTTCAAATATGCTAACTTAAAATGAATAATATTATATATTATAATAAAAAATGAATAATATTATATATTATAATAATATATTAATTATAAGCCATACTTTGCTGAGTAGATAAGATGTAATATAATTAATTTATGGTGTGTAACTATACTTGATAGAGCAAGTTATGTTGTAATACATGTTGGATATGCAGGGTGTACTAATACCAATCACTAGTACACACTGTTAGTTTCCATTGACTGAAGTCTACACATGCAGAGCTAGAGCACAAGGTGCTAAAATCTAATACATAGGATTAACTTCTGTATCCTTCATCATGTTCTTGTCAACAATTCTACTATACAGTTGTTGTATTTGTAATTAAAAGTGTAGAATTATTCGTTTTTATCGATGAATTTCTTTTGCAGTTTCACTGTTTGTGGCTAGTAGTATCCATTCCCAAAATTAATTAAACTGATTGTTTGTTTATCTCGTGTAAGGATCATAGTAATTTGTATTTCACTTTCACTTTCTTTACAACCTTGTGTTATTGTAAAATTAGCGGGAATAATTTGTTTGATTAGAAATGTGTGCAAGATTATTCAAGATGTAGTATGAAACCTCTCTTAATGGACATTCTATGTAAAGGACATCTCTCGGTAATGGACAATTTTAAAAGCACTGATGGGAGTTACCATAACTAAATAAGAACCCTCTATGTAAAGTACACCTCTGTATAATGGACAAATCTGGTTGTTCTTCAAGTGTCCATTATTCAGAGGTTCCACTGTATTATTATTTTCTATCTTTATTTTCAATACAATTATGCACTCTCCTAATTTATTTTTAAACAGTAATTAAACTGACAGAAGAACAAAGCTAGCGATTGTACTTATCTTCTGTAGGAAAATATATTTTTCTGCTAGAAATGGATGAGGATATGATGGCATTATAGATTTGGCATAATGATTTTCCCTATTCCAAAATTATAGATCGTTTTACACATGAAATAGTATGTAATTATTATCATTTTATCCTAGTTCTTAACAATTTCTGTCATGTATTGATCTTTTAAATACAACATTTAATCATGAAGTCATTGATGTACATAATAGTTTAAAGTGGCCTTCCAATACAGTGAAAACAAGACAAGTATCCTAAAACTTTTGTCCTCCCAAATATAAACTATTCTTCAAAGATTGTTAAATGCTATAATGCTAGTTTTCTTTTTCATTGTAATGTTTTCAGATAGTTTTGTGTGCCTTTTGATTTTAATATTTCCTCTAAAATCTCAGTTGTTAGTAAATATTATTGTTTCATAGTCATTACTGTATCTTTTTAAACAGAAACTGTAAATATTTTAGTAAAACTTTGAATACCCAATTTATGCTATGTATGTTGTACAATGAATAGCCATATATCCAATCGATATATGGCCTTAAGCTTGTACATATCCTATATATTTTTTTAATATTTATTACAGTGGAGAAAATATCAAGATTACAAGGCCGTTGTGACATATTTTATTATTTAATACAATTATTTCTATGGCTACTTCACTACTAATAAAAGCATTTAAATTAAGCACGAAAATTATGCTTTACTATCTTAGTATGCGACACTAAGTGGAGTTTATGACATAGAACTAATACATTACATGTCTAAATATGTGCAATGTCAGAACAGAATACATATGAGTGAATGAAATGTTGGTATACCAGAAGATAAAGCAGGACTACTCCAGTGTTTATAAATACAGAAGTGAAAGTGAAGTGTTTCCTCTACTTTCACCTTTATCGAGGGTAGAATTAGCTGCAATATGCAATATCTTTCTATCTTTTGAGTCACATATCTCTGGCAGTTTGATATCACATCTTGAACCATCGCACAGTGGTTGACTGGTAGTGGTGAGAACTTCCCGTTCCTTAGTATAAGGAGGTAATGGAGGAGTTTCATTATCTACTTATAGAGTGTAGTAAAAATCATCGTTGCAGGAAGTATTGCTATATAATTTAGTATACCTGATGATGAGTCATCAGTGTTGTTTGGATTGATTACGTTTTTCAATGTAGGAGCTACCAGTCTATTCTCTGTCAAGTCTACCTCATTAATAGTTGAATATTGTGCAGGAGCAGTTTGAAGTGATGTAGGCTGCTAGTAGATGTACAATTATATAATATATAATTATTATGGTCAATTGTTAAAGAAGCTATTATATATATATATATATTTAAATAGGTAAAACTAATTAAGTTATTCATCTAATTACATATACATAATCTGCTTTTGCCTTTTTTTTTACTTTACCACTAACATGACGGAAGCAGTACATTAGTTTTGACACCTATGCAGTTGTCATCATCAGTGAATAGTACAAATAAGTGAAAGAGGCAAGGACAACTCAAACTAAAATGCACAGATTTGTGCTATATGTGGATTTAAAAGCAAATGTCTAGTGTCAAAATAATGTAATAATATGTTAGTTGTTAGCTGTTCTGCTTTTGTTTTTGTTTTTGTTTCTTGATTGGGCAGTCATAGACATTTTGATAAAGAGAATACATTAGCTCATTCAATAACAAATTAATTCTTTAGAACAGAATAGTGTAATGTATGAACTTTTGTGTTGTAGTTGCATTGACATCAAGACTTCCAATCACTTCAGTAGTTACAGATCATACTATAAAGACAGGTCACAACATTTATTGTAGCAATATTAAGGTTTTATCTGTTCACTAAAAAACAAAGAACAATTTTGTGCATAGAATCCTAATCCAGAAACTAAAAAAAACAAAACAAAAGCAAACAACAACAAAACAGCTAAACATCTCGCAGCCAACTCATTAATTAATAATAGCATATTTTCTCGTTTTTATGGCCAATATGACGTTAGTTAAACTTAACCCAACATTTTGAACCCTGTTTAGGGTTCGACTGAGGTTGAAGTTATTATAACCAATTTTTCCTAAACACATTTGCTTTTGCATCTATCCTCTTGCACAAACATGTTTACTGTTTTTTAATTCCCTAGGTTTTTCACTTTTTACTATTTATTAATATTGACATCTGTATTGCTTCAGTTTTTTTGAACTCTATAGTGAAATAGTTTAAAAAAATATGGTTATTTATCTGATTACATCAATGAACATAATGCAGACATGCAATACCTGTTCCTTTCTTAAAGATGCAATTTGGGCGTAGTCCTTTGAAATATAATATTGCTTCTCTGTAGGTCGACGTAGGGATGAATACTGTGTTCCGCAATTCTTTAATTGGGAAGAAATTATGTATTGTTAGCACTCATAATGCAATAGAAGAAGCAAATTTATCACCATTATTATTATTTTTACACAAAAATGCATTATTGGCAATGTTTTAGTAACTGCTTTGACATTGATTACCATTTCACAGATTACTTACCAATGACTTTTCATCTCTAACATTTAGACTGGCAACAGTGACCGTGGGATGCTTGCGAGATAACTCTTCGTAAAAGTCTTCATTCTATAAAATGCATTCACTTATCAAACTAATAATTACAATTTGTCATAATTTACCTTTGTTCCAGCTTTTTCATTTTCTCTTATAAGAAATTACAAATCATTAATACTATCTATTATTATGTTCTTACCTTTGCTTTTTCTTGTTTATACTACTACCTAAAAGAAACAAAAATACAGTAACTAAGTATTAGTTATTATTACAACTTACATTTCCAAACTATAAATGCTGTAATAAGTGCAATCATTGCAATTAGTATTCCAAAAAAGAACACGACTGATGATACAGTAATGTAAAGGAGAGAATTACTACTTTCAATAATCATTTCTTGTAAAGTTTTATGATAGTTTGTAATTGTGTATGTTGTATCCCCAACCTTGTTGTCAGCAAAATGTTGTGAAGTTGAATTTACTACATTTACATTTCCTGTCAAACATTAATGTGTTAGTTTTACTCATTATCATATTATGCTTTGTTTTACCTTCAATTGGACAATTCACAGTTGCATTCCAACTTCCATTTGTACATATGACCTGTACAGGTTGTACTTGTATGTCCTCACAGTAGTTGTATATAGTCCATATTCCATTATCAAATCTATGAAGTCTTCTTGTTGTTACGTTGTCACTCATAATGCATGGAGCTGTGGAATTAACTGTAACGGAAAATGAAGTTTTTTTAATAAAGCGGAACCATTTTGCTACTTATTTTTATTGTAATCATTAATAATTAGAGAAAAAATATGCAACCTGACAATAAACTGCTATATCATGATCTATTGATAATAATATTAGGAGCAACTTCTCTATTGCAGTGGTTTATTGATTTAATAAAGGTGACATAACCTTAAGATATTTGTTTTGTGATTTCTTACTTTATATTGAAGCAGTGGGGAACAACTAAAGTAAAGAGACTCATATATTTCACAATTTTTTCTTAGCCTTGTTTTACTCATTAGATGCATTCTCTCTCTTTCACAGGTGTTTTAAACAATGCAGAATTAAAAATATTTGGTCGCCACTGGGAATTGAACCCAGGACCGTTTGCTTAACACACGAGTCTTCTGTAACTGAGCTATAACAACCAGCCAGCAAACAAATATCCAATTCTGTATTTATACTGTTGAGGGAAACTGCTATGCTACATATATTACAGTATAAATACAGAACTGGAGTGTTTGTTTGCCTGCTGGTTCTCTGTAGCTTGGTGGCAGAGCGCTTGTGCGTTAAGCAAGCGGTCCAGGGTATAATTCCCGGTGGCTGACCAAATATTTTAAATTCTGTATTGTTTAAAAAAGCCTGTGAAAGAGAGAGAATACTTCTACATTCATATATTGTTTTGAAGTTGATAAAAGTATGGTAAATAAATTCAGTTTAGGTGTAGATGATTGAACCTATGATGGAGACTCGTCTAGCTAGTACCGATATGCTTGATAACTCATATTCTAAAAGGAACATTTAATTTCTCCTGTACGTCATATTTTGTTATTGCAAATGTTACTACACAATTGGTCATTATTAGTGGACAATACAGCACTAACTGACAAGAATACATCTCACAGATGAGTGTGTTAAATGTATTATAGCTAAACATTAACTCATTGCTCTAAAGTATTAATTTTGGTTTGCTATTGTAATAGTATTTGTAAGATAGGTTGTTCGATAAAAGGTTGTTGTGCCATGTGCAATGGCAGCAAACATAATTAGAAAAGTTTTAATCACTTACCGAGTGTGATATTTGACAATGAATGATATAAACTGTTATCATTGTCAATTTGATAGGAGACATGTATTACATAATCATTGAAATCAGTTAAACTACTCCAATTTAAGTGTGTTGAAATGCTTTCAAAAAACATTATTTGTGAAGTAAAATTTGTAGTCTGCACTTCCAAGTGATATGTTATGTTTTTGCAAGGTGAATTGATCCGTATTAGTCCATTACGTGATAGTTGTAGAATAGGTTGAGGATCTTTATAATATTACAAAAATACAATTGTTGTAGTTATTTCATTTGACTTTTAAAAGTACTAATCTTACGTGTCATGATCAAGTGAATAGATTCATGATTACATTCTATAGTGGATCCAATCAAAGGAATAGGAGTAGGTATTGTTAACTGCACAGATATGAATGACTCATTTTTATAGACAATTCGGAGTACCACTTCCACAGATTTGATCACAAATGTCTGTTCAATATCTTCATTTAGTTGTGTGTTATAGCTATTAGAATATGTTGGAAATCCAACACCAGGCTGTATCTTCCAGTTGATAAAATTACTAGAACATATAAAAACTGCTGGTTCATTTGGGCAGTTGACACTGCCATTACCACCAACTTGAACTAATCGTCCTACAATTTGAAAGTATTAAAACATTAAGTAGCAAGGCTTAGTTGTACACTTACCAAACACAGATAAGAATTGATGACAAAGAAAGTATATATAGACTAAATGTGTCATACTTTATGATGCCCTCCTTGAAAATCTGCTACTATGATCTGTTGCTAAATAGCCAATGTAACAAGGAAGGAAGTATTAAGCATTTCCTGTCTCCATTTGAGTACTATTTTGAAGAAGGTAAGCATAAATAGAGTATATTCTAAAATTAACGTGTGAATTAGAAAATAAGCACAAACATAGCTGTAATTGTGCTTTAAGGTTATGTTAAATCATTTTAGTGTCACATTGTTTTGAATCATATCTGCCTGTCAAATTTTATCCAATATTTAAAGTGTGTAAAGTATATGCTAATCTTTGAGGCCATATACATACTATATATATGTATATATGTATGAATTTATTTATTCCATGCTAGATATCTTCAGGATATTAGTTTAGGTAGTAACCCTGAGATAACTCATACTGTCACAGTGGCACTGTGTTAGCTCAGGCTGTATTTCTGCTAGCTCAGATAGCAAGTAATTATAGCAACTGGCCTGGATAACTATATTTTTGCGTTTTACAGGAACCTTACTCTGTTGTAGCCTTCCAAACCAGGTAATTCCAGCTGCTACAATATCAGCTGGGGTTGTGGGGAGCCCCTTAGAATAAACCACATATTTCACACTCAGGCTTTGTTTTCACTTGCACCTGGTTCTTGACAATAAATTAGCCTGCTTGTGAAATATTTCACCATACCACATGGCACTCTGACTCATGTAATAAATACAATAAACCTTATTGCATTTGTAACCATAAAAAACTTTACACTTTAAGCTAAATTTTAAGCCTGAGAGCCATAGGGTTTAAGTAAAGTCAGTTCTGTTCTTTACACTGAATGTTATTCAGCAATACAGTACTGACAGCAAGCACTTGATAATTTAAGAATTTATAGTAGGATGTTAAGGTAGCAGAGAATACTTACCACCAATTTGTTATTCACTAGTGAGTTAGTTGTTTATTGTAAACATAACCTTTTACTATGATTGTTATCATAGCCATGTGAGTTTAGACAGAATGTCAGGGTAGTGGTGCCAGTGCGACCAGTTTGCGGTTCACTACTTACTACTAGTCAACACACTCACACTGGCAGAAGTGACTCTACAGTACGCTGCCACGGGATATGGATTGACTGATCTCTCAATCCCCAACTTTCTAACTCCCACTATCACCAAATATTAATTATAAGAAATGAAATGACACGAAACTAATCTCTATCAGCCAAGTCAGAACAGGACCAAGTACAAAATATTTTTTTGGTAGTCAATCACTGACTTTTAATGACACACTGAGAAAACTGACTGCACATAGCTTAATAATGTGATGAATGAAATGTGTTAATTAGTCTGCAATACCTATAGTTTGGAACCGAATTATATCAATAGACTGAAATAGATATAGTTTATAAACACCTTCTACATCTATTTCTATTTCACAATAATAATAAGGCTTTATATAATATAATTTTAATATTAACCATTACTTCCATCAATAGTAATAATATTTTTTTATAGGTTTTTTATAATAGAAGCATGCATTCAAAAGTCATTGCTGTACAACGGCTTAGGTTCTGTTTTGATGCGAAGAAGACTAATTTCTCATAACTGTTGTCATAATTTTCCTCCCAAATCCATAAAAGGTCGTTAAAGTGTTGTTAGCATGTATACTATCTTTACTAAAATCTCAAATGTTAGTAAATATAGCCTCATGGCTTTTTTAAACAAAGAGTGTGTTGTTTAACATAGGCCAATGCTTGTTGCCTCATGGTTTTTGAATACTATAAATATATTGTACATTACAAGTCTTTGCTATGAGCAATGGTGGCATCAATATTAAGATTTAAAAGGGCTTTGTTGTAGCATATCCTACTTAATGCCATAATAAAGTGCCCAGTTATTAGCAATGATAATGTTAATATGATAAGTATACATTGACGTACTTCCAGTAATAACATAGTATTAGGTGACTAATATTTATCATTAACAGAAATTACACATTCATACAATCTGTCAGCGTATAAAGCTTACTTGTCTCCCTCCCATATTAAAAAAAAGACACCAGAATTTAATACAAACACAATCCATACATTTAATAAAGTGAACAGTAAACAAAGCAGACTACACCAATTTTTTTTTATCAATATTGCAGTGGAAGCGAACTGTTTGCTTTACTTGCACTAGTCTTGAGGGAAGAGTTCGCTGCAATATGAAACATCTTGTCTTTTTTTTAGTCACACAATTCAGCAAGTTCGATTTCACATCTTGAAGTATCACTTCAAGATGTTTGACTGGCATTGACTGGCATTAAACAGATTATCTGGTTATTTAGTATCTAGAGGTAATGGGGAGCTTCATCATAAAATCGTGATTTGAATTTTTAATTTGTCTAGCAAAATACATAGAGAACCATTAATATAATAATAAATACATTACATTATACTATTCTTAGCCAAGTAGTCCATCTCATATAGAGTAGCATGCTGTGTTGGAGCAGTTTGAAGTGATATAGGCTGCTGTTAGTAATAATAATGTTATTATGTCAACTAATTAATAGCTACTAATTCTAGTTAATCAGGTATAACATTATAAAGTTATAAGTTTCTAGCTATAGTTTAAATAAACATCATTATAATAAAGATATGTGATTGTGTTAATAAGGAAATACCTTATCCTGGGGCTTCAACTACTGGACTCTGAAATATGAGAGGGCCATGGGAGGCTGTGTCCCTAACTACTGGATTTTGAGAAATGAGAGGAGCCGACAAGGGTGGAGCTCCAACTACTGGACTCTGAGATATAAGAGGGCCAGAGGAGGATGCGGCTCCAACTACTGAACAATCTCCTATAGGTGGTAATCCTTTTTCTTCTTAACCCTCTCGTTCCTGAATTGTTTGGACGCGCGCGGAAAAATCTTATCGTCTACCGCGGAATAGAGCATTACCGTTTTATTTTTTTAACTCGATGCTGGCTGGGAAAACCCCATAGCAACCATAATATCACTAAATAGACTAAGAGTTTGAGATTCCCCTCATTTTTTGATTGAGAAAATTGAATAATATTTAGGCCCTCCACTAATACTTAAAAAAAAAAATTCCCCAAAAATTCCACTTTTCCCATCAATAAAAAAGAAAAAGAAAAGAAATATTATTGTTTGATGTACTTTATACCAATATGATATTAGTTCAGCAATAAAATATGTTGTTTGTGCTGATTGTGATCATGTAGGAGACATCTATGAGTGTCCACAAGGAACACATGCCATCGGACGTCGAGCTCCACTACAATTTCATATACACAAAAACACAAACAACAAAGATATTTGTAATACAAACAACAAATTATTCATGATCCTATATAATTGCAACTTTATGATGTATTGTATGCGGTTTCATGCAGGATTTTTGTTTGGGGGGTGGGGGGGTGGGGCTCCGAGTGTACTTTGCCACACCCATTTTTTGGAACCTACACTACTTTGATGCACATCTTTGCATAAGAGTCTATACTTCACACTGATGATCAGTGTTCGGTCCTATGCACTAAATGGATCAGTTATGATAGGAATATAATGGGATACAATACCAGACTAAAAATAAATGCTTCCAAAACGTTCATTTCTATTCAACTCCCAAAATTCTAGGGGGGATTAGAGGGCTAGCCTCCCACTGTATGAGCCCCTGGTATGTATACTGCACACTGTCCATGAGAGAAACAATCGTTGTATTGAGAAAATGTAATTCGAAAATGAAAAGCAATACAAGCACACACATGGAATTCAACTTACCAGGCTGGAGAACACTGAGCCCAGGACACAACCAGTACACCACACAACACCCACACAACCACAAATGCACACACACACATACACACACAAGAAAAAAGAAGATACAGGTGAATACAGATCATAAAAATAAATGTATAATTTATTATACATAAATTGACTGGTGTACACACACACACACACACACACACATGAAATTTAAATTACATGGGCATAGTAGTCCCAATCCATAAAGATCCAAAAAGATCCAAAAAGATCCCAATCCAAAAAGATCCCTTGTTAGATCCAGAAGCGCCGTTAGAATGACATTTCAACTCCACGCACACACATATACATCGAGCGTGAAGCTCCACTACAACACCACAAAAACACAGACAACGACAACAATTATATTTGTGTCACAATACATATTACTACTTTTGGGATGTTCAGGGGGGGGGGGGGGGGGCAGCCACAAACTGTGGTCCTTCACACAAAATATTATGGATTATCAATGGGTGTGTTGTCCTCTTTCTTCCACTCATCCCCTACCTCATCCACTCGACTCTTCTTCTTCGGTACCGACCTTCTCCGACCGCAAGGACGTCCAGCTCGGAGCAGGAGGAGCCATTTCCTCTTCTTCATCACTGGAACCTGCTGCCTCTTCATCTGTTTCATCATTGGAAGACTCAGGTCCGGCATCTTCTCCTTCATCACTGGAAGACTCTGCTCCTATCACAGGAAAAAATCTGGAATTTCCTGACTTCAGGAATTGTATAGGACAGTTGAGCGCATGGCCTGTACTTCACATTTCCTGTACCAGGTCAGATGATTTCTGACAGCAGGTCACATATCCTGCATCAGCACAGGTGAACTTTCCTGCACTTTTTCTATAGTACCTTCTAGGTCCACCTGGAAGGTTCCTGGCCTGCACCAGTACAGATGAAATTTCCTGCACTTTTTCTATAGTACCTTCTAGGTCCACCTGGAAGGTCCCTGGCCTGCACCAGTACAGGTGATGAGCTTTCCTGTACTTTTTCTAAGTACCTTCTAGGTCCACCTGGAAGGTTCCTGGCCTGCACCAGTACAGGTGAACTTTCCTGCACTTTTTCTATAGTACCTTCTAGGTCCACCTGGAAGGTTCCTGGCCTGCACCAGTACAGATGAACTTTCCTGCACTTTTTCTATAGTACCTTCTAGGTCCACCTGGAAGGTCCCTGGCCTGCACCAGTACAGGTGAGCTTTCCTGTACTTTTTCTAAGTACCTTCTAGGTCCACCTGGAAGGTTCCTGGCCTGCACCAGTACAGGTGAACTTTCCTGCACTTTTTCTATAGTACCTTCTAGGTCCACCTGGAAGGTTCCTGGCCTGCATCAGTACAGGTGAACTTTCCTGCACTTTTTCTATAGTATCTTCTAGGTTCACCTGGAAGGTCCCTGGCCTGCACCAGTACAGGTGAGCTTTCCTATACTTTTTCTAAGTACCTTCTAGGTCCACCTGGAAGGTTCCTGGCCTGCACCAGTACAGGTGAACTTTCCTGCACTTTTTCTAAGTACCTTCTAGGTCCACCTGGAAGGTTCCTGCCCTGCACCAGTACAGATGAACTATCCTGTACTTTTTCTATGGTACTGTCTAGTCAACCTGGAAGGTTCCTGACCAGCATTAAATGAATGTTGCTAAATACCTTAATAGGTTCAACTCAAAGATTTCTGCCTGCATTGGTAACATTTCTTTTAACTTATACTTTAATTAGCTACTTAGATGCAGACTTCTAGTCTACACTACAATTTCCACGTGAATGGTACAATAACCATTGACTAAGCCCTATACTGTTCTCCTGGCCCGTAAAAAACTAACTTCATTTATGCAAGGTTTTGTAAGATGAGAATTGTATATAAACTCCAAAGTTCGAGTTAGTAGGGTTTGTAACAAAACTACTATTACTCCAGCTAAAAACCCTTTACCAAAATTCATTACCTTGCCTGCAACTTCAAAAACCCTTTACCCATTTTTAATCTCTTTAGACTTGACTGCTATATACCCTTTACCCATACTCTATTAGGGATTATGGCAACTAAAAAAAATACTTCTATGTTATAATTATCGCTTGAGTGAAAATATGCCCCTCCCCAAACACAAAAATTGTGTGTTGTTGTGTTTATTATTGTTCATAAATTCCTCTACAGCAAGCATAAAGCTCCCACTTTAAGTAACAAATTTTAAAAAAAATCACGTGATTTACGTAATATACAAATTCCCAACTAAGTGTGATTATAACAAAAAAAAAAAAAAGACAACAAAGTAAACGATTCGTAAAGATTGAGGCTGGGAGAACAATTATAGGACACACAATCATAAGATAAGATTCCTTTGGGATACACAGTGGAACTGCCTTGTTGACAAGGTAGCTTACAAACCTTTCAAACCTGGCTGTAAACTCAATTGTTAAACACCTTGACAAGTCTGTACCGTTCTGCAACCACATTGGAAAAGTCTGCACCTTTATGGCAACCACCTTGACAAAGTCTGTAACTTTCTACCAAACCCACCTTGATAAGGCTGCAACTTTCTTGGTAACTAATTTAATAATGTCTGGAACCTTTACATTAACCCATATTGACAACCATGAATAACCACATTGAAAATTTCTTTTTAATTTCATTTCGATATAAAATAAAAAAATTAATATCAATTTAACAATAAAAGGTAATGTTAAAATGAAATGAATTAAAACTTCAATTGTTTGTTTCCTTGAATGCTAACTTGGTCACTCCATCTACAATACACAAACAATGTCAATAACAACTGATGGCAAAACAGTACTTTAAAAGACAAAAAAATACAGTCCATCTCGCTCGTTCAAACCATCTAAAATTATTCATTTGAATTATAGAAAAGTTCAGATATGAAACACATAGAAGAATAAGTACAATAATATAAAAATAAATATAATTACTTTCACTCTGAATGTTAGAGTAGTTCATATAAACGAGGATGCACCATAATGTACTTAGTTACACAAATCATAACAAATTTCACCATTAAAATCTTAAATTAAAGTATTTATAAAAGCATAATGCATGGATCAACACCCAAAAAGATTCAAAAACTACACTCCAACTGTAATAATGCTATCAAAAAAACAAACAAACATGACTGGAAAAAATTAAAATGTCAGCAGTAGGCATTCTGTGCCAGTGGCTGCATCAGCTAGTTATGCTACCCTTTACCAAATCAATAAATTACCTTACCAAATACATGGTATCTCTTACTAATAAGGTATCTCTTACTAATAAGGTATCCCTTACCTAATCAATGACACGCTAATCTTTAAACTAAATTCACAACATTTACCAATACTAGCCAACTCCTCAGAATGTAAATGCAGGATTAGCCACACCCACTAAATGAATATAAAAATTATGATCAAAAAGACAAATATCTCAATTGCTGCCCATTCAACACAAATTTTGTAATTATGGAATGATCTACTATTAAATATTATTGTGCTTTAAAAGTGCGAGAAACTGGAATCAGCTTGAATAGTTTATAGGGTAGACTTCAGGAAAAAATTAACTAGGAGAATCTCAGTAAAACTGGGTTGGTTGGCAACTATATTCAATCCATCATATCTCCAGTTTATTCACTGTATGTTTTTCTCCTAAATAATGCTTCACTCTTTATATAAAATAAAATATACCCAACACAATCTATTTACCTTAATCACGTTATTCATAGTATACCCCTCTCGCTTTACCCAATCAATATTCTCTCTTTAACCAATCCATACTCTCGCTTTACCCAATCCATACCCTCGCTTAACCCAATCCATACCCTCGCTTAACCCAATCCATACCCTCGCTTTGCCCAATCCATACCCTCGCTTTACCCAATCCATACTCTCACTTTACCCAATCCATACTCTCGCTTTACCCAATCCATATTCTCGCTTTACCCAATCCATACTCTCGCTTTACCCAGTCCATACTCTCGCTTTACCCAGTCCATACTCTCGCTTTACCAAATCCATACTCTCGCTTTACCCAATCCATACTCTCGCTTTACCCAATCCATACTCTCGCTTTACCCAGTACATACTCTCGCTTTACCCAATCCATACCCTCACTTTACAGTCCATACTCTCACTTTACCCAGTCCATACTCTCACTTTACCGAATCCATACTCTCGCTTTACCCAATCCATACATTCACTATACCCAATCCATACTCTTGCTTTACAATCCATACTCTCGCTTTACCCAGTTCATACTTTACCAAATCCATACTCTCGCTTTACCCA
>WLWD01005978.1_pt1 | contig 52403 bp, 38 predicted proteins | sample 6712731 | NCBI WGS metagenome assembly WLWD01 (sample SAMN12718690, study PRJNA576275) | sponge metagenome | isolation source: marine sponge | host: Mycale hentscheli | place: New Zealand: South Island, Marlborough, Capsize Point | collected 2014-11-01
TTGTGTCTGATGGCTCTAGGCCTTCTCATCGTCGAGTCAGACAGAAAACTTCCGTTCATCCTGCATACAATCCTTCCATCAGCCTCACTCTGCCAGTGGTACAACAGGTTGCTGTGCACAATAAGAGACAGCTGGGTCTAGAGCCTCCTTCTCTCTCCACTGATGGTGACAAAGACCAAGTAGACTATTCTTACTTTAGAGCTGGTCAAGAAAGTCATCGCAGAGGCTCTTATGAAAGTGCTGTCCAATTGGGGAGTGTAGAAGGTGAAGGTGTATCTCCTACTTCTCAGGAAGACGAGACACGATGTGTAAGCTACTATATGTTGATTTTATGAAGTATGTACTGCATTGAAATTGGTCTATTTAATGCCCACTTGTCACTATTTCAGATGAAGCTGTGTGGCAAAGGTCAGTGTATGTGTGATTTGGGGGAGTTTGATGAGACTGGTCACATTCAGAAGAAGTACAACCTCTTGAGCTGGTATTTAATTGCAGCCATTATCTTTTATGCTATACCAGCATACCAACTGGTCACTACCTACCAACAGGTAAGGTGTGGTTAGTTTTATAATCTCACACTTCATGTTTTGTGTGATTGGGTCTCTAGCTCCTTACTGTCAGTGGTAACCAGGACCTGTGCTACTTCAACAACCTCTGTAGCTATCACTGGCGCACTCCGTGGATCACTTTCTCTGCATTCAATAATCTCTATAGTAACATAGGTTATCTTATGCTGGGACTTCTCTTCATTCTTATCACTTACAGAAGGTATGGAAGATCTTATAAAGGATGTGAACCTCAAAACCTCCAATGAGAGTATATAGCCTATTGTATTCTAAGTGAATGAGGCCACTCACACCTTCTTATGCAGCACAGTAGTAACTCAGAAATGACCAGTTTCTGTTTGTCAGAACAGCGGTGAGTAAGATGTTTCTGTAGGGAAAGCCCCCCCCCCCACTTCCTACACCACTGCAAAGTATAAATTTTATTATAAGGTTGTCTCAAACGTACTACCAGACTGTCCTGGAGTATTTAATATATTCTGAACGAGATAACGATGATGCAGGATAAATGTGTTATAGGCAGCGGATGTATCGTGTGATCCACAAAGTCGTCAATAATCCCTTCATCACTAACAAGTGGGACCGAGTGGGCGTGCCTCAACACTTCGGTATATTCTACGCTATAGGTGAGGAATACATTGTACGATGTGTGTGTGTGTACTATTGTAAGAGCTACTGGTACTATATCTGGTACTATGGTTACTATATCTGGTACTATGTCTGGTATTATTTCTGGTACTATGTCTGGTACTATGTCTGGTACTAAGTTTGGTACTATGTCTGGTACTAAGTTTGGTACTATGTCTGGTACTAAGTTTGATACTATGTCTGGCACTAAGTTTGGTACTGTGTCTGGTACTAAGTTTGGTACTGTACTAAGTTTGATACTATGTCTGGCACTAAGTTTGGTACTATGACTGGCACTAAGTTTGGTACTGTGTCTGGTACTAAGTTTGGTACTGTGTCTGGTACTAAGTTTGGTAATGTACTAAGTTTGGTACTGTACTAAGTTTGGTACTGTGTCTGGTACTAAGTTTGGTACTGTACTAAGTTTGGTACTGTGTCTGGTACTAAGTTTGGTACTGTACTAAGTTTGGTACTATGTCTGGCACTAAGTTTGGTACTATGTCTGGTACTTGTCAAATGTCAAAGCGAGTTCTGAACTAGATTATTCAGAAACAGATCCGAACTAAGTGAGGGGAATTGTAGAACCAAACACAAAATCCCTACAGTGTTCCATTACTATAAGGCAGGACTGGGTCCCCTGAATCTCACAATCAACTTAATATCTCAATTGTTTTATGAGACTTTATAGATTTCAATATACTGAAGAGACTGAGAAATAAGTGAAAGTTGATATAGTTATATAGGAAAGAAGGAGGTAGGTGACTAAGCATAAAGTGATATAGTTATATAGGAAAGAGAGGAGGTAGGTGACTAAGCATAAAGTGATATAGTTATATAGGAAAGAGAGGAGGTAGGTGACTAAGCATTAAGTGATATAGTTATATAGGAAAGAGAGGAGGCAGGGTGTAAGCATAAAGTGATATAGGTATATAGGAAAGAGAGGAGGTAGGTGACTAAGCATAAAGTGATATAGTTATATAGGAAAGAGAGGAGGTAGGTGACTAAGCATAAAGTGATATAGTTATATAGGAAAGAGAGCAGGTAGGTGACTAAGCATAAAGTGATATAGTTATATAGGAAAGAGAGCAGGTAGGGTGACTAAGCATAAAGTGATATAGTTATATAGGAAAGAGAGGAGGTGACTAAGCATAAAGTGATATAGTTATATAGGAAAGAGAGGAGGTAGGTGACTAAGCATAAAGTGATATAGTTATATAGGAAAGAGAGGAGGTAAGTGACTAAGCATAAAGTGATATAGTTATATAGGAAAGAGAGGAGGTAGGTGACTAAGCATAAAGTGATATAGTTATATAGGAAAGAGAGGAGGTAGGTGACTAAGCATAAAGTGATATAGTTATATAGGAAAGAGAGGAGGTAGGTGACTAAGCATAAAGTGATATAGTTATATAGGAAAGAGAGGAGGTAGGGGACTAAGCATAAAGTGATATAGTTATATAGGAAAGAGAGGAGGTAGTAGGGGGATCAGCATACGTGATCTAGTTCTATAGGAAAGAGAGGAGGTAGGTGAATAAGCATAAAGTGATATAGTTATATAGGAAAGAGAGGAGGTAGGTGACTAAGCATCAAGTGATATAGTTATATAGTAAAGAGAGGAGGCGACTAAGCATAAAGTGATATAGTTATATAGGAAAGAGAGGAGGTAGGTGACTAAGCATAAAGTGATATAGTTATATAGGAAAGAGAGGAGGTAGGGTGACTAAGCATAAAGTGATATAGTTATATAGGAAAGAGAGCAGGTAGGTGACTAAGCATAAAGTGATATAGTTATATAGGAAAGAGTGGAGGTAGGTGACTAAGCATAAAGTGATATAGTCATATAGGAAAGAGAGGAGGTAAGTGACTAAGCATAAAGTGATATAGTTATATAGGAAAGAGAGGAGGTATGTGACTAAGCATAAAGTGATATAGTTATATAGGAAAGAGAGGAGGTAGGGTGACTAAGCATAAAGTGATATAGTTATATAGGAAAGAGAGGAGGTAGGTGACTAAGCATAAAGTGATATAGTTATATAGGAAAGAGAGGAGGTAGGTGACTAAGCATAAGTGATATAGTTATATAGGAAAGAGAGGAGGTAGACTAAGCATAAAGTGATATAGTTATATAGGAAAGAGAGGAGGTAGGTGACTAAGCATAAAGTGATATAGTTATATAGGAAAGAGAGGAGGTAGGGTGACTAAGCATAAAGTGATATAGTTATATAGGAAAGAGAGGAGGTAGGGTGACTAAGCATAAAGTGATATAGTTATATAGGAAAGAGAGGAGGTAGGTGACTAAGCATCAAGTGATATAGTTATATAGGAAAGAGAGGAGGTAGGTGACTAAGCATAAAGTGATATAGTTATATAGGAAAGAGAGGAGGTAGGTGACTAAGCATAAGTGATATAGTTATATAGGAAAGAGAGGAGGCAGGGTGACTAAGCATAAAGTGATATAGTTATATAGGAAAGAGAGGAGGTAGGTGACTAAGCATAAAGTGATATAGTTATATAGGAAAGAGAGGAGGTAGGGTGACTAAGCATAAAGTGATATAGTTATATAGGAAAGAGAGGAGGTAGGTGACTAAGCATAAAGTGATATAGTTATATAGGAAAGAGAGGAGGTAGGTGACTAAGCATAAAGTGATATAGTTATATAGGAAAGAGAGGAGGTAGGTGACTAAGCATAAAGTGATATAGTTATATAGGAAAGAGAGGAGGTGACTAAGCATAAAGTGATATAGTTATATAGGAAAGAGAGGAGGTAAGTGACTAAGCATAAAGTGATATAGTTATATAGGAAAGAGAGGAGGTAGGTGACTAAGCATAAAGTGATATAGTTATATAGGAAAGAGAGGAGGTAGGTGACTAAGCATAAAGTGATATAGTTATATAGGAAAGAGGAGGTAGGTGACTAAGCATAAAGTGATATAGTTATATAGGAAAGAGAGGAGGTAGTGTGACTAAGCATAAAGTGATATAGTTATATAGGAAAGAGGAGGTAGGGTGACTAAGCATAAAGTGATATAGTTATATAGGAAAGAGGAGGTAGGTGACCAAGCATAAAGTGATATAGTTATATAGGAAAGAGAGCAGGTAGGGTGACTAAGCATAAAGTGATATAGTTATATAGGAAAGAGAGCAGGTAGGGTGACTAAGCATAAAGTGATATAGTTATATAGGAAAGAGAGGAGGTAGGGTGACTAAGAATAAAGTGATATAGTTATATAGGAAAGAGAGGAGGTAGGGTGACTAAGCATAAAGGTGATAAGTGTTAGTTGTACGAGGGTGAGAGGAGCTGATAATTATGTTTATATAGATGAGAAAGGGTGTCAGTTAAGTGAATAGAAGTGATGTAAACATTAGAAAACACACACACACAAACATCTAGGTTCAGTAATTTGGGGCTCCAGTACTAGGTCTGGTACTATGTCTGGTACTATGACTGGTACTATGACTTTTAATCCGCTAAACAGGACTAGACCCAAACCAGAACCCTTAGGGGACAGACTAGACTCAGACCAGAACCTTAGGGGACAGACTAGACTCAGACCAGAACCTTAGGGGACAGACTAGACCCAAACCAAAACCCTTTGGAGACAGACTAGATCCATACCAGAACCTTAGGAGACAGACTAGACCCAGACCAGAACCTTAGGAGACAGACTAGACCCAAACCAGAACCCTTTGGAGACAGACTAGACCCAAACCAGAACCTTAGGGGACAGACTAGACCCAAACTAGAACCTTAGGAGACAGACTAGACCCAAACCAGAACCCTTTGGAGACAGACTAGACCCAAACCAGAACCTTAGGGGACAGACTAGACCCAAACTAGAACCTTAGGATACAGACTAGACCCAAACCAGAACCCTTTGGAGACAGACTAGACCCAAACCAGAACCCTTTGGAGACAGACTAGACCCAAACCAGAACCTTAGGGGACAGACTAGACCCAAACTAGAACCTTAGGAGACAGACTAGACCCAAACCAGAACCCTTTGGAGACAGACTAGACCCAAATCAGAACCTTAGGAGACAGACTAGACCCAAACCAGGACCTTAGGGGACAGGCTAGACCCAAACTAGAACCTTAGGAGACAGACTAGACCCGGACCAGAACCTTAGGGGACAGACTAGACCCAAACTAGAACCTTAGGAGACAGACTAGACCCGGACCAGAACCTTAGGGGACAGACTAGACCCAAACCAGAACCCTTAGGGGGCAGACTAGACCCGGACCAGAACCCTTAGAAGTTTGACTGGGTGTGTCTGCAGGGGTGGCAGAATCAAATTTGTTTGGTCAGGTGGTATATATGATATGTAGTTTGATACTACCTTAATGTATGTGATGGCAAGTCTGGGCCTCTTCAAGCTGATAGAGAGCAGGTCTCCTTGCCTGATAGAGAGCAGGTCTCCTTGCCTGATAGAGAGCAGGTCTCCTTACCTGATAGAGAGCAGGTCTCCTTGCCTGATAGAGAGCAGGTCTCCTTACCTGATAGAGAGCAGGTCTCCTTACCTGATAGAGAGCAGGTCTCCTTACCTGATAGAGAGCAGGTCTCCTTACCTGATAGAGAGCAGGTCTCCTTGCCTGATAGAGAGCAGGTCTCCTTACCTGATAGAGAGCAGGTCTCCTTGCCTGATAGAGAGCAGGTCTCCTTACCTGATAGAGAGCAGGTCTCCTTGCCTGATAGAGAGCAGGTCTCCTTACCTGATAGAGAGCAGGTCTCCTTGCCTGATAGAGAGCAGCTCTCCTTGCCTGATAGAGAGCAGGTCTCCTTGCCTGATAGAGAGCAGGTCTCCTTGCCTGATAGAGAACAGGTCTCCTTACCTGATAGAGAGCAGGTCTCCTTGCCTGATAGAGAGCAGGTCTCCTTACCTGATAGAGAGCAGGTCTCCTTACCTGAATGTGACAGTGTAGGCTTTCTCAAGGCAAAATGTGAAAAAAAATCTCAGTTGTCACCGGGGAATCAAACCCAGAACCCCTGGCTTTAGCCACCAGTGCTCTAGCCACACCCAGAACCCCTGGCTTTAGCCACCAGTGCTCTAGCCACACCCAGAACCCCTGGCTTTAGCCACCGGTGCTCTAGCCACACCCAGAACCCCTGGCTTTAGCCACCAGTGCTCTAGCCACACCCAGAACCCCTGGCTTTAGCCACCAGTGCTCTAGCCACACCCAGAACCCCTGGCTTTAGCCACCAAGGCTCTAGCCACACCCAGAACCCCTGGCTTTAGCCACCAGTGTTCCAGCCACACCCAGAACCCCTGGCTTTAGCCACCAGTGCTCTAGCCACACCCAGAACCCCTGGCTTTAGCCACCAGTGCTCCAGCCACTCCCAGAACCCCTGGCTTTAGCCACCAGTGCTCTAGCCACACCCAGAACTCCTGGCTTTAGCCACCAGTGCTCCAGCCACACCCAGAACCCCTGGCTTTAGCCACCAGTGCTCCAGCCACACCCAGAACCCCTGGCTTTAGCCACCAGTGCTCCAGCCACACCCAGAACTCCTGGCTTTAGCCACCAGTGCTCCAGCCACACCCAGAACCCCTGGCTTTAGCCACCAGTGCTCCAGCCACACCCAGAACCCCTGGCTTTAGCCACCAGTGCTCCAGCCACACCCAGAACCCCTGGCTTTAGCTACCAGTGCTCCAGCCACTCCCAGAACCCCTGGCTTTAGCCACCAGTGCTCCAGCCACACCCAGAACCCCTGGCTTTAGCCACCAGTGCTCCAGCCACACCCAGAACCCCTGGCTTTAGCCACCAGTGCTCCAGCCACACCCAGAACCCCTGGCTTTAGCCACCAGTGCTCCAGCCACACCCAGAACCCCTGGCTTTAGCCACCAGTGCTCCAGCCACACCCAGAACCCCTGGCTTTAGCCACCAGTGCTCCAGCCACACCCAGAACCTCTGGCTTTAGCCACCAGTGCTCCAGCCACTGAGCTACAACAACTCTCGACCCAAGACCTCACATTTTACCTTTATACTATTGAGTAGTACCGCTTGCTGCAGTCTCGTACTCAACAGACCACCAATTATGTGCCGTCAGAACACCTTTTCAGTGTCGACCAGAAACACCTCCCATTCCGGAGAGGAGCCATAATTTTTTAGTTGTGTGTGTGCGTGATGTGTGCCTGTGTGTGTGTGATGTGTGCCTGTGTGTGTGCGATGTGTGCCGTGTGTGTGATGTGTGCCTGTGTGTGTGATGTATGCCTGTGTGTATGTGATGTGTGCCTGTGTGTGTGCCTGTGTGATGTGTGTGTGTGTGTGTGCCTGTGTGTGTGTGTGTGTAGATGCCCAGACTTCAGTTGTAACTGTGTCTATATTTGAATAGGTATGGCTATGATAGCTGAAGGTCTGATGAGTACGGCCTATCATATCTGTCCAGGGAGAACCAACTACCAGTTTGATACTACCTTCATGTATGTGATGGCGACTCTGGGCATCTTCAAGCTGATAGAGAGCAGGTCTCCTGACCTGAAGCCTGGACTCCATAAATTGCTGGTGGTGGTGGCAGCTATGATATTGTTTGTAGTAGTGGGAGTGGTAAGTGGATTTTATGGTAGGAAATGTATTCATCTTGTAGTTATAGTGTACCTGTTTTATTTATTTATTTATTTGTTGGTGTTCTATTTATTTGTGTCATATTAATTTACATATTGATGTTCTACTTTTTTATTTGTGTTCTATTCATTTATATATTTAGTATTGTGCCATCTTTATTTGTGTTGTAGACAGCCTCTGGTGTGGTGTTCTCTGTTATGTTTTTTATTTATTTGTGTTGTAGACAGCCTCTGGTGTGGTGTTCTCTGTTATGTTTTTTATTTATTTGTGTTGTAGACAGCCTCTGGTGTGGTGTTCTCTGTTATGTTTTTTATTTATTTGTGTTGTAGACAGCCTCTGGTGTGGTGTTCTATGTCATCTTCTTCATCATCCATGTGTCAGCTACATTTGGAGTGACATTAGAGATTTATTATCATTGGAGAATTAATTTTCTTAACATAAGAAAAAATTTGAAGGGACTTTACAAATTTCTAGTGGAGAAGTCCTTCTGGCCGCCAGTCATGCGAGTGAGAAACAGCTCGTTATTAAAATATGGCAATGTTATAAATATTTATATTATTTTTTCAGTCCAAATGGATATTTGTTTTGACTTCTAATGCTATCAATTTGTTGTTGTAAGTTACTCTATGGATAAGAATGAGAGGAAATGTTTCAATATTTGAGAATTTGTTTTTCATGCTTGACTAAATTAAATCAAGTTTCTCTTTCTTAGCTTCTTCCCCCATCAAGTTAAAATAATTCTCTTCAATACTGAAATATCATCCTATTTAGTAAGAAATAGTGTGGCTTTTGATGTGCTTGCTCCTTGCCTATTAATTGTTGTTGTTGTTATCTACTAATTGTTATTGTTGTTGTTATCTATTAATTGTTATTGTTGTTATTGTTGTTATTACAGTGCCATATATGGAGTGGCCATTCAACCTCCGGACTTTGGTACCTTCTTTCTCTTCATTCTCTTGGCTAACTTCATTCTCTTGTTTCTGTACTACACTGTCTCTAAGTGTATATACAGAGACTGGCCATCAGTCAGGCCCATTGTGTTCCTTATTCTAGCTTTAGTATTCTGGAGTTGTGGAATTTACTTCTATTCACTAGTAAGAAACTATGGAGTTAACATTGATGTGTCACTACACTAAGATTTGTATCACTAACTATAGTGTTACACTAGTGTGTTGTATCACTATACTAAGATTTGTATCACTAACTATAGTGTTACACTAGTGTGTTGTATCACTAACTATAGTGTTACACTAGTGTGTTGTATCACTATAATTTGTATCACTAACTATAGTGTTATACTAGTGTGTTGTATCACTAGATATTGTGTTACACTAGTGTGTTGTATCACTACACTAAGGTTTGTATCACTAGCTATAGTATTACACTAATGTGTTGTATCACTATACTAGGGTTTGCATCACTAGTGCTGCCATTTATTTAGTGTTGTATTCATAAATTATAGCTAAATCTATCAATGATATCTCATTGTTTGTTGTGTGTTACCTAGGCAGCGTCGAATTGGTTGCTGTCTCCAGCTGCTTCTCGTGATGGCAACAGCGAATGTTTAGCTGTTGTATTTGATTCACATGATATGTGGCACTTCTCCTCTGCCTTAGCTGTCTTCTTCTCCTTTTTAATGCTCACCACCATCGATGACAATGCTGAAACTACGTTCAGAACAAAACTACGAGTTTTTTGATGAATTAACTTTAACAGTTGATTTTTATGATTTCTTCCATGATTTGTGAATATTTAATTAATCTAAAATTACTGCTTGGCTACAAGTTTTTTATTAGACAAACTTCCATTTCCCAATTGCTATAGATATTTGCTGACAAAGTCACTTACAAACATTCACTTGCATTCCTAAGGTAGCTATAGCTAGTTACTATTCCTATGGTAGCTATAGCTAGTTACTATTCCTTCAGTAGCTATAGCTAGTTACTATTCCTTCAGTAGCTATGGCTAGTTACTATTCCTTCAGTAGCTATAGCTAGTTACTATTCCTTCAGTAGCTATGGCTAGTTACTATTCCTTCAGTAGCTATAGCTAGTTACTATTCCTACGGTAGCTATAGCTAGTTACTATTCCTTCAGTAGCTATAGCTAGTTACTGTTCTTCAGTAGCTATAGCTAGTTACTATTCCTTCAGTAGCTATAGCTAGTTACTATTCCTTCAATAGCTATAGCTAGTTACTATTTCTACGGTAGCTATAGCTAGTTACTGTTCTTCAGTAGCTATAGCTAGTTACTATTCCTTCAGTAGCTATAGCTAGTTACTATTCCTTCAGTAGCTATAGCTAGTTACTGTTCTTCAGTAGCTATAGCTAGTTACTATTCCTTCAGTAGCTATAGCTAGTTACTGTTCTTCAATAGCTATAGCTAGTTACTATTCCTTCAGTAGCTATAGCTAGTTACTATTCCTTCAGTAGCTATAGCTAGTTACTGTTCTTCAATAGCTATAGCTAGTTACTATTCCTTCAGTAGCTATAGCTAGTTACTGTTCTTCAGTAGCTATAGCTAGTTACTATTCCTTCAGTAGCTATAGCTAGTTACTATTCCTACGGTAGCTATAGCTAGTTACTATTCCTTCAGTAGCTATAGCTAGTTACTATTCCTTCAGTAGCTATAGCTAGTTACTGTTCTTCAGTAGCTATAGCTAGTTACTGTTCTTCAGTAGCTATAGCTAGTTACTGTTCTTCAGTAGCTATAGCTAGTTACTGTTCTTCAGTAGCTATAGCTAGTTACTATTCCTTCAGTAGCTATAGCTAGTTACTATTCCTACGGTAGCTATAGCTAGTTACTGTTCTTCAGTAGCTATAGCTAGTTACTGTTCTTCAGTAGCTATAGCTAGTTACTATTCCTTCAGTAGCTATAGCTAGTTACTATTTCTTCAGTAGCTATAGCTAGTTACTGTTCTTCAGTAGCTATAGCTAGTTACTGTTCTTCAGTAGCTATAGCTAGTTACTATTCCTTCAGTAGCTATAGCTAGTTACTATTTTCTTTCTCTTCATTCACTAGAATAGCCTAGTTTACTGTTCTTCAAGCTATAGCTAGTTACTGTTCCTTCATTAGCTATAAGCTTAGTTACTATGTCCTTCAGAGTAGCTATGCTCGTTACTAGTACTGTTTCTTCAATAGCTAGTTTACTATTCTTCAGTAGCCTATAGCTTAGTTTACTATTTCCTTCAGTAAGCTAGCTAGTTATGTTCTTCATAGCTAGTTTACTACTTTTCCTTCAGGCCTAATAGCTATTACTATTTCCTTTCAGTGCTATATAGCTAGTTACTATTCCTTCAGTAGCTATAGCTAGTTACTATTCCTTCAGTAGCTATAGCTAGTTACTATTCCTTCAGTAGCTATAGCTAGTTACTATTCCTTCAGTAGCTATAGCTAGTTACTATTCCTTCAGTAGCTATAGCTAGTTACTGTTCTTCAGTAGCTATAGCTAGTTACTGTTCTTCAGTAGCTATAGCTAGTTACTGTTCTTCAGTAGCTATAGCTAGTTACTATTCCTTCAGTAGCTATGGCTAGTTACTATTCCTATGGTAGCTATAGCTAGTTACTGTTCTTCAGTAGCTATAGCTAGTGGTAATTGAATATAGATTATGTATGTATGTCGGCTCCATATGTAGTGACATACACCGTATCATTTCAACACAAATGTCAACCGTACAAACAGGAAAATGAAAGCCAGCAGAATAAAATTGAATTTCTCCAGATGTTGTAGTGAGTTAACAAGATGTGACAATTAGAACATACTAATACACGATACAAAATGTGACAGTTAAAAGAATTGTGAATGTTAATAAACCACTGGAAGTCGCCTGAGCTCCACCCCCAAGACCTAAGGCAATATACATAGCTACCATTACTATAATTATTACTTGTCAAATACTTTACCTGCTGTATCAATATCCTGGTCAAACGGAAGATCTATTAAATAACATTAATAATAGCAACAACGATGATGATGGTAATAGTCATAGCAGCAACAACAACAACAATAATAATAATATCTTATTTAGACAGGATTATAATTGAAATGACTGAAGAGAGTTGGAGGAGAAGTGACTGAGGAGAGTTGGAGGAGAAGTGACTGAAGAGAGTTGGAGGAGAAATGACTGAAGAAAGTTGGAGGAGAAATGACTGAAGAGAGTTGGAGGGAAAATGACTGAGGAGAGTTGGAGGAGAAGTGGCTGAAGAGAGTTGGAGGAGAAATGGCTGAAGAGAGTTGGAGGAGAAGTGACTGAGGAGAGTTGGAGGAGAAACGACTGAAGAGAGTTGGAGGAGAAATGACTGAAGAGAGTTGGAGGAGAAATGACTCAGGAGAGTTGGAGGAGAAACGACTGAAGAGAGTTGGAGGAGAAACGACTGAAGAGAGTTAGAGGAGAAATGACTGAAGAGAGTTAGAGGAGAAGTGACTGAAGAGAGTTGGAGAAATGACTGAAGAGAGTAGGAGGAGAAATGACTGAGGAGAGTTGAGGATGACTTGTGAGGATGACTTGTGAGGATGACTTGTGAGGATGACTTGTGAGGATGACTTGTGAGGATGACTTGTGAGGATGACTTGTGAGGATGATTTGGAGGATGATTTCTTTACCAACCTATTCCCAGATATGTAAAATACACTTGACCAGCTACTGTCGGGTGGGTTATGATGAGCTCAGCCGAGAGATTGTTGCCGTGGATCAGACCTGGCAGGACAAGACTGTGTTGGGTAAGGGGTTGCATGTTTTGTACAGATTGAGTACCAGTGGATCGTACTAATGAACGGTTGCTACTGTAGATGTTGATGAGGAAGGTAGGCGGAGCTTGATAAACACACACTGAGGGGGACTACATCAAAACGCAAATTATTTACTGGTAAAACTATAGACTCCCTAAGCCTTTCTAATAAGGACAAGTTCTATATCTAACCTTTTCTGACACTAGGACAAGTTCTATATCTAACCTTTTCTGACACTAGGACAAGTTCTATATCTAACATAGGACAATTTCTGTATCTAACCTTTCTGACACCAGGACAAGTTCTATATCTAACTATCCTTTCTAACACTAGGATACATTCTATATCTAGCCTTTCTGACACTAGGACAAGTTCTATATCTAACTAACCTTTCTAACACTAGGATACATTTTATATCTAGCCTTTCTGACACCAGGACAAGTTCTATATCTAACCTTTCTAACACTAGGATACATTCTGTATCTAACCTTTCTGACACTAGGACAAGTTCTATAGCTAACCTTTCTAACACTAGGACTTTCTATATCTAACTTCATTGACACTAAATATTAATACCTGAAAGGAGCCAATGAGTTCTGTGTCATTCTCCATAGTAGCACGTGCTATCATGTAGAAAATCACATTTTCCGTAACTGGAACTACACAAAACATGAGATCGAATAAATTAAAATGACCAAAGGTAAAAGTAGTGCTCTTGGCCATTTCTTCCCCTATTTTATAACCATGGTTACCTTCATACCAGATTATTTAACCATCTGTTAGAATTAAAGTTAGTCACAGCTATACCTCACACGTGCTTCACTAGCTAAATCATACCAGCTATGGAGTGTGAATAGCTAGGCTAAAGACACACTGACACTAGATACACTGACACTAGACACACTGACACTAGACACACTGACACTAGACACACTGACACTAGACACACTGACACTAGATACACTGACACTAGACACACTGACACTACATACACTGACACTAGATACACTGACACTAGACACACTGACACTAGATACACTGACACTAGATACACTGACACTAGACACACTGACACTAGATACACTGACACTAGATACACTGACACTAGACACACTGACACTAGATACACTGACACTAGACACACTCACACTAGATACATTGACACTAGATACACTGACACTAGATACACTGACACTAGACACACTGACACTAGACACACTGACACTAGACACACTAACACTAGAAACACTGACACTAGATACACTGACACTAGACACACTGACACTAGATACACTGACACTAGACACACTGACACTAGATACACTGACACTAGACACACTGACACCAGATACACTGACACTAGATACACTGACACTATACACACTGACACTAGATACACTGACACTAGACACACTGACACTAGATACACTGACACTAGACACACTGACACTAGACACACTGACACTAGATACACTGACACTAGACACACTCACACTAGATACACTGACACTAGATACACTGACACTAGATACACTGACACTAGATACACTGACACTAGATACACTGACACTAGACACACTGACACTAGACACACTGACACTAGATACACTGACACTAGACACACTCACACTAGATACACTGACACTAGATACACTGACACTAGACACACTGACACTAGATACACTGACACTAGACACACGCACACACGTACTCACATATGGGGAACCCGCTGATTACGACATCTCCAGTCATGCTGTCTCCCACAGTGTTGGAAGCTATGAGAGCGTAGACCAGCTCATGGCATGCTGCAAACATGACCGCTGCTGGCTTCCTTAACTCGTACATTTGAACGTCATCATCCAATCCTGTCTCCACTGAGGCTTTGCCCGCCAGCAGTCCCGTCGTCTTATTAGTTATGGTTAATGTGTATGAAGTGATTGGGAAACCGTTGTGGGTAAAGGGTCGATGCCACACAGCCTCTAAAGCTTCCCCGTCAGTCCTTAGATGAACTTCCACTGCCGGAGGAAGAGGTGGAGCTGAGAAACAACATCATGTGACACAATCATGTGATATTATACTTCATTAGTCTGGCGTAGCGAACCCTTTACCTTCCCATTACATGTGAGCGTGGGAGAAGGAAAAGGTCTGGTGAGAGCTCCACTTTGGATTCGTACTTACCTACATACGTGATATGCGTTCTAGTGAGCGTTTTTACGTCGTGTCATACGTGCACACTCACGGCTCTACTGCATTACGTCGTGTCATACGTGCACACTCACGGCTCTACTGCATTACGTCGTGTCATACGTGCACACTCACGGCTCTACTGCATTACGTCGTGTCATACGTGCACACTCACGGCTCTACTGCATTACGTCGTGTCATACGTGCACACTCACGGCTCTACTGCATTACGTCGTGTCATACGTGCACACTCACAGCTCTACTGCATTACGTCGTGTCATACGTGCACACTCACGGCTCTACTGCATTACGTCGTGTCATACGTACACACTCACGGCTCTACTGCATTACGTCGTGTCATACGTGCACACTCACGGCTCTACTGCATTACGTCGTGTCATACGTGCACACTCACGGCTCTACTGCGTTACGTCGTGTCATACGTGCACACTCACGGCTCTACTGCGTTACGTCGTGTCATACGTGCACACTCACGGCGGCACTTTGCTTGTTATAATAAACATTTTCTGTCTGTCTGTCTGTCTGTCACGCTCTGATTTTGGAGAATACTGACAATTAACAGTTGATTTAGGTATGAACTTACTCAGGACAACGATTTAGGACCATTTATTGTGCTACTTTTTTTAATTTCGGGCTTATCGTTGAGAAAATGTGAAGCTTTCAGCTCCGCGGTAAGTACCAGCTTTTATGGGCAACACCCCCTAGCGTCATGTCATAATCACGTGAGCAAATAATTTCTTGCAGCCAGCGGTGTAGTTTGATTTATGCTCAGGGAAGTTGTTGAAAGAAGTGAAATTTCGCGTTGAAAATGCATATTGGTGAGTGTTTCTGGTCTAGCTTAGCTTCTTCTCTTATGAAGACAGCGTTTCCATGTACCATTTTCATTGAGATTATATTGTAATAGCTAGGTAGTGTTTAATAGCGCTGAGGGTTCGCACCTTTGGTGTTTCATTTATAATAGCTTTAACAGCTTGATGCTGCTCAGGCAGAGTTGAAGGCCATCCTACCTCCTGTTCAGTAGTTTCTGGTCTTGATCATTGTCCTAGAATAGATTAGTCTGCACTGCGTAGAAACGTTCGTTCACTTTAAATTTCTGCGCATTAGTAAACTCTCAATGGAATGCCACTAATTATCAATACTGCGATCTGATTGGGTGCTACTATAGTAACTCCGGTACGAATCCGATGTGGAGCTCTCACTAGACCCTTTCCTTCCCCCACGCCCACATATAATGGGAGGTAAAGGGTCAGCTATGCCAGACTAATACTTCTTAGAGTAGTAATGCAATACTTACTGGCAACAATTATAACAGAAGAGGCGTTGACAGTCTTGGAAGAGCTGGTGACATAGCAGGTTGCCATGGTGCTGTTGACATCTACCTTAGCTCTCACCAACAGAGTTGAGTTTTCTAGAGCGCCATTAGTGAAGTTCTGAACAATGAAGGATCCAGTGGATGTACTGAACCTGTCACTACTGCCCACCTGCCAGCTCAAAGTCCCTCCTTCACCCAAGCACACGAAGTTGATAAAAATGTTGGGAGGTGCCACGCCCTCTGGTTCCCGTGAGTAGCTTACGATTTCTACTTAGTAATAATATACAATATTGTCAGGAAAATAGGTTGTTGTTTATCCTTACCTTGACACCATCCCGAGGGAGCCCACAGAGCTACCAGAGTAATTATCAACTTCAGGGACAGCATCGCGCTCTGCACCATTAAGAAAAGTGGGTGGGGCTCGTACTCATCTGCTTTTGTGGGAGGAGCTCAGTACGTACGTTATGCGCGCGCCTCTGCTCGCACTTACTGGGCATCGTTTCCTTTCTGCCGGAGGATTATCAGTCGTTGCTTCGAGTAGAATCATTGCAATAGCGAGCTTGCAAGTTTGTTGCCTGGGTTAAAAAATATGGTCTTAGAACTCGCGAGCGTTCTTGTCAGGTCCGAGAGGTTCGCACTTCTGCTGGGATGGCTTGCAGTCTCCCTGGCATTTAGTCAACAAAGTGACAGTCCGTCCCGTAAGAAATAATCTTGCAAAGTCTATAATTGTTATAGTCATGAATGTCATTATAGCATTTCTGGAGGCTCCCGCCAATGTCACTGCCTCGCTGGGAGAGAGCGATGCTCACTTCACTTGTCATTTCAGAGGAGACAGCTTGTTCTGGAGGATCAATGGCCAACTTCTAAATTATGTAACATATGGTGAATTTAGAAGTAGAGGAATTATGGCAACAGTAATAGAAGTCCCAGCAAATGAGCACAAGGAGACGCTGTCTGTCAGGGTCAGTCAACAGAACAACTTTACAAGAGTCGTGTGCCAGAGAACTGTATTTGGGCAAATTAGCAACTTCTCCAATCCTGCCTACCTGGTTATAGCTGGTGAGTTAAGCCTGCCTACCACCTAGGTATAGCTGGTGAGTTAAGCCCGCCTACCTCGTTATAGCTGGTGAGTTAAGCCTGCCTACCACCTAGGTATAGCTGGTGAGTTAAGCCTGCCTACCTGGTTATAGCTGGTGAGTTAAGCCTGCAGCTGGTGAGTTAAGCCTACATAGCTGGTGAGTTAAGCCCGCCTACCTCGTTATAGCTGGTGAGTTAAGCCCCCTACCCCGTTATAGCTGGTGAGTTAAGCCTGCCTACCACCTAGGTATAGCTGGTGAGTTAAGCCTGCCTACCTCGTTATAGCTGGTGAGTTAAGCCTACCTTGGTATAGCTGGTGAGTTAAGCCTGCCTACCTGGTATAGCTGGTGAGTTAAGCCTGCCTACCTGGTATAGCTGGTGAGTTAAGCCTACCTCGTTATAGCTGGTGAGTTAAGCCTACCTTGGTATAGCCAGGTAAGTTAGTGATAAGCCAATGAGGGAAATGTTTGAGCAAATTAACAAGATATGAATTAGTTTAGAAGTTAGCAGGTAGCTAATGTCAGGTGGTGCATTAATTCTTCTCTGGAGTATCTGATAATGAGTGAGCTATTATTAGGTAAGTTAGCAAACTATTTTAACAATCCATCACTTCATCCATGCCACCATTATGACATCACACCTTCCTCCATGTCTCCGGTGGCATCATTGCACACAACTCAACATGGCTGCCATTGTTTTAGAGATGTTCAAATGTGACTGGGTCACATAAATTTAAGGTTTCATAATAAGTTAAAAGTTTAAAGAAGTTATTACTCTATAAAAAGATAAGTATCTATTTCAACTTTGTCTCCATTGTTAATGATTGATTCAGAGTTGGGACCGACTCAACTAGTGCAGATGAGAAGCTTTTAAAATTAGTAAATATTTTTAAAATGACAAAGAAATAAATTAGAGCTAATTTTTATGAAGAAAACTTACCTGTGGTCTCCAGTAGGAGTTCCAGACCAACAATACTTCATAACCTAAAGTATAGTGTAGTTGCTTAGTTTAAACATCAGTTAGTGAGAAATAATTGTGTAGAAGATTGTGTCAACTATTTTTCCATTACACTTTGTGTGTGGTGTGTTTTCCTTGTTCAGGTGATCCTCAACCTCCTTCAGTGATGTCCTCCATTTTAAATACTGATACTCTGCTCATTACATGGGAACAACCTTTCACATGGGACCTTTACCCTATCACTGAATATTCAATTGTTATAGAAACTGCAGATTCTAATCTCCAGGACAACAACACAGTTTTAATCAACACAACACTGAGTCCCTCAATATTTTCATACAATGTTACTTCAGAGGAAGTTCCAGAGTGCACAGAATTAGCCATCACCATGACAGCAAGAAACTCGATAGGCAGGAGCGCTCCTCAAGTGTCAATGGCAGCTCTTCCTGATGGTAAGTCATACAAACAACTTGAACATACCAACTTTTCATTATTGCAAACAGAAACTGAGTTGGAATAATTATAAAATATGTCAGGTCTTCAAATTAAGTACATCACGAATCACTCCATTATTTACAAGACACCAACAATGCAACTTGTATTGATACTCACCTCCTATCTCTGACTGGTCCCTGACTCCAACTCCATTCCTTTCCCCCATTCTCCTTATATTTCTGCGACCAATCTGTAGAGGAAGTGCACACAGTGTAGCTATAACAACACACACACAGAGAATAATAGTTTAATTGCAGCTGATAATTTTCTCATAAATACTTCACTATGCTGTGCTATCCCATGGCCTTGCATGGACTGTTAACTCTATTTGAGTGCAATGTCATCATCATAGCATTGCCATGGTGATAGCAATAATTAATGATCAGTACATTACCAGTGATGCCGCACCCACCAGCCATTAAATCTATATTCTTAAAGAGTCATTTCTACTAAGTATTTTGTAAAGTGAGCTTAAAACTCCTCCCAAAAGTTAAACATTACATTTCAACTCCTAAAAACATACTTCAAGAGGAGGAGAAACTGAAAAAAGAAAGCATTTTCCCAAGAATGAGTTGAGTTTATTTTTTCAGTTTTTCACTTGAGAAGAATTCCAATGTATAGAAGAACTGATTGGATGTGTAGAAATTTACTAGAGAAGGGAAATAATTCTACACTATGCTGTAAGACAACAGTATAATGAATTGAGATGTGTACTAAAGCGCTAAAAATAACATCGACTAGCAGTAGATTACTAGAATAGTGTGGACTAGCAGTAGAATACTAGAATGACATGTGGACTAGCACTAGAATGATAACTACCTATAGCATTCCCAACTAAGCTATAGTGTTTCTAACTAGCTATAGTGTTCCTAACTAGCTATAGTGTTTCTAACTAGCTATAGTGTTCCTAACTAGCTACAGTGTTCCTAACTAGCTATAGTGTTCCTAACTAGCTACAGTGTGTCCTAACTAGCTATAGTGTTTCTAACTAGCTATAGTGTTCCTAACTAGCTAATGTTCCTAACTAGCTACAGTGTGTCCTAACTAGCTATAGTGTTCCTAACTTACTAGCTATAGTGTTCCTAACTAGCTATAGTGTTCCTAACTAGCTATAATGTTCCTAACTAGCTATAATGTTCCTAAATAGCTATAGTGTTCCTAACTTACTAGCTATAGTGTTCCTAACTAGCTATAGTGTTCCTAACTAGCTATAGTGTTCCTAACTAGCTATAGTGTTCCTAACTTACTAGCTATAGTGTTCCTAACTAGCTATAGTGTTCCTAACTAGCTAATGTTCCTAACTAGCTATAGTGTTCCTAACTAGCTACAGTGTGTCCTAACTAGCTACAGAGTGTCCTAACTAGCTATAGTGTCCTAACTAGCTATAGTGTTCCTAACTAGCTAATGTTCCTAACTAGCTATAGTGTTCCTAACTAGCTATAGTGTTCCTAACTAGCTAATGTTCCTAAATAGCTATAGTGTTCCTAACTTACTAGCTACAGTGTGTCCTAACTAGCTACAGTGTGTCCTAACTAGCTATAGTGTTCCTAACTAGCTATAGTGTTCCTAACTTACTAGCTATAGTGTTCCTAACTAGCTATAGTGTTCCTAACTAGCTAATGTTCCTAACTAGCTATAGTGTTCCTAACTAGCTACAGTGTGTCCTAACTAGCTACAGAGTGTCCTAACTAGCTATAGTGTCCTAACTAGCTATAGTGTTCCTAACTAGCTAATGTTCCTAACTAGCTATAGTGTTCCTAACTAGCTATAGTGTTCCTAACTAGCTAATGTTCCTAAATAGCTATAGTGTTCCTAACTTACTAGCTACAGTGTGTCCTAACTAGCTACAGTGTGTCCTAACTAGCTATAGTGTTCCTAACTAGCTAATGTTCCTAACTAGCTATAGTGTTCCTAACTAGCTACAGTGTTTATAGTGTTTTTAACCAGCTGTGAGATATCTTTGCTACCAATAATTGAGTTGATGTAGAGGAATATTGCCTGCCATTCAGTCTACCATTATAAGGAGACACAGCTGGAGAAAACATTTATTACTAAGCTAAAAACTTGCTCAGCTCAGGCGTTTTAAATAATGCACACTCACAGATTACCTAGATTAGACAGAATTTAGTCATTCATGACTATTCTGGCCAATCTTCTAGTCTTCCAAGCTAGTTGGAATACCTTAAGCAAGGTAGTTAAGTTAGGAAACTAATAGCAAGAGGAACACCATAGCTAGATGTACAATGATGTGCTAAGTTAATGACACCTATAATGTATAGCTAGTAGCTAATATTTATAAGTCAAAATTGTACTCATTGTAAACTGTCATAATAGTAGTCATAGAAACCTTTCATTGTTGTTAGAGTGCCCTATTGTAGAGGTGTGAGTAAACTTAGTCTTCTACGGGTGTGTCTAGAACAACATCCTGTCCCTCTATTTCACTGTTGGCTGGCTGCCTCATGGAAACTTCCATGTGTGTAAAACCTCTTCTACCTGAAAATATGTTTATTAGCGAGCTAGTAAAAAGGCAGTTGTGTTTGTTTTAACTATATTTTGCCATCAGCGGTTCAGGACAAGATACACTCACTTACAAACATGAGAACCCATAACCAGCCAGAGACATCTCTAGTCTCTCTCTCTTGCTGATATCTCATAGCTCTCTGTGGTATGGTAAGTGTTACTCACTTGAAAGCTCTTAGTTTGTTTACTAAATTTAAAAGCTTGACTGAAACTCAGCCAAGAGTGCATTTGCAAGAAAGTTGTGTCAATGCAAACTGACCAATAGTTTGCAAATGATGTCATACGGAACAAGCCAGTAGCTTGCAATAGATTTGTAAGTTATGAAGCAGTGTAGTGGATGTACTGAACCACAAACCAGTAGTTCGCAATAGATTTGTAAGTTATGAAGCAGTGTAGTGGATGTACTGAACCACAAATCAGTAGTTTGCAATAGATTTGTAAGTTATGAAACAGTGTAGTGGATGTACTGAACCACAAGAAGTTGTAGCTAGTCACTGACATATAAACATGGATGAATTCACTTCACCTGCTTGCTTGCTACACATACATACACTAATAATAAATTATTTTCTCACTTTGTTTCACTTATCCTACGATTGGCTTGAAGGATATTAGACAAATCAAACTAGCTTGATTTACTCTGTCAGACTGAATGGGCAATGAGAGAGGATGTTGTGAAGTATGAGCCCAATTAGCTGAGAGTAAGTCAAAAAATTGTTTAAGCTATTGTGTTTTGCAGCTTATGAATACAGTGTAGTTTAAGTGTGATCATGAGTGAGTTGCAGCTTATGAATACAGTGTAGTTTAAGTGTGATTATGAGTGAGGTTTGTTTATGTTGTAGTGTACGGTAAGGCTTCAGACACAACTCAACATCAACTTACAGGAGGAGGATGTTTGAGATGTTGTACTTGTAGCTAGTTATATTCTTGTAATGAATTAGCCACCAGGAGAAGTTTGTAATAACAAACATGTGTTCATGCACACACACACACACACACACACACACACATATATTACCTGCCAGTCTCATGTATGTTTAGTTTGTTATATGAATCAGGTCCTGGAGAATTCCTAGAAGTTCCAAACATAGCAGTGAGATTTACTAGTAACCACGTTCCTCATCTGCAACTGAATTTTACTGTAAGCAACAAATCTTCAGTTCTTATTTACTTTTTTATAGTATTGTTTATTCCAATTACACATTCAAAATGAACTCTATCATCAATCACTTTCATTACTTCAGCCATTGACACTTCATTTCTTCAGCCATTGACACTTCATTTTGATCACTTTCATTACTTCAGCCATTGAAACTTCATTTTGATCTTTGATAGTTTAACCCTTTCCATGCCGACTTTCTTCAACACTTCGGGCGTCTTTTAGAATTCGAATTCGATTTTTGAATTTCTACCACAAAGCAACCGCAAAAATCCACCAACAAACAGCCAGGCATGTAAAGTAAGTAGCTATAGCCTTATAACAAGCAAAATAAACTTCTAAAAGCCTGACATTAACCAGAACCAGTCCTTCTTACAACAGGTTTCGAGGAGACTCCGAGGAACTCCCAATTGATTGCTCTTGATGTCCAGTAAGAAAAACTTTATCCATATTCTTTCAAAATGCTGAGGGACTCTCTATGGGCTTCATACTTTCTATTCTGAGTGTTTGAAGTCGGTACGTAACAAAAAAATTAGGGCGCTAGGCGTCCTGAAAAAAAAAATTCTCGATCACCGTTTTCAGACAATTAAAAAAAAAAACTTAACCAGCCCATACGGGTTCAATCTTTTTTTTAAAGGAAGTACAATGCCTACTTTACGTATAAAAAAGAAATGACGGTTTAATCTAAAATATATATATTTTTTTAATTCGGAGAACATGGACCTGTTCTCGCCCATATATATATGGTTATGGCGTCGAAAGGGTTAAGACTTATGACAAGAAAGATTCACTGTATTCAAATGCAATGGCTCTATAATTGCGATCTTGTTAGTTTACAAATTCTATTCCTGCTTTTCAGTTCCCATACCTGTGTCCTTATTCCGATGCTGCATACACAGTATCAGTGTTGTATGAAAATGGCACATTGGCTGCAAGTTTTGGACCTCACACAGTGAACTGGATGGAGGGAGGGGAAGTGATACACCAACTGCTAGTGGATGACTCCATTGTTTCTGACATGCACTATTCCTTATCCATTAATGTATCCAATGACATCAGCTCCACCAATACATCTCTGAACTTTAGTAAGTTACTGAACTTTAAGTTACTAAACTTTAAGTTACTGAATTTAGCAAATGACATTAACTTTAGTAAGTTTACTGAACTTCAGTAAGTTACTGAACTTTAAGTTACTGAACTTCGGTAAGTTACTGAACGTTAAGTTACTAAACTTCAGTAAGTTACAGTAAGTTATTGAACTTTAAGTTGCTGAACTTTAGTAAATTAGAATGGGAATACAATGCAAATAGAATGAGAATACAATGCAAGTAGAATGGGAATACAATGCAAGTAGAATGGGAATACAATGCAAGTAGAATGGGAATACAATGCAAATAGAATGGGAATACAATGCAAGTAGAATGGGAATACAATGCAAATAGAATGGGAGTACAATGCAAATAGAATGGGAATACAATGCAAGTAGAATGAGAATACATGCAAATAGAATGGGAGTACAATGCAAATAGAATGGGAATACAATGCAAGTAGAATGGGAATACAATGCAAGTAGAATGGGAATACAATGCAAGTAGAATGGGAATACAATGCAAATAGAATGGGAATACAATGCAAGTAGAATGGGAATACAATGCAAGTAGAATGGGAATACAATGCAAATAGAATGGGAGTACAATGCAAATAGAATGGGAATACAATGCAAGTAGAATGAGAATACATGCAAGTAGAATGGGAATATAATGCAAATAGAATGGGAATACAATGCAAGTAGAATGGGAATACAATGCAAATAGAATGGGAATACAATGCAAGTAGAATGGGAATACAATGCAAGTAGAATGGGAATACAATGTAGGTGTAATGGAGATATAAGATGAATTGAAATACATGATTCTCTGTGAGAATTTTGCTAGGAGACATACATTCAGTGCTAGTTCTATACTACTCATTGGATGGTGTAATTTCAGATACTTATCTGCTGCCCTCCACAACAACTGCTGCACTAGCAGATTCAACCACAAGAGAAACAAACAAACCCTCGGAATTTACAGGACAACCTTCAGAATTTACAGTACAACCCTCAAAATATACAGGATCCTCAGAATTTACAGGAAGTTCACGTGGCATTATTGGTGAGTGAGTGAATGAGTGAACGAAACAAAGCAGACAGACCAAACGAACAAGCAACTATTAGAGAATGAAATTATTAGCGAGCGGCGGCAAGAGATTATCAGCAACACAATCGAAAATCGGAGATATTTTTTCATTTGTTTGCTTACATATAATGTGTGGATGTACGCTAATGTTATTTGTACTTTGACCCTCACAATATTTGTGTTAGCTCAGTAATCTGCCCATCCTAAACTTCACTGAACAGAATCCCCTGGTTTAGCGATCTTTACCCACTGCTTTGAATTTTCTTTTGTGGGTGCAGTTAAAACTTACAAACTTATCGGAGTTCATTTAATAAGTGGTGGTGGTATTCGTCATTGCTGCACATCCTATGCAATACTTTTCTTACTTGAGAATTCACTGTCCAATAGTTTAACAACGACGGTAAGTCTTGTGTTGGTATGTCCAGTCAACTAGTGTGTGTGAAAGTGTTGTGTGTTACAGCTACTGCTTAGCTAAAGAATAGCACAAAGTAAACGTTTAACTAATAAATAAATGAATTAGCTGCTTTTACGCAGTATACTGTGGCAAACAGAGGAGATCTGGTATAGAGAAAGTAACACGAGAAAAAGAGAGACACTTTACAGATATTATCATAGAAATTAGAGAAATTAGAGATATATAATATAGAAATTTAGAAATTAGAGATACATGATAGAAATTAGAGATATATGATAGAAATTAGAGATATAGAAATTAGAGAATATGATAAAAATTAGAGATACATGATAGAAATTAGAGATACATGATACAAATTAGTGATAGAAATTGAGCTAAGAGTAACATGGTCAATTGGTGCACTAAATTTCAAGCTTTTAAAAAATTACTTTTCCCATTAGAGATTTTTTCTGATAGTAAACAACTAATTCCCAATGGAGAACATGTAATGTAGCAGCTAACACTAGAGTACAGAGAGGGAAATTTATGGAGAGAAGTTGACAGGGAAACAAGTAAATAGTTTACTACAGCTATTCACGTATCACTTGAGACTGATAACAATCTGACAAACTAGTGCACACAATCCTTTCTACTTAGAGCACACAATCCTTTCTACTGGTACAGGTAGTAGTACTAATAGCTACCAGAGAGAGCACACAATCCTTTCTACTGGCACATGTAGTAGTACTAATAGCTACTAGAGAGATCACACAATCCTTTCTACTGGTACATGTAGTAGTACTAATAGCTACCAGAGAGAGCACACAATCCTTTCTACTGGTACATGTAGTAGTACTAATAGCTACCAGAGAGAGAGCACACAATCCTTTCTACTGGCACATGTAGTAGTACTAATAGCTACCAGAGAGAGCACACAATCCTTTCTACTGGTACATGTAGTAGTACTAATAGCTACTAGAGAGAGCACACAATCCTTTCTACTGGTACATGTAGTAGTACTAATAGCTACCAGAGAGAGAGCACACAATCCTTTCTACTGGCACATGTAGTAGTACTAATAGCTACCAGAGAGAGCACACAATCCTTTCTACTGGTACATGTAGTAGTACTAATAGCTACCAGAGAGAGCACACAATCCTTTCTACTGGCACATGTAGTAGTACTAATAGCTACCAGAGAGAGCACACAATCCTTTCTACTGGTACATGTAGTAGTACTAATAGCTACCAGAGAGAGAGCACACAATCCTTTCTACTGGTACATGTAGTAGTACTAATAGCTACTAGAGAGATCACACAATCCTTTCTACTGGCACATGTAGTAGTACTAATAGCTACTAGAGAGATCACACAATCCTTTCTACTGGTACATGTAGTAGTACTAATAGCTACTAGAGAGAGCACACAATCCTTTCTACTGGTACATGTAGTAGTACTACTACCAGTCCTTCTACTGGTACATGTAGTAGTACTAATAGCTACCAGAGAGAGCACACAATCCTTTCTACTGGTACATGTAGTAGTACTAATAGCTACCAGAGAGAGAGCACACAATCCTTTCTACTGGTACTGTAGTAGTACTAATAGCTACCAGAGAGAGGACACAATCCTTTCTACTGGTACATGTAGTAGTACTAATAGCTACCAGAGAGAGAGCACACAATCCTTTCTAGAGAGTAGCACACCAGAGAGAGAGCACACAATCCTTTCTACTGGTACATGTAGTAGTACTAATAGCTACCAGAGAGAGGACACAATCCTTTCTACTGGTACATGTAGTAGTACTAATAGCTACTAGAGAGAGCACACAATCCTTTCTACTGGCACATGTAGTAGTACAATAGCTACCAGAGAGAGCACACAATCCTTTCTACTGGTACATGTAGTAGTACTAATAGCCACCAGAGAGAGCACACAATCTTTTCTACTGGCACATGTAGTAGTACTAATAGCTACCAGAGAGAGCACACAATCCTTTCTACTGGCACATGTAGTAGTACTAATAGCTACCAGAGAGAGCCACAATCCTTTCTACTGGCACTTAGTAGTACTAATAGCTACCAGAGAGAGCACACAATCCTTTCTACTGGTACATGTAGTAGTACTAATAGCTACCAGAGAGAGCACACAATCCTTTCTACTGGTACATGTAGTAGTACCAATAGCTACCAGAGAGAGCACACAATCCTTTCTACTGGCACATGTAGTAGTACTAATAGCCACCAGAGAGAGCACACAATCCTTTCTACTGGCACATGTAGTAGTACTAATAGCTACCAGAGAGAGAGCACACAATCCTTTCTACTGGCACATGTAGTAGTACTAATAGCTACCAGAGAGAGAGCACACAATCCTTTCTACTGGCACATGTAGTAGTACTAATAGCTACCAGAGAGAGCACACAATCCTTTCTACTGGCACATGTAGTAGTACTAATAGCCACCAGAGAGAGCACACAATCCTTTCTACTGGCACATGTAGTAGTACTAATAGCTACCAGAGAGAGCACACAATCCTTTCTACTGGTACATGTAGTAGTACTAATAGCTACCAGAGAGAGCACACAATCCTTTCTACTGGCACATGTAGTAGTACTAATAGCTACCAGAGAGAGAGCACACAATCCTTTCTACTGGCACATGTAGTAGTACTAATAGCCACCAGAGAGAGCACACAATCCTTTCTACTTGCACATGTAGTAGTACTAATAGCTACCAGAGAGAGCACACAATCCTTTCTACTGGCACATGTAGTAGTACTAATAGCTACCAGAGAGAGCACACAATCCTTTCTACTGGTACATGTAGTAGTACTAATAGCTACCAGAGAGAGCACACAATCCTTTCTACTGGTACATGTAGTAGTACTAATAGCTACCAGAGAGAGAGCACACAATCCTTTCTACTGGTACATGTAGTAGTACTAATAGCTACCAGAGAGAGGACACAATCCTTTCTACTGGTACATGTAGTAGTACTAATAGCTACCAGAGAGAGAGCACACAATCCTTTCTACTGGCACATGTAGTAGTACTAATAGCTACCAGAGAGAGAGCACACAATCCTTTCTACTGGTACATGTAGTAGTACTAATAGCTACCAGAGAGAGGACACAATCCTTTCTACTGGTACATGTAGTAGTACTAATAGCTACCAGAGAGAGAGCACACAATCCTTTCTACTGGCACATGTAGTAGTACTAATAGCTACCAGAGAGAGCACACAATCCTTTCTACTGGTACATGTAGTAGTACTAATAGCCACCAGAGAGAGCACACAATCTTTTCTACTGGCACATGTAGTAGTACTAATAGCTACCAGAGAGAGCACACAATCCTTTCTACTGGCACATGTAGTAGTACTAATAGCTACCAGAGAGAGCACACAATCCTTTCTACTGGTACATGTAGTAGTACTAATAGCCACCAGAGAGAGCACACAATCCTTTCTACTGGCACATGTAGTAGTACTAATAGCTACCAGAGAGAGCACACAATCCTTTCTACTGGTACATGTAGTAGTACTAATAGCTACCAGAGAGAGCACACAATCCTTTCTACTGGCACATGTAGTAGTACTAATAGCTATCAGAGAGAGCACACAATCCTTTCTACTGGCACATGTAGTAGTACTAATAGCTACCAGAGAGAGCACACAATCCTTTCTACTGGCACATGTAGTAGTACTAATAGCTACCAGAGAGAGCACACAATCTTTTCTACTGGCACATGTAGTAGTACTAATAGCTACCAGAGAGAGCACACAATCCTTTCTACTGGTACATGTAGTAGTACTAATAGCTACCAGAGAGAGCACACAATCCTTTCTACTGGTACATGTAGTAGTACTAATAGCTACCAGAGAGAGCACACAATCCTTTCTACTGGCACATGTAGTAGTACTAATAGCCACCAGAGAGAACACACAATCCTTTCTACTGGCACGTGTAGTAGCAGCAATGACCACTCTAAGCAGTAAAGAACTGGAAGAAGCAGACATCATCGTAGTGCACTGGTTGTTATTGTGGCATCAACCTAATGTGTGTGAGATACATGCAAACCCTGTGGTATACAACTTGGGCGTGTATTGTATGTATTGTATGCATGGTATCACCTTACCATATAGTTTGCTAAAAATATGTATAGAGGAGAGGGTATGATCATTTAAGACTCTTGACAAGCCACACCCACTAACTATGCTGACAACCCATTACCATTTGTTTGCCTTGTTTCAGAAACACAACATATTGAAGGAGGAGGAGCAGCAAGTAGTGACAGGACGGCAACTCACAATAACAATGGTAAGAGAGAGAGAGAGCTGTAACATGTTGATAGAGGAGAGAGAGCTGTAACATGTTGATAGTGGTGAGAGAGAGAGCTGTAACATGTTGATAGAGGAGAGAGAGAGCTGTAACATGTTGATAGAGGAGAGAGAGAGAGCTGTAACATGTTGATAGTGGTGAGAGAGAGAGCTGTAACATGTTGATAGAGGAGAGAGAGAGCTGTAACATGTTGATAGAGGTGAGAGAGAGAGCTGTAACATGTTGATAGAGGTGAGAGAGAGAGCTGTAACATGTTGATAGAGGTGAGAGAGAGAGCTGTAACATGTTGATAGAGGAGAGAGAGCTGTAACATGTTGATAGAGGAGAGAGAGAGCTGTAACATGTTGATAGAGGAGAGAGAGAGCTGTAACATGTTGATAGAGGAGAGAGAGAGCTGTAACATGTTGATAGAGGAGAGAGAGCTGTAACATGTTGATAGAGGAGAGAGAGAGCTGTAACATGTTGATAGAGGAGAGAGAGAGCTGTAACATGTTGATAGTGATAATGTAGTGAGAATGAACTATGGAGATACTGAGTAGAAGAGAGAGAGAGAATTATAATATTTTTAAAGAAATGAAATAGATTAGAGAGAACTATTATTCCATTTTTAATTCTTTTAATTTAATGCAGAATGTTTAATTATTTGTATTCTTTTTTTTTACTGTTAGAGTTTGTTATGAAAGTTGTGGCAGCACTAGCTGGGATATTGGGCGTGGTTTTGCTGGCTATAGCTGTGGTCGTAGTGACAGTGTGTGGTATCTTATGCAGAAGGAAATTGATGAAAAGAAGGAGAAGTAAGTTATGGCTGTAGACAGGGAGTGGGAGGGGAGGAGGGGGGGCTAATTTTTGGCAAAAGTGAATATACCAAACCAAAAATATGTGATTTTAAGGGTGGCCGCATATAGCAACGCGCACCACCTGTAGATCCGGACATTAATTTATTCCCCGCCAATACCCCACCATTCGATAATACGCGAGCACAAACAATCACGCAGTAGTAGCAGAAGTATACTTTGCGAAGTTGTGGTGTTTTAGTTTAGCTTCTTGTTGTCTTGTAGCTATTTACAGCAACTCTCCATACGTCGTCTGAACTCACGTGGCAAGGTGCACCAGGCTGGCTGCGTACCTGAACTCAAGCGGATGGATCTAGCAGGCTAAATTTCTAAGGAGCGAAGACTTCCCAAGCTGCGCAGACCTAATACCTTCACCTCAGACTATCTCCAAGAAACTGCTCTCTCTTCCGACTCTTATTATTGTTATATTGATGTTTGTTTACTCTTGATATAGGTGGGCTCTTTTTAGAACTGATACAAACCCAATTGAAAAAAAAATTGCTCGCGTACAAGGAGTACGAGACATGGGGGTGGGACTATTACTTAAGCTTTGCGAGTGGAATTAAAGTTCCAAATTTTATATCAGTTTTTCTTGGAATCTAATAATGAGAACGACAAATTTTTTTACATACGGGTAAACCTAAAAAAAATGAACTGCACCACAACGAGAATTTTTCAATATCTTATAAATAGAAAAAATTGTGAATAAATCATAAAGTAATATTGAAATGGAAAAGAACTCGTTGTCTTGCAGTAGAGTATCGGCTCGGCTAGTAGTGCACCAAATTGCGGAGCTCCAACTTACCGCACCGCTCCAAAAAAGTGCTACAAATTTTATAACCGGCCCCGATATTTCTTCCAGATTCGCTCTAAAATTAGTGAGCGGTGCCTTCGGCAGGTACTTTGTCCTTGTGTTATAGTGGAGAAGCCCCTGTAAGTATACAATAGTAGCAATCGTGCATAGCAACCATCAACAAAAAATTGCGTAGACGGTGTGCGGCCACCCTTAAACAGTTGAATTTTCTTTTTGCAGCTATAATTATTGCAGCTGCAATTATTGTGCAAACCAAGCAAAGGTTATTAAAAAGAAAACAGCAAAAGTTGTAGGTGGTATTGATTCCATATTCCATGACAGTTTTGTATTCTCTAAAATAGTTTTCTGTGATAACCTATATTTCCACTCCTTTTCACCTCTACCATCACCTGTAGTTTATTAAGCAGACAACCCCCACTCTCCTTATTGCTTCCCTTGTAAAAGGCATTACACTCGTGCCTTAGAAGTTTATATATATATTTTTATATTTTATGTAATTTACTGCACATATATTTTATTGTGAGATTAGAAAACTTTAGTGACTGAATGACAAGTATTGGTATACAACCATTATATTTTGAGAACATGTTGTTTAGCAACCTCGCATATAAAATGTTAGAGTGATCTTTGTGCACTAATAGATTTACTATTTCCTCTGATATGATAAAAGTGTTGGGGTCTAGAGATACCTGCAAAAATATGATTTCAATTAAATGCATGGGTGAAATGTGTGATCAACTTTAAGCCCCCCCCCCCCTTTGAGGGCTAGTCTACGCCCATGTAAGTATGATGACATCTTGCTAGTTGTGTAAAACCACAAGTTAAAAAGCTTGGTATCTACCAGTTTCCTTTGATCCTTTGATTGGTATTTGTATGTACAGATAGGAGATATTATTGAATAATATATTGTGATTTTATTTGTTTGTGTTTTGTTGTTGTTGTTGTCTAGCATGCATAGACACAGTGGAACATAAACCCATGGTGAGAAACCCTATCTATGAGGCTGGAGCCATTTATGATGAAATTCCAGCAAATTTTCCTCCTCCAATTCCACCAGACAGAGATGAGAGTTATGTTACCATAGCAGCAAATAACCCCAAAAATGGCGGAAACTTACAGGTTTGTGGCTACTATAACCAATTGGTGCATTGGTGTAGTTATAATGGCTATAGTGCATCAGTGTAGTTATAATGGCTATAGTGCATCAGTGTAGTTATAATAGCTATAGTGCATCAGTGTAGTTATAATAGCTATAGTGCATCAGTATAGTTATAATAGCTATAGTGCATCAGTGTAGTTATAATAGCTATAGTACATCAGTGTAGTTATAATAGCTATAGTGCATCAGTATAGTTATAATAGCTATAGTGCATCAGTATAGTTATAACTATAGTGCATCAGTGTAGTTATAATAGCTATAGTGCATCAGTGTAGTTATAATAGCTATAGTGCATCAGTGTAGTTATAATAGCTATAGTGCATCAGTAAACTATAGTGCATCAGTGTAGTTATAATAGCTATAGTGCATCAGTAAACTATAGTGCATCAGTGTAGTTATAATAGCTATAGTGCATCAGTGTAGTTATAATAGCTATAGTGCATCAGTGTAGTTATAATAACTATAGTGCATCAGTGTAGTTATAATAGCTATAGTGCATCAGTGTAGTTATAATAGCTATAGTGCATCAGTATAGTTATAATAGCTATAGTGCATCAGTGTGGCTGTTATTTCTGTGTTTAGATGTATGAAGAATGCAAGTCGATGGACGACACCTACTTACCCATGCAGTCTATAGGCACAGTGAAGGAACCCACAGAACAAGTCTCTGACCAGATAACTACTACCAGAAATGCTATCTATAGTAATGCCACGCCCACTGGCAATGCCACACCCACTAGTAATGGAAGGTCCAATGGAATAGCTGCTCGACAACGCCAAAGTCCAGAGACAAACCTCGAGGAGACAGAAGAAAGATACATCATCGTAGTGCACTAAGAGATTGAAACACACAAACACATACCAATGAGTTATATCACATGGCAGTCCATCAACACACACAAGCATACACACAAACTCATTATTTATTCCAGAGAGTTGTTGTGAGGTTTCATTCAGTCCTGCATTAACATAGTGTGTGGGTGTGTCGAGTAATTGGTATTGGTGACATCTAATCATTGGCTTCGTCATAAACACCTGAACTGGGGTTGTGGTAGGAGGGTGTGTCTATGTCGAGTATCTACGTGGGAGGAGTGGTGAGCAAAACAGAAAAACAATCCCAGTTTGCAGTTGTAGTGTTCCCAGTTATTACCACAAGTACACAAGTAGAAATATAATTATCTTTACTTAACCATTTATCCCTAGGGACATCTCTAACTAAAGCTTTTGCTGTTAGATATCTCTAATGATTCCTTATCTGAGCCTTTATGAGATATCTCTAACAATCCCTTACCTGAGGGACATCTCTAACAATCCCTTACACCTGAGGGACATCTCTAATGATTATTCTTACCTGGGGGACATCTCTAACGATCCCTTACACCTGAGGGACACATCTAACGATCCCTTACCTGAGGGACATCTCTAATAATCACTTACCTGAGGGACACCTCTAACGATCCCTTACCTGAGAGACATCTCCAATGATCCTTTACCTGAGCCTTTGGAAACATCTCCACAGGGATCTCAACTAAATTTGACGCAATACCTTGAAACATGCTGTAATACACTATCAGATGTAGTTACTGCATATAACTATGCACTCAATTATGTCAATAATTTAATTATAGTAGTATTATCTGAATCATGACATGTAGCTAATGCGAGTTGATAAAGTGTTAGTTACTCTCATATAATTTGATTGTTTCAAATGCAGTATAACTGTTACCTCAGCATGCATAGAGTTCAGTGAATTAGTGTGGACATCTCTGGTGGGAATGCAGTCTGCCTTTACATAGAGTTCAGTGAATTAGTGTGGACGTCTCTGGCGGGAATGCAGTCTGCCTTTGCATAGAGTTCAGTGAATTAGTGTGGACGTCTCTGGTGGGAATGCTGTCTGCCTTTACATAGAGTTCAGTGAATTAGTGTGGACGTCTCTGGCGGGAATGCTGTCTGCCTTTACATAGAGTTCAGTGAATTAGTGTGGACGTCTCTGGCGGGAATGCAATCTGCCTTTGCATAGAGTTCAGTGAATTAGTGTGGACGTCTCTGGCGGGAATGCTGTCTGCCTTTCCATAGAGTTCAGTGAATTAGTGAGGACGTCTCTGGCGGGAATGCAGTCTGCCTTTACATAGAGTTCAGTGAATTAGTGAGGACGTCTCTGGCGGGAATGCAGTCTGCCTTTGCATAGAGTTCAGTGAATTAGTGTGGACGTCTCTGGCGGGAATGCAGTCTGCCTTTACGTAGAGTTCAGTGAATTAGTGTGGACGTCTCTGGCGGGAATGCAGTCTGCCTTTACGTAGAGTTCAGTGAATTAGTGTGGACGTCTCTGGCGGGAATGCAGTCTGCCTTTACGTAGAGTTCAGTGAATTAGTGTGGACGTCTCTGGCGGGAATGCAGTCTGCCTTTACATAGAGTTCAGTGAATTAGTGTGGACGTCTCTGGCGGGAATGCAGTCTGCCTTTACATAGAGTTCAGTGAATTAGTGTGGACGTCTCTGGCGGGAATGCTGTCTGCCTTTACATAGAGTTCAGTGAATTAGTGTGGACGTCTCTGGCGGGAATGCTGTCTGCCTTTGCGTAGAGTTCAGTGAATTAGTGTGGACGTCTCTGGCGGGAATGCAGTCTGCCTTTACATAGAGTTCAGTGAATTAGTGTGGACGTCTCTGGTGGGAATGCTGTCTGCCTTTGCATAGAGTTCAGTGAATTAGTGTGGACGTCTCTGGTGGGAATGCTGTCTGCCTTTGCATAGAGTTCAGTGAATTAGTGAGGACGTCTCTGGCGGGAATGCAGTCTGCCATTACATAGAGTTCAGTGAATTAGTGTGGACGTCTCTGGCGGGAATGCAGTCTGCCTTTACATAGAGTTCAGTGAATTAGTGTGGACGTCTCTGGCGGGAATGCAGTCTGCCTTTACATAGAGTTCAGTGAATTAGTGTGGACGTCTCTGGCGGGAATGCAGTCTGCCTTTACATAGAGTTCAGTGAATTAGTGTGGACGTCTCTGGCGGGAATGCAGTCTGCCTTTGCATAGAGTTCAGTGAATTAGTGAGGACGTCTCTGGCGGGAATGCAGTCTGCCTTTGCATAGAGTTCAGTGAATTAGTGAGGACGTCTCTGGCGGGAATGCAGTCTGCCTTTACATAGAGTTCAGTGAATTAGTGTGGACGTCTCTGGCGGGAATGCTGTCTGCCTTTGCGTAGAGTTCAGTGAATTAGTGTGGACGTCTCTGGCGGGAATGCAGTCTGCCTTTACGTAGAGTTCAGTGAATTAGTGTGGACGTCTCTGGCGGGAATGCAGTCTGCCTTTACGTAGAGTTCAGTGAATTAGTGTGGACGTCTCTGGCGGGAATGCAGTCTGCCTTTACATAGAGTTCAGTGAATTAGTGTGGACGTCTCTGGCGGGAATGCAGTCTGCCTTTACATAGAGTTCAGTGAATTAGTGTGGACGTCTCTGGCGGGAATGCTGTCTGCCTTTACATAGAGTTCAGTGAATTAGTGTGGACGTCTCTGGCGGGAATGCTGTCTGCCTTTACATAGAGTTCAGTGAATTAGTGTGGACGTCTCTGGCGGGAATGCTGTCTGCCTTTACATAGAGTTCAGTGAATTAGTGTGGACGTCTCTGGTGGGAATGCAGTCTGCCTTTGCATAGAGTTCAGTGAATTAGTGTGGACGTCTCTGGCGGGAATGCTGTCTGCCTTTGCATAGAGTTCAGTGAATTAGTGTGGACGTCTCTGGCGGGAATGCAGTCTCTTTTTTACAGCGAGTGAGTGGGCTGAGTTGTACTGTCACACTAGAATCTTCACAGGTGTCACTAGTGAGATAGCTATCCTACATAAGGCCAGCTATGAGTGGACTGAGTTGTACTGTCACACTAGAATCTTCACAGGTGTACCTAGTGAGATAGCTATCCTACACAAGGCCAGCTATGAGTGGACTGAGTTGTACTGTCACACTAGAATCTTCACAGGTGTACCTAGTGAGAGTGGACTGAGTTGTACTGTCACACTAGAATCTTCACAGGTGTAACTAGTGAGATAGCTATCCTGCACAAGGCCAGCTGTGAGTGGACTGAGCTGTACTGTCACACTAGAATCTTCACAGGTGTAGCTAGTGAGATAGCTATCCTGCACAAGGCCAGCTGTGAGTGGACTGAGCTGTACTGTCACACTAGAATCTTCACAGGTGTAACTAGTGAGATAGCTATCCTGCACAAGGCCAGCTGTGAGTGGACTGAGCTGTACTGTCACACTAGAATCTTCACATGTGTACCTAGTGAGATAGCTATCCTACACAAGGCCAGCTATGAGTGGACTGAGTTGTACTGTCACACTAGAATCTTCACAGGTGTACCTAGTGAGATAGCTATCCTACACAAGGCCAGCTATGAGTGGACTGAGTTGTACTGTCACACTAGAATCTTCACAGGTGTACCTAGTGAGATAGGCATAGCCTACACAAGCCAGATTGAGTGGACATGAGTTTTTGACTGTCACACGAGAATCTTAACAGGTGTACCTAGTGAGATAGCTATCCTACACAAGGCCCGCTATGAGGGGACTGAGTTGTACGGTCACATAGAATCTTCACAGGTGGACCTAGTGAGATGAGCTATCCTACCACAAGGCCAGCTATGAGTGGACTGAGTTGCTACTGTCACATAGAATCTTCAAGGTGTACTAGGGAGATAGCTATACTAAAACAAGGCCAGATGTGAGTGGACTGAGCTGACTGTCACACTGAATCTCAACAGGTGTAACTAGTGAGATAGCTATTCCTGCACAAGGCCAGAGTGAGCTGGCTGAGCTGTACTGTCACACTAAATTTCACATGTGTACCTAGGAGAAGCTATCCTACACAAGGCCAGTATGAGTGGACTGAGTTGTACTGTCACACTAGAATCTTCAAGGTGGCCTAGTGAGATAGCTATCCTACACAAGGCCAGCTATGAGTGGACTGAGTTGTACTGTCACACTAGAATCTTCACAGGTGTACCTAGTGAGATAGCTATCCTACACAAGGCCAGCTATGAGTGGACTGAGTTGTACTGTCACACTAGAATCTTCACAGGTGTACCTAGTGAGAGTGGACTGAGTTGTACTGTCACACTAGAATCTTCACAGGTGTAACTAGTGAGATAGCTATCCTGCACAAGGCCAGCTGTGAGTGGACTGAGCTGTACTGTCACACTAGAATCTTCACAGGTGTAGCTAGTGAGATAGCTATCCTGCACAAGGCCAGCTGTGAGTGGACTGAGCTGTACTGTCACACTAGAATCTTCACAGGTGTAACTAGTGAGATAGCTATCCTTCACAAGGGTGAGTGGACTGAGCTGTACTGTCACACTAGAATCTTCACAGGTGTAACTAGTGAGATAGCTATCCTGCACAAGGCCAGCTGTGAGTGGACTGAGCTGTACTGTCACACTAGAATCTTCACGTGTACCTAGTGAGATAGCTATCCTACAATATAAGGCCAGCTGTGAGTGGACTGAGCTGTACTGTCACACTAGAATCTTCACGTGTACCTAGTGAGATAGCTATCCTACAATATAAGGCCAGCTGTGAGTGGACTGAGCTGTACTGTCACACTAGAATCTTCACAGTTGTAACTAGTGAGATAGCTATCCTGCACAAGGCCAGCTGTGAGTGGACTGAGTTGTACTGTCACACTAGAATCTTCACAGGTGTAACTAGTGAGATAGCTATCCTGCACAAGGCCAGCTGTGAGTGGACTGAGTTGTACTGTCAATACTCCACTGCTCCAGACATGAAGTACTTCTACTGGTCCCTCACTCATCCACTCTAGCAAATGTGCTTATCTTATGCAGGATAAAGGTGAGTCCTATACTACTAGGAAATGCACCTGTTCAAGCTTCAATCAAGGCCTAAGCCTAAGACATAACTCTCATACACATTCATATCATTATCATCATACATGCACGCTATTTCCTGTAGGTCAGGGGCAGCTGCCCATTATATAGCCTAAGGGCTAACATGCCTAAAGGCTGACATGCTCACTACTCCTAACAACATTGTTTTAGTTTCTGTAGTTACCTTATAGTATTAGTATCTAAAACTCATTGTACTATCTATCTTGGTACTATAGTGGGTAATTGTTTAGTTGGGATATCAAGGAGGATTCTGAAGGTCAGAGATAACTACTCCCATTCACCTCCTGCCTGACTACCATTTATCCAAACAAACCCCTACATAATTTGGTCCTTCGAGCCGGATAATAAGAACACTACTTCTACAACATCTTCTAACATCTACTTCAAACATCTACTTCTGCTACTATATTTATAAAATTACTTCTGCTACATCATCTACTATTCTACTTGAACATTTTAAACTGAACTCTCTTTTACATTGCTTTGTTCCGTGACATGGACAACAAGAAGAAAATGGCTACTGCCAAGGGTGGTGTAACTAGAGTTCTTGGACTCCTTGAAGTACAGGAGGGCCTGGAACCCAAAGAACTAAAATCTCCTCTTCTTGAGAGACTAACAACTCGACTTGACAAGGCAGAAGAATTATATGAGAGTGCCTATGTGACCATAGAAGACCCAACAGAAGATGGTGAACGTTCCCAGATTGAGTTCTTGACCAGTTTTGATGATGCTCGTGCTGGGATTGACCACCTTAAGCTGGTGATCATTAGTTATGGCCTTGGAGAGGATCTTCTTGAGCTCCTAGAGTACTGGGAAAGCTTGGATGAAGACACTTTACGTGCCAGAGTTGTCAGAGACATTGACACTCTACAGGCACAATTTGATCACTTTGTTGAGGTTACCAGACCTAGAAGATTAGCTTCTTCTCCACACATCAAGGAACTGATAAGAGACACTCGACTTCGTATTGACAGACTGAAAGATACTGCTCCAACTACTACTACTCCTACACCTGCACCTTCTGTTAAGGACCTTGGAGTTCCTGAGGGGACCAGGCCAGGTTTAAAGTCTCTAACTCTTCCTATGCCAACGTTCCATGGAGACTTAGCTGATTGGAGGTCATACTGGAAAAGATTCAATGAATATCTAAACAAAATTCCCGGACTCACATCTAGTGAACGACTTTCATACCTCTATGAGAGCTTAAAAGAGCCTTCCGCCAAAGAGATTGTTCAACGTGTTATTCGCTACGGAAAATCATTTGAGACTGCTACTGAGGAGTTAGAAATAAAGTATGACCAACCACGACAGGTTTACTTGGGTGTCACTCACACACTCTCTTCAATGCCTAATACAACATATGACTCTAAATCTTTCTACAACACTGCTGACACACTAGTCAGTATGATGCATGCCATCTCAACATATGGGGATGGTTCTGCTTCTCAGTTACTTACCGCCTTTGCTGAGAATACTATGGACGACCACTCCAAACTGGAATGGAAACGCCACATTGAAGACTCTTCCATAATTCCACCTTCAGAAGAGATGGTAAAATTTCTGCGTCACCATGCTACACTTCTTGGTGAGAAAGTTACTGACAGATATCCATTCAATAAAGCTACTGCTATCAAACCAGCTTCTGGGAAAAGCCTTCCCTTCAAGTCTCATCCTCCTTTTAAGGAGAAGAGTAAGAATGTATCACTCCTTTCTTCTAATGCCAGTTATTCCTGCAAGCTGTGCAATGAAAAAGAACACCCGTTGTTTCTTTGTGGGAAGTTTAAGACCATGGATGTTCCTGCCAGGAGAAAATTCATGTCAAGTTCTCCATATTGCTTTAACTGCTTGGTACCTGGACATAATGCTAAACAATGCCACAGCAAGAAAACATGCAAAGATTGTGGAAGCAAGCACCATTCGTTACTTCACTTGGAAGAGGTACCAAAGACTCAAGCCTCAATGAGCACAACAACATCCAACATCCAACCTGCACAACCTTCATCAGTTTCAGAGACGTCACTTTCCTTACCTGTTCCTAGACCTACAACAATTTTGTGGATATGTCAAGCCAAAGTGGAGCAGGAAGGACTTGCTCACGTGGTAAGAGGAATCTTAGATCCAGGATCCACTGTTTCCTTTATCACAGATAGACTGGTGAAGACTATGAAACTCAAGACTTCTCCACTGATTACTGAAGTCACTGGCATAGGATGTACTCATGCCGGAACTTGTAGGAATGAGTCAGAAATCCTGGTCAAGTCTCCATATGAGCACAATGCTCCTTCTGTACAAGTCAGAGCCACAGTCATCAAGTCCATTGTAGGAGACACTCCCTCCACAGATTTGTTGAAGGAGGTGGATACTTCATTCACGAATTCATTAAATCTCTCTGACCCTAACTTCAAGATATCTGGGGGTATAGACCTACTCCTTGGTCAAGATGTTTTAGGTCAAGTTTTGAAGGATGGTGTTGTCCACTCAACCAAGAATGAATTGTATGCCATTAATACTATCTTTGGTTGGGTGATTGGTGGCTCCTGTAAGAATTCCTCTGAAGCAGCTGTTACACATATTTGCTGCCATGCTTCCACGACTATTGATACTGACAATCTCCTGAAAGCTTTCTGGGAAACAGAAGAACCACCATCCCAATGTATGATGAAAGATGAAGATCAGCAAGCCTTACAACATTTCCATCTAACACAAACGAGGGAAACTGATGGACGGTACATGGTGAGCCTTCCTAAGAAGCAAACAGAAAACAAGCTTGGAAACTCACGACGACAGGCTCTTCAACGCTATAACAGCAATAAGAAGGCATTGCTTCGGAAAGGGAAGTGGGAGGAGTTCCTAGCTGCTTTACAAGAATATCGTGACCTCGGACATGCGGAGCCAGTTCCCATCGAGGATTTGAACAAGCCTACGTATGATTCATACTACCTGCCAATGCATGGGGTAGTTAAGGAGAGCAGTACAACCACCAAGCTTAGAGTGGTTTTTGATGCTTCGGCTAAGACATCATCAGGCTACTCCCTCAATGACTTACTGTTGCCTGGTCCAATTTCATATCCTTTACTGACTAACATTTTGCTTTCTTTTCGTGTATACAGGATTGGACTATCAGCTGACATCTCAAAGATGTTCAGAGAGGTGTCTCTTCATCATGCAGACAGAGATTATCATAGGTTTCTCTTTGAGGATGACTGGGAGGTTCAGGATTGGAGGATGAAACGGCTGACTTTTGGTATAAACTGCTCCCCCTTCCTGGCAACACAAGTGCTCCGTCAACTGGCAAAGGACTGCTCCACAGAATTCCCAGAGGCAGCTCAATCCATTCTCAAATCTTTCTATGTGGATGATTTCCTTTCAGGTGCTGACTCTTTTGAAGATGCTTCCAAGCTCAGACAGTCTTTAAACCTACTTCTAGAGAGAGGGAGAATGACATTACGCAAGTGGAGATCCAATTCTCCTGCCCTTCGAGACACTATTCCTGAGAATCTGCTAGAGAAGGAGAATGTGCATACTATCAAGGCTCCTTCTGAGTGCCATAAAACACTTGGTATTCACTGGAACACAACAACAGATACTCTCCATGTAGCCACACCTATACTTCACCCTGATGACTCGCCCACAAAGAGACAGGTGTTGTCTGACATAGCTAGAACATTTGATATTCTCGGCTGGTTCACTCCAACTACTATTCAATTAAACATTTTGTTGCAGAGGACTTGGATGCTGGGTCTTGAGTGGGATCATGTCTTACCTGACGACCTAGTCAGCATTTGGCGACAGTGGCGGGAGGAGTTACCTTTGGTAACAAATCATCCAATCTCCAGGAAGTATTTTAACCCCGAGAAGAAGATACACTCTCTACAGTTACATGGCTTTTGTGATGCTTCACAACTGGCCATCGCTGCAGTTGTATATGTTCGAGCACTTTACACTGACACCACTGTTTCTGTGACCCTTGTGGTCGCAAAGTCTCGAGTAGCTCCGGTCAAGCCCATGACTATACCCAAGCTAGAATTATCATCTGCAGTTCTACTATCAAAACTTCTACATACTGTCATGGCCGAACTTTCCATCAACATCGCTGATGTGTTTGCTTGGAGTGATTCCACCATTGCTTTGGGTTGGATTTGCACTCCTCCTACTCGTTTGAAAACATTTGTGGCCAACAGAGTGGTGGAACTGACTGACAGGATACCTCCTGTGAACTGGAAGCATGTTCCTACTTCATCAAACCCTGCAGATATTGCCTCTCGAGGAATCGCAGCCAGAGAACTCATTCAATTTCAACTTTGGTGGCATGGGCCAGATTGGCTGCACCAGGCCCCCAACCACTGGCCTATACAGGATGCAGGGGTCAGGACCTCAACTTTGTCAACATTGAAGTCATTTGCTCTGATTATTCGAACTGAGCCTCCAGTGACAGAACACATTATCAACAGGTTCTCGTCTTTCCAGACTTGTGTTAATGTTATTGCTTGGCTGTACAGGTTTACAGATAATGCCAGCAGGAATAAAGAGTCCAGATTATTGTCATCTTCCTTAACTCTAGAGGAGGTTGAACATGCTGAGGTCATTCTCCTGAAGAGACATCAGTGTGTATACTTCCCCAAAGACATCACAGCCATCTCAGCTGGAGCTACTGTCTCCACTTCCAGTCAACTCCATCCACTCCATCCTTTCATGGACAAAACTGGTCTTATTCGTGTGGGTGGGCGATTGTCCAATTCCAAACTCTCCTACCAACAAATGCATCCTATTATTCTATGTAGGAAATCACACCTTACACTCATATTAGTGAGACAGCTACATCTTGCCAACTCTCATGTTGGGCCTACCTTGCTCCTGGGACTCCTAAGTCGACAATATTATGTTTCAGGAGCTCGAAGGCTAGTAAGGAAGATTTCTAGGGATTGCATTACTTGTCAACGTGAGTATGCCAAGACAACAACACAGCAGATGGGAGACCTCCCACAAAGCCGAGTACGGCCTTCTACACCATTTGCTAGGACAGGCACTGATTTTGCTGGACCTCTGACATTGAGAAAGGGTCATACTCGTAAACCAGTTTATGTGAAAGCTTATGTTTGCCTGTTCATATGTTTTTCTACTAGGGCAATTCACTTGGAATTGGTGTCTGACCTGAGCACCGAAGCATTTCTTGCAGCCTTCAGGAGGTTTGCTAGCCCGACGTGGATGTCCTGAAGAAGTTCACTCTGACAATGGTTCCAACTACATAGGAGCTAACCATGAGCTTGAGCACATGTACAATCTACTCACTAAAGAAACAAGTTCCAAACTCATTTGCAGGTATTTCAACAATTCTCGGATTAAGTGGTCATTTACTCCAGGAAAGGCACCTCATTTTGGAGGTCTCTGGGAAGCTGGTATCAAGTCTGCCAAGTCTCTACTGCGGAAGACAGTCGGGAGCCATTCCCTCACCTTTGAAGAATGTTCAACCATACTAGCTGATATCGAAGCCACCTTGAACAGCAGACCACTCTGTCCTCTTGATTCTCAACCAGAAGATGGAGTAGATGTGCTCACTCCAGGACATTTCTTGATTGGAAAGCCTCTCAAAGCACTTCCCCAATCATCATCTCAACAGATCCCTCTGACTGCACGAAGGAGATGGAATCTCTGTCAGAAACTTGCTGCTGACTTTTGGGCTAGATGGACTGCCGACTATCTCCAATCTCTACAACGGAGACAGAAATGGACAAACAAGTCCAATAACCTCCAGTGTGGTCAGGTTGTCTTGATCAAAGACCAAGAGCTGTTTGTCAGGACATGGCCACTAGGAGTGATCACTGAAGTACATCCAGGACGAGATGGATTAGTGAGGGCTGTTACCGTACGAACATCAAAAGGAGTTTATCGTCGACCTGTTACACGAATAGTTCTGCTTTTCAATCCAGAAGTAGACACAAGCCATCTTCTGCCCGGGGAGAATGTTCAAGCTTCAATCAAGGCCTAAGCCTAAGACATAACTCTCATACACATTCATATCATCATCATCATACATGCACGCTATTTCCTGTAGGTCAGGGGCAGCTGCCCATTATATAGCCTAAGGGTTAACATGCCTAAAGGCTGACATGCTCACTACTCCTAACAACATTGTTTTAGTTTCTGTAGTTACCTTATAGTATTAGTATCTAAAACTCATTGTACTATCTATCTTGGTACTATAGTGGGTAATTGTTTAGTTGGGATATCAAGGAGGATTCTGAAGGTCAGAGATAACTACTCCCATTCACCTCCTGCCTGACTACCATTTATCCAAACAAACCCCTACAGCACCTGCAACAAAAACTTGGAGGACACACATAACTAGTGACAGCCCCAACTAGTGACAGCCATAACTAGTGACAGCCATAACTAGTGACAGACATAACTAGTCACAACCACAACTAGTGACAACCATAACTAGTCACAACCACAACTAGTGACAGCCATAACTAGTCACAACATAACCAATGACACCCATAACTAGTGACAGCTACAACTAGTGACAGCTACAACTAGTGACAACCATAACTAGTGACAATATGGCCATAGTGAGTCATAACTAGTGACAGTGACAACTAGTGACAATATGGCCATAGTGAGTCATAACTAGTGACAGACAGTGACAACTAGTGACAATATGGCCATAGTGAGTCATAACTAGTGACAGCTACAACTAGTGACAACCATAACTAGTGACAATGGCCATAGTGAGTTATAACTAGTGATAGTGACAACATAACTAGTGCACTTACAAATGATTTAGTAATCATACGCAAATTTTTATCAAACTTGCAAAAGCATTTTCGTAAAAGAAATAATTTAATGTACACTTGTACAGCAACGTTCACTAGCTACAACATTGTCACTCCCTTAGCTACACTACACACTAGCTAGCTAGTTGAGTTGGATAGTGATCATATCACTGAGTGAAGTCACTATTGTATGTCCTGTGCTTCCATCTTCCTTAGAGAGGTGTCTGAGATACGCCAACACTAGCTTTAGCACTTCAGGAGGATAATCAGAGAGACGCGTGAAGACGAGGTGGTCGAGAAGCATGCATGATTCTGGACTTTTAAAGTCCTCAGCAAATGCTGCAGTAAGATTGAAAGATACTGGCTCTCTGGTCACTGTGTAGGACAGACCAGTCTGCTGAGTCAGCACTTCTACGACACTCTCTGTGGTGTGCAAAGGACAGCCGGGTCTTTGATGACTCCAGAACTTAGTGATGAGTTGGTCTATGGACTGCTTGCTGGAGCTGATCACTAGGAGCACTCCACTGGGTTTCAATAGCTTCACAGCTCGTTGTAGCAGAGGTCCAATCTGATCCACATAGTAGGTACAGCTCACCATCCAGATCAGGTCAAATGGGTCCAGGTTCTGTTCTAAAAGGTCATCTTCCTCATAATCTACTGTCATAGTAGTAGTAGTGACTGTAGGAGAAATATCATTCAGTTTCTCTGCAGTTACTTCACAGACCGAGTCATCAGCTTCCAAGCCAATGTAAGTGATTGTTTTATCCTTCAGTCCATCAAGTATTTTTCTGTCTAGACTTCCATCTCCACATCCTATACTACATACTCTCAAGGCACTCTCAAGGCTTAAGGCATACCTCTTGATAAGAGCACTTGTCACATCTTCTTGGTTACCCAGCTTCTTGAAGGCTTCCTGATGAGCTGGATCATTAAGATGAGACAGATCTGATGGAGGACCCTTCCACTGAATGCCATCCAGAGCTCTGTCTAGATCTCCCAATATAGCCTGTTCTGTGGTGTCAGTAGCAGCCATAACTAGCAACTCTATTGTAGAACAGGTCCAGACAGCAGATGTAGATAGAGACAGACACTAGATTTGTGACTGCTGGTAGACGGACTAGCTGATGAGGTCACAGGATCTAGATACAATGTCCCATAGTGTAGCTAGCAGTGCTGGCAGTCTGGCAACTCCCTTATAAGAGAGTGGAGTGATGCCATGTATGGAGGTATTCGTGCATTGAATGGCTTGGCAACACAACCTCAGGCACTACATGCTGATCAATTATAGCTACCCTAGTAACCACTTCCCTATACAACTATGAAGTATTGGTAGTCATGCCACTACAAATTGATCTGGATATAGCCAGGTCATCAAAGTCTTTCACTGAGACCAAATATCTTCCCTGGGAATACTCACACACAAACATGCTACATTGTCAGCTATCAAACAGGAGTGTGTGGGTGGGTGTGGTCAATGTTTTCCCAGAGTCCATTGTAGTGTACACTCAGAATTGCATACTTGTTGTCCTGTAGGATTATGAAGCAGAATTTGACTTTACCAAACTCATTTAAATATATTTACAACATTTAGTTTTAATCGCCACATGGTTGATGAAGACATAGCTATGTTAATAATTGCTTAGTTACCACAAACTCCTGTTTCATTCTACTATTTCAATAATGGCTTAATCAAACTGTGGAATTCCCCCCCCCCCCCCCATATATCAATCAATATTCAACACCCCCTGTGAACTCACTCAGCTCTCCCTCTACATGTATCTCACACATTACCTGAAGCCAAAGTAATTCATTATAGAATATAACTATGTATAAGTTTAGTGAGGGATTATCATTATCGTTATAGGATGCACGCTTCCTCAAAGAGTTAATTTAAAAAAACCATTTTTTTAAAATCCTGTTATGTACCAAATTATTCATCGTTCCTAAAACTTTAAACCGAAATGGCTGGGTGTACTTTGAACCTGTGGAAACCGGGTATTGGATATTGACTGAAAGGAAAGCTAGAGAAATTCCAAAACCCACACTGCAACACCCATTACTACTGCAACACCCACTACTGCAACACCCATTACTACTGCAACACCCACTACTGCAACACCCACTACTGCAACACCCACTACTGCAACACCCACTACTGCAACACCCACTACTGCAACATCCACTACTGCAACACCCATTACTACTGCAACACCCACTACTGCAACACCCACTACTGCAACACCCACTACTGCAACACCCACTACTGCAACACCCACTACTGCAACACACACTACTGCAACACCTATTACTGCAACATCCACTACTGCAACACCCACTACTGCAACACCCACTACTGCAACACCTATTACTGCAACACCCACTACTGCAACACCCACTACTGCAACACCCACTACTGCAACACACACTACTGCAACACCCACTACTGCAACACCCACTACTGCAACACCCACTACTGCAACACCCACTACTGCAACACCCACTACTGCAACACCCACTACTGCAACACCCACTACTGCAACACCCACTACTGCAACACCCACTACTGCAACACCCACTACTGCAACACCCACTACTGCAACACACACTACTGCAACACCCACTACTGCAACACCCACTACTGCAACACCCACTACTGCAACACCCACTACTGCAACACCCACTACTGCAACACCCACTACTGCAACACCCACTACTGCAACACACACTACTGCAACACCTATTACTGCAACATCCACTACTGCAACACCCACTACTGCAACTCCCATTACTACTGCAACACCCACTACTGCAACACCCACTACTGCAACACCCACTACTGCAACACCCACTACTGCAACACCCACTACTGCAACACACACTACTGCAACACCTATTACTGCAACATCCACTACTGCAACACCTATTACTGCAACACCTATTACTGCAACTCCTATTACTGTATACCCCAACATACTACACATATTTTAATCTCAGATACTTACGTAATTGCATATGATATGTAGCAGAAAACTAATCAAAGAAATAATGCCATGTCATCATTTAACTTTACACATACAAAATAAGTTGCAAAAGCTATTACGCTGCTTCAATTGATTTTACAAATGAGATATTATAAAATTTAAAAACAAAAACAAAAAACGGCAACTAAACGTATGATATCCAACAGAATATTGTTCACATGAATAGAATACAGAATGTGCATATCTGTGAAGTGTTCACAGATCAAGGCAAGGCATCTTGAGTCAGAACATGGATCAACCAAAGGAGGAGAACAAATAGGATGCTTCTTCTGCCCCTTTCAGTGCAAGTTGCCACCATTTCATACAGGGAAACTCCTTCACATCACTGCAGAATTGCTACAAAATCACTGGTAAATACATCATTTCTCATACGCAATTTTTTATTAATAACCCCCCCCCCCCAATGTTTTCAACTATTTTAGCAGACTGCTAACAAACATATATACGTGAGCTTTATATATGGAATGTTATTTTTTGTGGTAAAGTTTGTGACAACCATTTGTGAATTAGAAGTATTGCCATAAGAATAATAGCCAAGATAGAATATGACGTTTACATTCAAAACAATACAATTTTCTTAGTCATAATAATAATAATAATTTAGCAGAGCAAGTGAAGCTGTATACTAATGAGTTCGGGATATATATATATATATATAATATATATATATATATATATATATGTCTTCTTTTCAATTTGCGCAGGCGTACGTGGACCCTTTTTGTTACCACAGGCGTATGCGTACCCTTTTCTACTAATGTATCTGCATGTGTCCTGAAGTTCCAAGGCAATATTAGCTGCATTAATTTATTGTGGTGTATTTGTTGAACACATTATAAATGATCAGTAGGGGAAAAATGGCTAGGGAGGTTAAAAAAGCTAGAAATCAGTCGCACAGAGTAGTCCAAATAGCAGACAAAATTATAATTAAAAAGACAGGGCTCCAAGGGAGCTAATAAGCTTCTACTGTAGAGCAGGTAAAATATGTAGTAGCTATTATTTATATAAGAACTACATTAGCTAACTTACAAATTGCTATAGCTTTACGTTTAGCCTAGCCCTTAGCTTGCTCTGCTGACTTCAATTGGAACCCTTTGCCAGTAAATATAGATGCAAATAATAGAGCAAATTTAATAGAAGCAGGTGAATCTCACTGAAATAACAAGACGTTAATAATGTCAAGAGAAATGAACTTGATCATCAAATCAAGCATCATGAAAATGATAATAATTTGGTGGAGTTTTAGTGCAGGAATTATATGAGACTTTACTATCCTGTTCTATAAAGTGAATCAGAAACCAAGCAATTTATAAAAAGTATAACAAACAACAACAACAAAAATACTTAAAATTGTAACGGTTTAGACAGGCAGAAGGTAAAACTATAAAGACATAATAGCATTAATCAATAAAAAGAAAGACAGTGAAGTGGAATGGGAGGGGGGGGGGGGGGGGAGGCGATGTTGACTGTCAGTTGTGTACAGCATAGGCAAACTTTTATAATAAACTATATAATATACGTCATGTGGGGAAGTGAGGCACTCAAATTCAACTAGTCGGACCCACAGAGTCCGTGGGGAAGTGAGGCACTCGAGTTCCACTAGTCGGACCCACAGAGTCCGTGGGGAAGTGAGGCACTCGAGTTCCACTAGTCGGACCCACAGAGTCCGTGGGGAAGTGAGGCACTCGAGTTCCACTAGTCGGACCCACAGAGTCCGTGGGGAAGTGAGGCACTCGAGTTCCACTAGTCGGACCCACAGAGTCCGTGGGGAAGTGAGGCACTCAAATTCCACTAGTCGGACCCACAGAGTCAGTTCAGTATCCACTTGCACAAAGAGTTATTAAATCTCATGCAGACTTCAAAATAATGTAAAAAAAAAGAAAAAAAGACTGACTGACTGAAATGATGGCCTGCACCCACCCAATATATCCTAACAAGTCCAGAGGCCCTAATGGAAGTGCCCACTAGTATACTATAACCACTGGTTCTGGCTTACTTTACAAGTCTGAACTCTAATAATCAATGGAAATACTGGTGTATGTAGAGCATCTCCAAGAGCTGCTATGTCTCATTAGTTCCAATTAACTTACACACATTACTGACAACCTCTCTGCTATGTTTCATGTTCTGTTGGCCTCGGAAAGCCTGAAATAAAAAGCCTTTAATCTATTCATGATGAACTGAGAATTTAAAATTGCCACATTAGCATACTGAATGTTTGACGTCATGGTTTCCTACATTACTGGGTAAGCAAGCAAAGTGTTCGTTTATTTGATGTTTGAATTGTCGATAGCTTAAAACGGTTCAATTTTTATGATTTTTTTTTTGTGACTGCAGGTAGTCGACTGCCATAATTATGGCGGTACCCCTATAAAAGGATTAAGTATGATTGCCACACAATTAGTGAATCAATCCAAACATTAAGGTGGTAATATCAATGTATGGAACAGCAAAGACTAGATTTGAATAAGGATTAGGTAATTCATCATAATAACAGCTTCTAAAACTATCATCAAAACATTTACGATTAAATTTACACTTATATATTTTTGCAATCACAAGTAGCTACTATGATGTCCCTATACTGAAGCACTAAAATCCATCAGATGATCACAAGTAGCTACTATGATGTCCCTATACTGAAGCACTAAAATCCATCAGATATATCAATCACAAGTAGCTACTATGATGTCCCTATACTGAAGCACTAAAATCCACCAGATATATCAATCACAAGTAGCTACTATGATGTCCCTATACTGAAGCACTAAAATCCATCAGATATATCAATCACAAGTAGCTACTATGATGTCCCTATACTGAAGCACTAAAATCCATCAGATATATCAATCACAAGTAGCTACTATGATGTCCCTATACTGAAGCACTAAAATCCACCAGATATATCAATCACAAGTAGCTACTATGATGTCCCTATACTGAAGCACTAAAATCCATCAGATATATCAATCACAAGTAGCTACTATGATGTCCCTATACTGAAGCACTAAAATCCATCAGATGATCACAAGTAGCTACTATGATGTCCCTATACTGAAGCACTAAAATCCATCAGATGATCATCCTAAGATTGTTAGTATTCACACCATCCATTAATTTCTGTTGCTTCATTATTTCCCATACTCATATAACTTGAATACAATACCAGAAAAAGAATGACTGAACACATTGTAAGTAGAACTAGCTCTTCATCTAATTACAATCAACTGGAATCGGATGGTTGTAATTTATTGCTGACATAAACTTGAAAATTTTAAATTGCTCTTAATTACTACAATCTTTAGCCACTCCCCTTTCACAGTATCATTGTTTCAATTATGTTGATAATTGAAAACAGTAATTATTTCAATCATTTGCCCATTTAGTTAACTCCTTCGCACCATGCTAAGCAAAGTTGAAACCATTTGTTTTAGCTCAAACGACAGTTTAAAGCAAAAGAGTTGGACTAACTAAATACCTACCTCAGCTTCACCGCAGAATGTCGATTGTACCCATCCAGCTCAAAATATGTACACTCCGCTCGCGCTGTTCTGGTTCAAAGCAACTGAGGAAATGCGCCTGTTGAGGTCAAAGGTGGGCTTCACGGTGTTACTTAATGGAATTCATTTATTTTTAATCAAATGCTATTATAAGAGATGGGGGACGGGCTGAAAATCGGGGTGGGGCAGTCCACGCCCACTAATAACTTTTAAGAGGAATATCGCTCAACGTTTTTGTAGTTGTTGCTTGTGTTCGCTTGCTGGGTCCACTACGACTAGGCGAACATGGAGAGTACCACAACAAGCTCTCGTAGTTTAGGAGTAATTTTAGCGCTATTGCTAGTGAACATGTTCGCTGGACTCTCCCGTAAGTGTTAATGTCTGTCTTGTAACACTGTAGATAACTGCGCTATGCTCGTTTGCCAGACTGCCAGAGCAAGGAGAACATAGTGATCGCGCCTGGGCTGGCTCAGTTTATACCTGAAGGTTTCCAGGGGAACGTGACCTTTTTTTGTAGTGTGTCAATGCCTTCTAATAACTCAGCTGTATGGGTCATTAACAACCTGCAGATAGTACCAGAGAGAATATCTGAACTGGAGCCATTTGGCATCTTCATTGTGTATAATGGGACCAGAGCCACTTTGTCTGTGGACACTACAGTGAGGTCAGACTTCTCCAGTATAGGCTTGCAATGTGCAGAGTCAGTGCCTGGACCGACTCCTTCTGTAGCATTCAGCGACCCTCTGGCCATCTTTACTTATGGTAGGTAGGTGGGCACTATTTAAATATACCGTGTGGGAGGAACATCAGACGTGCTAAGAGTTGTTATTACTTATGACATGTTCTCACTGTTTTTGCACTCCTTCAAACCCACTCCTTCAAATCCACTCCCACTCCTTCAAATCCACTCCTTCAAACCCACTCCTTCAAATCCACTCCTTCAAACCCACTCCTTCAAATCCACTCCTTCAAACCCACTCCTTCAAACCCACTCCTTCAAATCCACTCCTTCAGATCCACTCCTTTAGATCCACTCCTTCAAACCCACTCCTTCAAATCCACTCCTTCAGATCCACTCCTTCTCATGCAATCCATTGTGTTCATGTGCATGTATGTCAAGTGTCAAATTAGGAGTGAGATTTTCTTTGAGATAACACAGACTAGATAGCTACATAGGAGTATCCCCAGGTGTGTGTGTGTGTGTGTGTGTGTGTGTGTGTGTGTGTGTGTGTGTGTGTGTGTGTGTGTGTGTGTGTGTGTGTGTGTGTGTGTGTGTGTGTGTGTGTGT
>WLWD01001991.1_pt1 | contig 52385 bp, 25 predicted proteins | sample 6712731 | NCBI WGS metagenome assembly WLWD01 (sample SAMN12718690, study PRJNA576275) | sponge metagenome | isolation source: marine sponge | host: Mycale hentscheli | place: New Zealand: South Island, Marlborough, Capsize Point | collected 2014-11-01
AATCATAACACTGGTTTATTTTTTATAACGTAGATGAGAGCTTGTTCAAGAGTTACTGGTGATTGAGATTATCAGAATGGTTGATGTTTGATACTACAAAAGTTACCATTAATAAGGTAAGAGAGTGATTTTGTATTTGTTTGCTGAAATCAAATGTCATAACTGCTATTATAGTGTTTGCATGAACTAAGCTAAAACATAGTAACAATACTTATTTTTATGTTACCTAACTATCAGGCTCGCTCGATGCCCCTAAAATGCGCGCTCGGCGAACTTTTTTCTCCAAAAAACACGTCTTTTTAGGCTTGACCCCAGTTTATTCTGAAACTACAGCATTAAGCAAGTCTTACTTTAAACTTAAACTCCAAATTGTGAGAGAAATTCCTCGAAAACGCTTGTTTTTCAAGTCACAAAAGTTGCTGCGACATGTTACTATGACATTGAAAACTTTTTACCAGATTTAAATTCAAAACTTCGCCTTTTTCCCCGCTAAGTGCGGTTTGTTAGTTGTCAAAAGCCACCTGTAGTCAGTACTAAGAGAGCTATCACTACTTCTGAAAAGCGTATGTAAGCACATAAATGCTAAGGAAGCTACTACTACTTGAGGGATGCTGAGGTAAGTACGTAATTCCATATTTGTTAGCTAAATATGCAAAAAAAACTCTGGCCTTTCTTTTTTGTTGCTAAGAGCTTGTTGTCAACAGTGACTGGTAAATTCAAATAGTCAGAATGGCTCAAATTTGGTACTACAAAAGTTACCACTGCTCAAGAAAATGAGGTAAGAAAGTAATTTTGTATTTGTGTGCTAAAATTGATTGTCTTTTGTTTTTGTAGGTGAGAGCTTGTTGTCAAGAATTCAAGGTAATTCAAATGGTCAAAGTAACTTCAATTTGATACTACAGAAGTTATCAATACTCAAGAATGAGATAAGTAGTAATTCCATATTTGTTGTAAAATTATAAATAATAACACTGGTTTATTTTTATCGTAGTGGAGAGCTTGTTCAAGAGTTACTGGTGATTGAGATTATCAGAATGGTTGATGTTTGATACTACTAAAGATACCATTAATCAGGTAAGAGAGTGATTTTGTATTTGTTTGCTGAAATCAAATGTCATAACTGCTATTATAGTGTTTGCAACATTATATATTACCTAACTATCAGGCTCGCTCGCCATTTGTGCTCAAGCACACCACTAGTTTATATATATGTATGGACGTACGTATGTCATTTTGTACTTTGACCCTCCGCATTTTTGTGTTCACTCCGCGTTCGCCCCCGTCCCAAACTTCACTAAACAGAATCCTCCGGTTTAGGGACCATTACCCGTATCACCTTAGAAATTGAATTGTTTACCGCTTTGAATTGTTTTGCGGGCAGTTAAAACTCAAAAACTTATGGGAGCTCCATTTCTATTCGAGTTAGTGGCAGTGGTAAGTTAATACGCTATTTGTCACAGTTATAAGTCCTACTCAACAGCTTTTAATTGAAAATTCATTGTCCACTAGACGAACCACGAAGGTAAGTCTTGCGTAGGTAAGTTCAGTTGTGTGAAAGTATTGTGCATTACAACTACTATTAAAAATATCACAAAGAAAACTTTAAATAACGTTGTGGGCTGGCTCAGGAGAGTTTTCACTTGGCTCAGACTAGCTCGCACCTGATGACAGCACAGTAGTTGCTGCCACCAGAATCAAGGTCCTCTCTATCTACCCCGGCGAACCGTTCACCAACCCGCAGGTTAGGTTAAGAATAGATTTAAATTACTTTACGAAAGAGAAAATGCACACACAACGAATTGGGTGACATGAGCCAAGACTGAACTGATGGGAATGAACAAGAATCTATATAGACACACCAAGCCCCACCTATGACCTGCACAAAATACTTACAAGCATGCGAACACCAAAAATCCATTAACATTTATAAACGTACAACCCAGTAATTCTATACAACACCCATGACCACACAACACGCCTTCGTTCTTGCGCAACTGTTCTATCTCTTCTATGTGGGTACGCCCACAAACGTGATTAGATTTTGTTGTTTCTTTTTCAATTAAAACGGTTGCGGGAGTGGCATTGCAGTGTTTCATCCAGACATTCTTGCAAGGGGGGGCAAAATAGAGTTTTGAAAATGTAAGGGGGGGCGGGCGGCACTGGTCACCATGGGAGTGAAATAGAATTATTGGAAGGCCTATGTCCTACATTAAAAAAACATAATCTTATCTAATGAGGTCTGCATATGTCAGATCCTGACAAGTTAATTCAGCTACTCATTTTCAACCGTCTAGCAATTTTCAGTCAACTGTGACATTCACTATTTAGATGCTTTTCACACACTATTCAACTCTGACTCTCACCTCCCCTTAGGTTTATCACACGTTGATTCACACTTACGGTTGCTGGCTGGCTATATAAAGGCCAGCCCTCAGCTCACCGTAGCAGTTGTTGAGTTTTGATCTATACAGATTCTACAACTTCCAGAACCAGAACTCTAAGCACTCGTAGTCCCTGACAGCTTAAGATAGTCTCAAATGGATATTTGCTCTTTCTTCTGTGGTGCAAGCTCTTCAAAGTCACCTGGCCACTCAAGTAGCAGTGACACAGAAGATAAAATTGACAGCAATCAATCTGATACTGAGTTTTTGGAGCCAAGTCCTGCCAAGAAAAGATTAATTGTCCATGAGAAGCATGCAAAGGAAAGATTAACTACACATGAGAAAAGCAAGAAAATCACTGCAAGCAGTCGAAAATACAAAAAATGGGAAGAGAGCTTCAATTGGCTGATGTTTGATAAAAATTTCCAAGGAGCTTTTTGTAAGGTTTGCAGGAAGAGAGGAATTTCTCTTCAAAGAACAGGAGGAACATGGATCTCAAAACCTTTCACGAACTGGAAGAAGGCAATAGAGAAGATGAAAATTCATGCAAAGAGTGATATTCACCTCCTATCATGTGAAGCAGAGATGGCTGCAGCTACAGCACTACAAGAAGGGTCAGTCATTCAGCAACTCCAACAAATTAATGTTGAGGAAAAGTTGAAGAACAGAATGGCCATTAAAGCTCTAATTCGTTGCACCCATTTTCTAGCTCGTCGCCACATTCCCCACAAAACAAATTTTGATGAACTTATTGATCTAATCGTAAGTTGTGGTGCAGAAGATTTAAAGGGGTTCCTTGAAAGAGCTAGATTAAATGCAACCTACACATCTAAAGTTGCTGTTGTTGAATTTGTTGAGGCAGTTGGCTTATGGGCTGAAGAATGTGTACTGAAACGGCTTCGCCAAGCTTCCCATTTCAGCGTAATGGCAGATGAGTGCACTGATGTGACGACCACAGAAGAGCTTTCAATTTTCTTCCGCTGGGTGAACATGGACGGTCAACCTGTTGAGCACTTCTTGGATATAGTTCCATTGAAAGCTACTGATGCAAAGACTATTTATTCTGCCCTTGTTGAATTCATGAAAGATAAAAACATACAGATTTGCAAGCTGGTGGGTATGGGATTCGATGGAGCAGCTACTTTCTCTGGGAAACACAATGGTGTGCAGAGTCTCCTGAAGAAAATTTCACCTCATGCACTTTTCGTACACTGCCATTGCCATTTGCTACAGCTAGCATGCGTTCAAGCAGCTAATGCTACCAGTGGGATAAAACATGTGTACATCACACTCACCACCCTCTGGACATTTTTCCACTATTCTCCTAAGCGAGCTGAGAGTCTCAAAGCAGTACAGCAGGTGCTTGACTTACCTGAGCTGAAAGTTGTGAAACCATCAGATACTCACTGGCTGTCCCATGAACGCTGTGTGAAGGCAGTCAAAGCTAGCTACAGTGCAATTGTGACTGCTCTAAACAATATCTATGAGCAGACACATGCACCTGAAGCTCTAGGTATCAGTAAAGCCTTATGTAGGCCCTCAACTTTAGTGGCCATATACCTCCTTGACTATGTTCTGACACAAGTGGCGAAGTTGAGCAGAGCTCTCCAGACTGAGAGAATAGACTTGACAGCTATCACCCCTCTTGTTGATGCCACTCTCAATACACTTGATGATGCCATGTTACCTGCTGCTAACTGGGTATTAGAACTGATGGATGCAAAGAATGAGATCGAAGAAGTCACTGACATCACGTTAACCACGGAAAGCATTGCTACATTCCAAGGACAAGTGGCTGAACCGTTTATCAGGATGCTGAAGGCAAACATATCCAGCAGATTTATTTCACAAGATATTGTCTCTCATTTGGCATCTTTGATCCGAAGAAAGTGCCAGCTGCTGACTCTTCTGACTTCCATACATATGGTGAGGACTTAATAGATGTACTATTAGCTCACTATGGTGCAGAGCTGCCTGCTAAGACTGCTGGTGGAGATGAATACACCAAAGAAGCTCTTATTTCCCGCGAAACCCGAGAGGAGTGGAAAACATTTCGAAGCTACTTATCGAAGAAGCCGAAAGGTAACCTGCACTTGCAGTTGAAAGAGCTCACCACAAGTGATATGCTTAGTGAAATTTTTCCAAACATTAGCACCCTGGCAAACATATGTCTATCGATCCCTGTCAGCACTGCTTCAGTGGAAAGGAGCTTCTCCAAAATGAAACTAATTAAAACACGAATTCGAAATCGAATTGGGCAATAACAATTATCCTATTTGATGAAAATAGCCATGGAGACACCCGAGACGCTCTCATCTACACAATTAAATGACATTATTACAGTATGGAACAAAAAACCTAGACAAATTGCTGTGTGAATATTGTTTATTATTAATTTGGTTTACATTTTTCTCTTAATAAATATCGGTTCTTTCAAAAGGGTGGGGGGCACTTAGAATCCAAGGGGGGGCAAATGCCCCCTTTCGCCCCCCCCTAAATGAAACCCTGCATTGAATCCCCTTTACCGCATACTTAATTTATAAACTCGAGTAGCTTGAGTGTTAGTTGTTAAAATCAATCATTTAACAATAGTGTAGTTTAAGGCTCGCTCGCCATTTGTGCTCAAGCACACCACTAGTAATAAGTGAAAAATTCAAAAATTCAGCAAATTTGACCACAGTCAGTATTTTTACTGTTTTACAGCTTTGACACTAATGCCAAAATTCCTGGTTTTTGCAGAGCCTGTCACATATATTTTTAATGTGAAGTTTTTGTACGTGATGATAATAATAATAATTATTAACCCTTTGCGTACGACCGTCACGCATTCGTGACCGCCGTAACTTAACGCGCGCGTACGATGGTCACGAATCTGTGACACACCGGGTGCGTCAAGAGAATACGGCTGTCACGAATTCGTGACAAGCTCTTTTTTGCTCTGCTATTACAGTTACAGAGCGCGTAGCGCGCTAAAACTTTCAGTAGCTTACATAGTATACATTTTGCGATCTCTAGTCTACAAAATAAGTCTTATAAAATAAGTATAACTTATATCAAGTGCACCAACTAAATAAAAAAAATTTTTTTCCTACACTTTGTGTCTAGCTATTTTCAAATAGAACATCTACTAAGAAGTAAAGGCCTAAAGTAGCTAGAAATAAGCAAACTAAAACTAGAACTTACACTTGGGTGTGATTTCTCCTTTCATAAATATAAGCTAAAAAAATAGCTAACAAACTATGGCCTCCTCGATAATTCCAACAAAGTTTGTATTCAAAACAACTCTATAAACTATAAACTAACGAATTACCATAGCTACAACGCTAGAGGCCGATTATTTGAGGCCTAACACAAACGAAACACTCGCCCGTTTTCTTTTTCCACGTGTCGAACTCCACTGGTAAAACGTCGTCGTCTCGGGCAACTAATTGGTTTTACGGCGTGCGCGTATTTAATTACATATTTGCTCGCCCGCGTTCGTCCGCAAAGGGTTAAACACAATTTTAAAATATTATGACTAAATTAAAAAAAAAAAATGCATTTTTTAGCTTGGTAAAGGGTTAGGCCCATTGAGACTGCAATACCAAGGTGTTATATCAATGGAATTTAATGGATGCGTTTGTTCATTCTCCTTAATTCATTTACGCATTTCTCATTCATTCATTCTCATTCATTCATTCATTCTCATTCATTCATTCATTCTCATTCATTCATTCATTCTCATTCATTCATTCATTCTCATTCATTCATTCATTCTCATTCATTCTCATTCATTCATTCATTCTCATTCATTCATTCATTCATTCTCATTCATTCAGTCATTCTCATTCATTCTTTTTATTCATTCATTTATTTAATTGCTTTACAGCTTATACATGACACACTTAAATAAATTAAACAAGTAATTGTTATAAAATTGACATAACTTACAGTGAAGTTACAATAGATAAATAATTTAATTGATCAAATAAAAAATGTACACTACTACACTGTCCATTTAAATAGCTATTTCTTAATACTATACGGAAACATGCATTTGCCTTATGACTGTTCATTTATAACTAAACTGTTATACAGTCGGACCTCGTTCAACGGACCTTCCCAAAAACGGTAGCTACTAATACCCGGGACGGGACGGGACTAGCTAGGTAGGGTCTCATTTACTGACCGGACCGGACCCGATTACTGACCGACTTACCTGGTAGCTACTAATACCCGGGACGGGACGGGACGGGACGGGACGGGACTAGCTAGGTAACATTCTATCAGATCAATCTTCAAATATTATTATAATAATCTCTCTCTATCATGCCTAAGTTCTGCCCCATCAAACAGTATTAGCATTGGAAGAGCACCCCCACTGGTTAAATGACTATGCCAAAAATAGTGATCATCTTTCAATCACATCATACAAAAATACAAGATAGCAGTGCAGATATTGAAATTTAAGTAATAACAATAGAGTCCACAGCAAGAGATGATGAGGTAGTACCACTGTTATAGGGTAATGTCTTTGGAATAGACCCATCATCGTTTAGTACAGCATCATAGTGATTGTTATATATATGACATATTTCAATGTGGCTTTTGTCAGTTGTCAATGTAAGTGAGGGTCCGCTGGAAAAACCAGATTGGCTTGTTGGGTGGGAGACTTGCAGTACTTAGCCCAATAATACTTATTATTATTACCTTTATCAATTGCAACAAACACTGGTATAGCAAAACAGAGGGATAGTGCAAAAATTTCAACATGTGTTCCCCAAACATGATTGTTTTTCATCTTGTCAGTGTGAGCTTCAACTGTTGATGGAAAGCAATAAGGCTGAAAGTGGCTGGGGTTCAGGGATACGAACTGCACCAGCAGTTTGCGAATGTCAAAATGTTTTGACTCCACTTCAAATAAAATAAAGGAGAAGCTACGAAAAAGGCAGTTTCCATCACCAACAATTGAATGCCTGCGACGTGAATATTGCTGCAAAAAGTCATCCATGCCAACAATTCCATTATCAAGTACTGACTCTCTGGTTCGAATTGATTCCTAATGATAAAAACAAAAGATTATTTATTTAATACTTTTACTTCTGATTACATACCACAACTGCACTGGTAGAGGAAGTAAGTGGAGGGACGTTCTGCCTCTTGATCGTAGTGGCATTCAAACATTCCTTTCCGATAATAAATGCAGGTATACTATAATGACACGTGTATACTATAGCATAGCACTTACTTTTACTGGGACACCCGTACACTTTCTTTTTATACATTTTTTTTTCAATTTTCCAGGGCCACCAAATTTCTTCATGTCCTTGCAAGAAATGCACTTTCCACAATTATCACTTAAACATCCTTCGCACTGCTCACATCTTCGTCTATCTAAGTTATTAAAAGAGTTATCTGTAAAAATAATACTACACAGCTACCTAATATAATTACTTCCTGCAAAGACACTATGTTTCTGGGAAGAGTTGTCTTGAACATTAGCCTGCACTGCTTCTGCAATCTATGACATGGATTAGACAAAATACAAGAAGATGTAAATTCATATGAACTAGTGCTATGTAATAGATTGGTATTATGTGCACAAACATTGTCTGAAGATAATGAGCGAACACATTTTAGTAAAGCACACCAATAACACTACATGCTCTAACCAGAGATATGTCAGTGACTTGAGAATTAGAAATAGAGTCAGGTCCTGGCACGACATCATAATCCCCTAGAACCAATTATACATGTTTAAACCAAGTCATATATCAGATAAGCATCTGATTGTCATTCAAAATCCTTGTTTTGGCCTTTTATGATATTTTTTTTTTGCCCCTTAGCTCATGCATTCCAATCTCATGTGGGACACATTATCTAGGACTTTAATTTGCTCAGTCAATTAGATATCTTGTTCCCCATACAGCCTTACTTGGTAGGCCAGACTTTGAAGTAGTCTCATCAGCAGATATATAGGCATCATCTTGATGAGATAGTTTGTTCTGTTCATAAAACCCCGCCTGAGCATCTTCATAAGAAAAAACAAATTATCATGAAATCAATGGGTAGCTAGCTATTACACAGTCATGTGGTAAAAATACCTTCTGTAACATCATTTGGACGTGGTCTTTTCCTACCACTCTTTATTTCTCTCCTCGTTCTGCTATTTTTCCGCAACTGAGACAAATTTCGTTTCACACTCTTACATGGCACTGTCATACCCAAAAACATCCTGGCTGCTACTATGTGGTAGCATTCATTCGTTGATGGACAGCTGCATGAAACTTTGGGGAAAAGGGAAACAACACGAGTAATTCCTGACCCTCCTTTCACATTGAAAACATGGAGTTTTGAGTCAAAACTAATGGTGTCATTAACCAAGATCTGATGAGCTCTGGCTTCACTCGATAGAGACTGTAGTTTGACTGTACTAGATTGTGATGGTAAATCTTTCACGTCATTCCCAGCCTACAACAATAGATTATTATTTCTCATTATACATATACATATAGTATAGCTCTCTCATTGAACCGACTTTTAGTGAAGTCCAGATAACTGATGCTATCTGTACCCATTAAAATTACAAGAATATTATTGTATAACTTGCCTACCTGTTGAAGCCTTCAGATTGATTATTTGTCACTCCACTGTAAGGATTATACACTTTATTAGCCTCCAAAACCCAGCGTCCAAAGAGCTGTAAATAAAGCTATAAATTTCCTTTTTAAAGTACTCTTCAAATGAAGCATCCCAATCCTGCTTAACAGTCTGTAGTAGGCTGTCATATTCAGCAGCACTTTGTGCATGAAAAAGTCTTTTCATATCTGCAATATAAACTGATATGTCTGAAGATGGTGCTCCATGCTTGTGACACCACATGTGAACATCTCGAAATAAATGGTTCCAGCAGAGCAACAAAGGAATTCCTGGCATTTCCATGTGAATTGCATTCATAATTGCCTTTTCCTTATCAACCACTATGGGACATGGTGAACTCTTCAGTGATGGAATTTTTTTCACACATTCACGAAACATTTCTTGATGGGTTGAGCTAAACTTACGTTCATGTATCATGAAAGCAATAGGTACGCAAGGTTTTTGCTCAAAAATAGAATATCGGGCAATGAGAGGCGTAACATAAAAATCTCCCAACTGAAATGTTGTGTCATACGACAACAACTGAAACGTGTTTGAAAGCATGAGAAGTTTATTAGCATCCTCTATCAGGTCATCAAGACCACACATACATATTAAATCTGGAAAGCTGGTTATTTTCCATACAAAATTTGTCAGATCATAAGCTATCTCATGCAGATTGTACAATGAATCGTGAGATATTCGGCTAGAGTTAAGTGCTTTAAATCTTAAATTTCGCAGCTGCTAACCAGTCAGTGCCTTCGATATCAAGCTTTAGTAAAAAGAAGCCCACACCACAATATATAATTGAATTAAGGTCACTGCAATTTAACTAGACACTATTTTCACTAACCAATTAACTGATACGCATTCCTCTGAAAATCCTTGCTAATGCCATTGTTTGTATCTGCAACAAAATACATTTTCCGAATAACAGGATCCCCTCTTGGCAGCTTGGTGACTCTTTGATTTCTCCACCGATATTGGTCACATCTCCAATCATCTGAAGAGAAAAAATTATATAAAATTAATAACCTGCTAGCTATAATGACTAACTCAGTAGCTACCTTCATTTGCACTGCTCTCTGCTACATAAAGAAAACCTTGTCCTCCTTTCGGTTTTACTGGTGGAGAAGAAATGGCCCTCTCCATTGGTGGGTTGTAAAGAGTTACAATAGCTTCCTGAACTGCAATGGTCATCTGCTTTACAAACAAAACGCCCTCACAATCTCCACTACTGCCATCACGACCAGCGCGACCAGCACAATCCTCACTACTGCCATCACGACCAGCGCGACCAGCACAATCCTCACTACTGCCACCAGCACGACCACTGTCGAAATCTGAAGCCATACAGCAACGGTAACAGTTTACCATTAGAGCCCAAAACTGTAAATGTTCCTAACTTTGGGTCATGAGAAACACAGCCATTGTGGATCAGCAATCTAGATGGACAAAAATCAGCAATTTATCTGAAAGCACTTTTAATTGGCATATGCACTAGTTAAAGTCTGTAATATATTAAAGGATGAATTACTATAAACACTTACCTTGCCCTCATTATTTGTGAATTTTTATCACTGGTTTGATGAGTATGGTGTGCAGCCATTGGAGAACCATTCTTTTCCCTAAGCAAGAATTTTGTAAAAAAAAATAAAAAAATCTGGCCACCCTTATGCCATAGTAATTTTATTGCCGTACTTTTGAGTTACTAGTCCAGTAGACAACTTGTGAACCTAGAAATGTCCATTCCAATGAATTTTTTTTTCTGATTTATACTTATATGGGATCCTAGAACAAATTCAGCCTGGTTGCCCAGGTGGCAACCTTGGGCAACTCCTGAAATTTTTGTGGGTGCTGACGATAATTTGAAAATTTTGCTTTCAAACAGTTTGTCATAAAATGAAATGGAATGGCTCTTTTATAGGGTTTTTGGGTATGTAGAATCCATTTCTGACATTATTTTTGGGATTCAATGTAAAGGTAAGGTGCTAAACAGATTTTCTGCCAAAAAAAACACCCTGCATTTCAGCACTTTGTGAATTTTATGTACTGACATGGAATAGTGGTTAGCAACAGTAAATAACCCTGCAGCTGGAAATTTCTTGCAGCTGGAGTCACCTACAGTTGGAAAATTTAGAGATGGCTGATGTTGGGCTTAATGACAGATGTCTTCTCCCAAGCTGTAGCAGTACTAGTTCTGGGTCACTCAAAACCTTCAAGATTCAAGCTTTCAAAAAACTCCTTGAATGTGCAGTTGAGAGAGTGATGATGAGACTCTTAATAAATTACAAACTATTTTTAACTCTCATGGAGAACAGGCAACAGTTGTACTTCATAAAAGTTGTTACTGTTCCTATACCTCGAAAGAACATGTCAAGAAGTTTGTTTTAAAGAGGAAGGCTGAGTCAGTCAGCAGTGATGAGCCACCTACTGCCAGAATCAGAAGGTCACAAGTGCAATGCCTATTTTGTGCAAAGCCATGTGAGCCTGCCAATCCTAAACACCCACAACAAGAAAGGGAATCAAAGGTGCTCCGGAATTCAAGCAAGTTGTATTGCAATGTTGTGATGACAGAATTGATGCATGGAGTAGGGAAGTTTCTATGCGCTGTCATGGTGTGCATGATTTAGCTGCAGCGGAGGCGCAGTACCATTTTCGCTGCTATGATAACTTCAGGAAGATCCCATCTAGTGATAGTGAGCAGGGTTTAGCAGTCGATGATAGAGCTATGAAAGAGCTTGTTGACGAAATGTATATTCATCGCAGGCTGTGTACTTGGACGTCCATTGAGCTGCATGAAAAATGTGTGAGTTATGGTGGTGAGCTCACACGAAAGCAGATGTTCTCCAAGCTTGCCATGCATTTTGGTGACAATGTAGTGGTACTTAGCATTGATGGTTGCGCATCAATAATTGGATTTCGGGAGTTTGTTGGCAAAATCTTGAAAGTAGCAAAAGTGGACACTGAAGATGAGGATGCAGAGGATGCTTTGGCACGAAAAATCTTAGCTGAGTCACGTGATATTCCATTTACCAAAACAAAATATGATCATCGCCCAATACATTGCCAGTCTACCTAAAGGATTCTATAATCCTATTAGTAGCCCCATTAAGACAATGTCTATTCTCAAGAAGCAGACGAAGGGTAAGAATGTCAGGCCAGTAATGGATCTTGAGAGTATTTTTTTCGTCTGCTCATGATTGGTCAGCAGCGGGAAATTCAACTTGAACATCTCTTCGCCTACGAGTTGTGTGCAGTGCCTTCATCACTTATTGATGAGCATGGTTGCCTACGCAAGGGAAACAAATCTGACTTAGTCAAACGTCTTGGAATTCTTGAAACACTGCCAACTGCTCCTGATGCAGTCATCATAGATGTTTCACAGCTGTTCTATTGGTGGTGTTCCTGCAGATTTGATTGCATCCATCAAGGGTCGTTTGAGTCGTTATCCAAATGATTCTGACAAAATTGTTGTCTTTGACAAATACCAAGGTGTATCTGCCAAGGATCATGAGAGAAAGAGACATGCTGGTGAAGTAGTAATTGACTCTGAGCTCTCCATAACCTGTTCTCTTCCAAAGAGAGATGCAATACTGAAAAGTAAGAATAACAAGCAGAGTCTAGCGAGTGTGTTGTCAACATTCAGTGTTGGAGAGAATGTGATCATGGAAACTAAGGATGATGGCGCATTTCGTCATGATGAAGCAGATGTTACCATGGTCTCCTATGTCATTCAAGCAGCGAATTACGGTAAAAATGTGATTCGTGTGCTTAGTGATGACACAGATGTGTTTGTCCTACTGGTGTATTGGGTATATAGAGCAGCACTGCAGTGCAAGGTGCAGATGGAGCGATGCAATGGCACAGTTTTGGATATTAACGCAACATGTACTGAACTTGGACCAAAGAGTTTACAACTGCTTGGTATGCATGCTCTCAGTGGGTGTGATACCACCTCATATCTATATGGCAAAGGCAAGACAAGAGCACTCAACACCTTGCTTTCTGGGAACTTTCCTGGTTTGGCAAATGCCATGGGTGAGATTGACATCACACCAGCTGATCTGATGAAAGCGGTAAACCCTTTTATCACTGCCCTCTACAATCAAGTGCCAGGAACATCAATGGAATCTGCAAGATTCAAACTCTCTACCAAGAAGAAAAGTTCTAAGATAATGGCTCTACCTCCAACATATGCTAACCTTTTGCAACACACACTTAGGGCTCATCTTCAGGTCATGCTGTGGTAAGCAGCAGATCAGCAAGCTCCACCGACAGAGTCAGCAAACATCACTCATTTTGGATGGGAATTCCAGGATGGAGTTCCCATTCCTGTCGTGGCTGCCGGTGACCCAGGCCCACCAGAACTTGTTGATGTCATCAAGTGTCAATGCAGAGCAGAAGGCAAGAAATGCAGTACTGTGTCATGCAGTTGTCACAAGGAGCATCTCACATGCACATCTTACTGCAACTGCTGCGGTGAAGAGGGATGCTACAACCCATGGAGTCACCACACAGGAAGCAGATCAAGAGATTGAGGAAGTTGATGAACAGGATTATGAGGATGTTGAGGGTGTTGAGGATATTGAAGAACAGGATTATGAGGATGTTGAGGGTGTTGAGGATATTAAGAACAGGATGAGGAAGATGAGGATGATTTTGAAACAGAGTACTTTTCATAACAATGTCATTTTATGAACAAAGTCATGATAATAATTAGTAAAAATTTGTGTCAAGTGGACTCATAACACCTTACCTTTACATTGAATCCCAAAAATAATGTCAGAAATGGATTCTACATACCCAAAAACCCTATAAAAGAGCTATTCCATTTCATTTTATGACAAAACTGTTCAAAAGCAAACATTTCAAATTATCGTCAGCACCCGCAAAATTTTCAGGAGTTGCCCAAGGTTGCCACCTGGGCAACCAGGCTGAATTTGTTCTAAGATCACATATAAGTATAAATCAGCAAAAAAATTTCATTGGAATGGACATTTCTAGGTTCATATATTAGCCCTATAGGAGTGTCTACTGGACTATACACAAAACACAGCATTTTATTAGAATATGATTGAGCCATGAGACTTAATTTTATAGCTACATAATATTGACCTTGTCTGTGAATTTGTTACATCTGCCACACTAGAAATCGAAATTCCATTTTTCAGACTGTCAATGATATCCTCCAAAGAAGCAGTGGATATCAGATTGACCTCATCAGGTTGTATGCGAAGACTTGAAAATTGTTCTGTTAACTTGTACTCACCTAAACCTATAATCAAGACATGTGTAAATAGATAATACTAAGATAGTTAGTGAAATTTATACCAGCCAGTCCTCTTTGCCACTCATTCCAATAATATACTTGCAAATGGTAAAGTGAAAGCACTGCAGAGTCTACTGGAATCTCTTTCCATCCTTGAAGTCTCTTTAGTATGGAATTAAAACCTTCTGACTGGTTAGTAGTAATGCCACTTAGTGGATTTTATACCATGGTTCGTTCAAACCGTCCAATCAGATTTCTCAATTCGGGGTGAATAAATCACTTATACACCGCCTAGGAGGTGAATATTTTTTGCCCGTGGCCTAGAATTACGATCTGTAGCTAAGCGAAGCGGCGACCAATGAGGCTACAGAAAAAAAGGTTGTTATGCGTTTCTTATAGCCTAGAGCCATGGTACAAGTCGGTTGCACCGCTCGGTGCGCGGTCGGTACGGGATTTACACTATCCTCGGGCCTTCGGCCCTCGGTTGTGTAAATCCCATACCGACCTCCACCTCGTGATGTAACCTATACATATACTCCATAAACTTCTAAATTCCACCGACCAATATTCTGTGGGACCTATGCACACAATATTATAGCTATTAACTTAATTTCTAAATATTGGTACATAAAAAGTTACCTTTTTGCGAATTTCGGTCATAAAATACTGAAGAAAAGGTTGACTCCACTTTTTTCTCAACTCCTTTAAATGATAATTATATTTTTCTTCAGTTTCTTGATGAAACAAAGTGCGCAAGTTGTCAATATAGGACTGAATTTCTGCTGTAGAGGCACCATGACTTTTTAACCATCTTTTAACATTCTTCAGTAAATGATTCCAGCAAAGAAGATGATGAATTTTTTGCAAAAAATTGTCAAAAATTTCATCACCTTTTTTCTCAACTCCTTTAAATGATAATTATATTTTTCTTCAGTTTCTTGATGAAACAAAGTGCGCAAGTTGTCAATATAGGACTGAATTTCTGCTGTAGAGGCACCATGACTTTTTAACCATCTTTTAACATTCTTCAGTAAATGATTCCAGCAAAGAAGATGATGAATTTTTGGCAAAAAATTGTCAAAAATTTCAAATCCCTTTTCATCATCGGTAACCAAGGGGATTTTATTCTTTCCATTGGCTAAACAAGGAAGTTCACTTGCCACAAACCTTGCCATCTCACTGTGAGTACTGCTCAACTTTCTCTCATGTAACATGATTAGTGCTGGCATGACAGGAGATGATTTAAATAAGAGATTTCTGAAAAGAAATGTTGATACATAAAAATCACCAAGCTTAAATGTGGTGTCATATGACAGAAGCTGTTCTGTTGAACCAAGCTGAAGCAATTTGTTGACTTCTTTCATTAGTTCCTGAAAGCCACAAATCACAATGAGATCAGGAAAGGTGATAATTTTTAAGATAAAATTTCTCATGTTATAAGCCAATTCATGCAAATTATATAGAGCATCATGTGTTAGCCTTAGTTTTTGCCGAGATCGTGACTGTAAATTTTTTACTTGCTTACAATTACGTGGAAGCATAACACATTGATTATCTATGGATAATACAGACTTGCTGATTTCTTTCTTATACACCACAGATGGTTGTGCTTCTTTTTCTTCCAATTTTCTTAAAACTGAAGGGCAAGTTCGTACATGCGGATCAATATGAATAACAACTCTGTTAGAGGAGTTTGTCATGTAAGCAAATCTCTTAAATCTGTCATCATTTTGGCCATCCGGTCGAATCAATACATAGTATGACTTGGTAATATAAAAGAAAAAATGACTTTTTTATATACATGATCTCTCATAATTCTTGCAAACTTTCTGTAACTAGACTAATAATATCCTACATTAATTTCCACCTTCTTTTACTCAGAAGACAAGTTAATGGCAAATTTGACTTACTTTTGGAGTAATCATTTAATGGTTCGTACACATACACCTCTCCAGATTTGGGCATTGCAGGTGGCACATGACAAGTGTCTTCCTTATTTGCCCCATCTAATAGCTTCATAACTTTGGAGAGTGATAAATCATTGTTGACACTCATCATTGGCTTTGCCATAGTGCTAACCAGACTCACACCTTACTCACTTTGTCTAATAACTACTTGACCTCCAATTTATCAAAGAAGTTACTTACTTGATATCATTGCAAGCCCTTATATACCAGTAGACAAGTGGGTCATCTAGCCCACAGACAGTCATATAACCACCAGCAACCACAAGCATTCATTCCCTTTAAGAAATACTGATATGAATGAGATGATAATGATGATCATGATGATGATGATATGGATATTATAATTTATAACAATAACAACAGCAGTAATGATGATGATAATAATAATAATAATAATAATAATAATAACAACAACAATAATAATTAAACTTCATACTAAGACAAGTTAAAAATAAGATTATTATGTTCATTTATAAGTATTAACGTAGTAGTTAAAAACTAATTTGTACAGTATTAACAACAATAATAACAATAAAATAATACTAATAACAACAATAATAATAATAATGATGATAATATTATTATTATTTATTATTATTATTATTATTATTATTATTATTATAATAATATTATTATTATTATTATTAACAACAACAATAACAATAATATAACAATATGTCCTGACCTGGGCCTTGTATATAAATGTGCTAATCTGGTGTTTATTGTAGGTACATTAAAATCATAGAGTAATAATAACAGTAAACAACACGCTTGTTGATTGATGCAAGTAATGCAGAGCCAAAACCATCTGTACCAAACACATTATTAACTTATGTATGTATGTATAAGTTACTGATTGACTAGTTCAAAAGAAATTGGTAATTGCTATAAAAAGTATCATATTATGATAACTAAATACTTTCAAATGGACTTATAATAGTGACCACACTGGCTGAGTAGGTAGCTGATCGGTCTGGGTGGGGTTGACTACTAGGATAACTAATAGGACACAATTTCTTTCATCTATAAATTAAAAAGCTAAAGTGGCAAAAAAAAAGCAGAAACAAAAAAACAACAACAAAACATGGGCAATGAAATTGAAATTTAGGTATTTATTTTAATTGTAAAATGTATAGAATTTTTTAAATCATGTTTATATCATATTTTTGTAAAATGAAAATGATTTGAATATTGAAAGAATTCATCCTGATGATAACTTTTGAAAGTTAATATTGTTCAAGCTGCTAAAACTCTTTTTGATCAAGCAATTCTGCCAAAATTGATGGGAAATTTTTATTCTTGCACTTTGGACAATTATACTGCAGGAGATGCTTTCACAATAAAATGAGTTTTGTGAGTATTTTGACATTACTCAAACTTAAACTAGCAAACTTATATCATCATGTTGTCATTATTTTGTTGTAAGCTTATTAAAAAGTCAAAAATGAAATTTAATTAAAAGGTACAACACAATTTAGTCCAGAGTTAATACTGTTTCGCTGTGAATGAGAAAGTCTATTGGATGTGTTGCACTCAAAATTGAATATTTTTTCTTGAGGTTGCCAATTACCATTTGTACATGAATACAAACATTTGCAATACTCCTAGTTTGTTTCCTCAGGTGCCTTTGGTAGCACCCTCACTACAGCACACATTTTAAAGTTTAGGAATTAGTTGTTATTTCTACTGACATTGTAAAAATTGCCTTAGTTTTCAGGTTGTAAATACAGCCAGCTGCAACTGGCTGAGCTAGCTCAGCTATGTGGTCAGTGGTCAACCACAGTTGTACTTGCATTATATGTAGCTGATTAAGTACTTCATATGAACAATTTTTTGTAGCACTTTTTCATATCATTGCCTTGCAAAAGATTAGTGTTATGCCTAGAGAGTACTTAAATATAATAATATACCACATAAAGTGCCCATTCAATAACGTATGGGTAAAATCACCATTCGATTGAAATAGCCCGAGTGTGAAATAGCACTGTTGGAGTTGAAACAGTACACTTATCAAAGTGAAATAATATGGGTAAGTGCACAAGCGTGGGGTGATTAACCCCTTAGTAACACTGTAGTTTTGCTGAAAAGTTTGTTTGTAAGGATAGAGGTATACTATTGGCGAGTGATAGCACGGCACCGCAGTATTAGGGATAAAGCAATAAATAGCACGAGGCTTCGCCTTATGCTATTTCAATTGGTTACTCATGCTATTTATCCCAAATACCACGGTTGTCTGTGCTATTACTCATACTAACATCACTTTTATAACGCTATATAACTAATCTATGAAGTATTTAAGAATGAGCATGATAAAAATATTGAATGTTCTCTTAAACCTACAGGATATCAAAGAATGAGATAATGATTATCACAAGAAAAGTCAATTCATTAGTTCATGAATAATAATATTTTTATCTCACATAGAATACAAAATAGTAAATTAATAATTTTGGACTCGAACATAATATTTTCTTTTGTTTGTTTATTTTTTAATTCCAACCTTTCCAACCTCTAGGCGATATGTGATGTCTTTAATGTTAGAACAGTGCATCCTTTTATTTTTTTACTCAGAAGCATTAGGTTGCTTGATGTTCATTGCATTGTGATGACAAACTTGACAAAGACTACCAACCACTCTCAGTATGGATTCTAACCAATAAAAGCATCTGTCAAATGCAATTCCAGTTACACTCAAGATTAATTATTTATTGCACACACTATCATGAGAACTATGTGATGATTAAGCATGGCAAAGGACAGGGAAGAAGTGAAATATACCACACTAACTCTCTTCAACAACCAGCATAATAATTTACCACATAAAAAATTTAGGATAGCCCCCAAGTGTATGGAGTGTGATTAATCATTGCTGCCATGGAAATCACATAATACCTATAAAACCGTATCGCAAACATCAGCGTAACGCTCTACTACGCAAGGTAAGTGGGTCAGTAATCGGGCCCGGTGCTAATTTTTTTTTTGGACTTACTTTGGACTTAGAAATTTTTCTGATGTGTTGTAACCCGGAAACCACGCCTCCTACGTGGCTTCCTCTTTTTGGAATCGACTTAGTATGGCTTCTTCGGGAGTATCACAGCATAGTTTGTCCGCAGTCTGCTGAACTGAAGAATGTTATTATTCATGGAGCAGTTTTTGAACGAATTCTTGGTGGATCGGAAGAACCTACCGGGAATTGGCTGTGTGATGAAGTAACTAATCAGAATATATAACTTTATTTATTTCAATTTAAAATTATGTCTGTTTATTTAATAATAGGGAGTAAATGCCATTCTTGCAAGAATTCTTTACTATGCTCAAAAAGATGGTTATGGCAAGGTCGGTTAATTCTGTTCATTTAATATTCTTGTTTATTTTGCAGTTATGGTATGTTACTTTAGAAAGTCTACCTATTTAGTTCATCTATGAGCGGTTAAGAAGAAATTTTGATCATGCATGTGACGTGGCAAGCTCAATTATGGTGAAGCAGTTATGTATAGTTATTTTTGTGCTACATTGTTTGTATTTATCTGCAGCCAGATGTCAAAAATATGCAGAAATGGTTAATTCCGATTTGCATTAATTCTCATTGGATGGCAGTAGTAAGCAAAAAAATCAACAAGAATAGAGTCCCAATTTAGCACTGCATTCCGCTTGTTCCCTTTTGTTTTATCTTAGGTTATTAAACTTGATCAATACTGTATTAAAGTTTTGGACTCGTTGCATTATAGAACAAACATTAGTGGCTAAGAAAATCATGTAGGTTAACATTTTCACCAAAATGAATCATTATGTTTTTAACAATAATTTACAGTCAGTTTCTACAATATGTATACCCCAAGATTTTGGATTGGAAGATAGTATATGAAAAACAGGTACAATTTTTTGACATTCTATAGTGTAGCCTAAGGTATCGTAGAAGATAATAAAAGTTTTATAAAAAAAGATTTTTGTCTTCAATATTTGTTGACAATAGTTAGCTACAGGCAGTAACAAAATAACTGAAGTTTAATTATTCCTGCAGAGTTTTCCCAAACAAACCAATTCATACGACTGTGGAGTGTTAATGATCAAGGTTTGGACTTATTTATGTTATTAGTTCATTGATGTTGTTGTTGTTTTGTTTGTTAGTTTTTTGTTATTGCTATTGTTATTACTGTTGTACTACTTAGGGATTGGAGCAAGAAGTTTATTGCGATGGCAATTTTACACTCCCAAGGATTAATCCAGTATGTAATATGTGCATGATGGGATTATGAGTGAATGAAATAATTGGGAGAGCTGTTACTGTTATTGCTGTTGTTAAACCCTTAGGGTGCATTCGCCTGAGGGTTTACGGTATTCAAATTGTCATTAACGCTCAGTGTGCATGTGCCTGAGGGTTATGGTAGTCATATTGTCATTCATTCACTCTGTCATGAAGTCACTCTGTCAACAGGAGCTCTCGAAGATGGCTACTTCTCAGGCTCTGAAACTATGCACACATAGAGAACTTGATGAAGCCAGTTTTTTGTTTTCGGCCTTGTTCTCCTGAAACAGCTGGTGGAATCATTACCAGTTTAGTAGCAGTGACGCCCCTTTTTATGGTCCTGATCAAGTACTGGGTAAGCCGTTTATAGTCCTGGCGTAGCTATTTATAGCGCTGAGGGTTTGCACTTTAGTGCTCTAGTTCATTCATTCATTAAACTCTCACCACGCATGTGCATGAGGGTTTTATAGTAATCAATTCGTCATGCTGTCATTCATTCATTCAATCTATCAACAACGGTTCTCAAAAGTGGCTTCTTACCAGGCTCTGTAACATTGCACAGGTAGATATTTGGACCAAGTAAGTCCCTTTAATGTGCCAGGATTTTTGTTTTTGGCCTTATTCTCCAGAAACAGCCAGTCGAATTCTAGACTTGCGATCATTACCATAGTAGCAGTTATGCCCCTTTTACTACTAAAGTTTTACTGGTTATTTACTCTGGCGTAGCATCAGAGTGAAGGGAAAGGTGCTGTATTGTGTGTGGAGATAGAAGATCCTTAGCTAAGCTACTTATTTGTTTGCATATTGGGATATGAACTGAGCACTTTCAGCACCTTCATTCCAGCTTGTGAGTTATATGTGGTTTATAAGAGAGTTTGTTTTTTAGCTTAGTTGACCATAGCTACCACTCTGATGTGCTGCCCTTCAAACTATATACTAAATCAGGTAACGGTTTTTAAAAAGAATTTTGTTGTATATGCTAAATAAATGTAGTTTGTCCCTCTTTGTAATGCTTTACTGAAGTATCTAACAAAGCTAGTTAGTGATGTTGGCTAATTATTTCACTTTCCTATAATTTTTATGTTTAAATTTTGTAAAAATTAACAGCACATATTATGATGAAGGAATCACACTAATTACAAACCGTTTAGAATACAAAAGGTATATATATATAGAGGAGGATATGATTAAATGCAGTGATTGATGAGTAATATTGGTGTAACTGTGGCTTGAGTCTCTTCTTGCAAGTTTATTTGTTAGGTTTTGCTTTTTTTGTTATAATTGTTGTAGTTTTGATTTCCGTTTACTTTGGACTTTTCTTACAGCACAATGGACATATTTACAGAAAAGAATTTGTAGAGGTTATCAAGGCAAGTATTGGAGAGTAAGTTACATTTTGAGAGTTGGGACTTTAAATGTTTCAGTTTTTGTGGGTCATGTTTTTAGGGACCCTGAAAGCTATACCCCCTCAAGAGGCCAAATTGAACACTTAAAGTTTTCTTCATGTAAGGCGTAGAATTATATTAGTTTATTGATTCACTATACTACACTCTATACTATAGTGGAATCTACTTTAAGTGGCCAGGCAGAATCTTTTTCTATCAGCAATGGTAAGCATTGCAGCATGGCTAGCCATTACTATAAAAACAAAGTTATAGTGTCAGTATGTTGGTAATGGTGTGCTCCAATCGTGCAGTGAGGCAAACAGGCTAGCATGGCTAGAAAAATACAGCAAAAGTTGATCAGTTTAATGAGCCCATACAGACATGGACAGTTAAACAAAATATTGGTAAAAATTATTATATCTATCATAGTTTCAAGAAAAACAAGTGCAACAGCTTGATACTTGATCATGCCAAAAATTTAACAATATTCTGGCCAAAACTTTATTGTTAGTAGACAATTTTCAGCTCACGAAAACATTTTAACCTGTTTGTAAAACTGGCCAAAAGCATAACCACAATTCTATAGCAAAGTAATTTTCAGTAGCAAAATAAGTATTTAGAACACTATATTTAATGTCATTTTAATAGATAACACTATTGGAGAAATAAAAGAACGTAAAGAAGAATATGAAATCAAATATTCGTTTAACCTTGATACATCTAACCTTCAGCAGAGATGTAATTATTTTACTCTTAATATGAAGTTTTATATTTCATGTTAAATTTTCAACAGATCAAGGTTTTTCATCTAAAGATGTGTTCAGTCCTGATAAGATTGGAGCATTAAATGAGGCTCAACATCAAGGTAATCTTTAAAACTATGAAAGATGTACATGTATGGTAGCTAATTGTGTGATGATTGGGTGTTTAGGTTCTTCTGGTTGTCCTTCGAAGTGTAAAGATACAAAAACAAATGATTTAGGAGCTATAATAGTACCTCAGCATTGGTCAGAATTAAACTATATTTTGCAAGATTTATTACCATCAGATGATGAACTTACATATGTGGTAGAAAACTATGTAGAAAACGAATGCTATCACTTTGAAGGTGCACCAAAGAAAATTTTTGATCTAATAGTGCGTATCAATTTACAAGATGTTAATGAAGCTAAATTATTTCTAGAAGCTTTAATGAAACATAGCTATTGCACATACAGAGTAACCCGTACTTCAAAAAGTGGTATGAAACGAACAGCATATAAATTAGAAATGCACTGTCAGCATTTTAAGAAGCAACCAAGTAAAAAGCAGGCAGAAATACTCGCAACTGCACAGTCCAAAAAAGAACGAAAAATGTTTCCCTCCAATATTAGAAACAAGAAAACCAAATGTCCTTCGAGGTTATCTCTTGTTGGCCAGATTCCTTCAAAACGGCAACTTTGTTCCAAATTTTCTTACTTTCAAACCCATAAAGCTGTTTTAAAAATAAATTTTACCCACAATCATCCGATTGTATCTGCTCATTCACTTAGCTTTCGTCCCATATCAATGGAAACAAAACAGAAATTTTTTTAATTGTTTGATGATGGACACAGTGCATCATCTGCAAGACACACTCATGAGCAACACTTGCTTCTTAATGCTAGCTCAGATGACGTAAAGCAGTCTTCCCTAGCAGACAGAGCAATAAATCCATCTGTTCAGGATGTGTGTCGGCTTTTTCAACATTGGAGAGAAAAATGTTACGGAAAAGAGGATGGTCTACCCCTTTTTCAAAGACTACAATTAGAAGTAGACACATACAATGCTAAGAATAGTGAACAAGGTGGTAAAGCTATTCTTCAGTGGTATGAAAAGCACTCTGACATGAGTGATGTTGAGGAGGAACCTAAGAAGAAAAGACGTAAAAGAGATCACAGTGACAAACCTCTTATTATTGCCATTTGCACACCACTTATGTCAAGGGCTCACAAAAATATTTGCCAAGCTGGTGAATTGGTATTTCTGGATTCATCCTCTTCTATGGATCGCTTTAACACTTCTATCTTTATCATGTCTACTCATTCTTCTTCTTCCGGTATTCCCCTGGGTGTGATTTTAACATCTGATGAGAGAGAGGAAACAATATATAATGGTTTAGAACTTTTGAAATCTGTCATGCCAGAAAATGCATTTTTTGGTAGAAGTTCTAGAGCTGGACCCCAAGTTTTTATGACCGATGATAGTATAGCTGAAAGAGCAGCTCTTCACAAATGTTGGCCACATGCTGTGATATTTTTGTGTACTTTTCATTTTCTACAGCGCCTATGGACTTGGTTATTAGATGGTAAGAACAAAATTGATAAAGAAGATCGTGTATTAATTATTAATGAAGTCAAAACTCTTGTTTATGAAAGAAATGAGACCAATATCACAAAACTTTATGACAATTTAGTTACTAACACTAACATAATAAAGTATCCAAGTTTTGTAAAACATTTCAAGATTCTTTGGGATAAGCGATCAGCTTGGGCCCACTGTTTCAGAAAGAACGTATTAATTCGTGGTAATAATACAAATAATTATGCTGAAGCGGGAATTAAAATTCTGAAGGAATTTGTTTTTTCTCGTGTAAAGGCTTTTAATCTTGTTCAAATGTTTACTTTTATCTATGATGTTATGGACTTGTATTATCAAAAAAAATTAATAGCAATTTCAAATCACAGATTCGACACCTATATAGCATTGAGATTTCAAGGTCTTATTTCCAACAAAGTTTTAAAAGAAAATATTGCACGTTTCAAATGAATATTTTCAAGTCAGAAGCTGTAGTGATTCCAACAAGTATCACACAGTTGATATAAAACTAGGAATTTGCACTTGTGAAAAGGGACAAGATGGTTCTTGCTGTATTCATCAAGCTGCAGTTGTTCAACACTTTGGGTGTGAATCTTTTAATTTTTTATGTACCCAATCACCAAGCTCAAGACTGATGATTGCAACTATAACTTTAGGTAGTGGGGCAATTAACAAGTTGTCTTATTATGCTTCACTGCATCAGCAAGCAAAGGAAGAGAAGCAACAAAATATCCCTGATTGTACAGATAAAGATACAAGCAATTTTGAGGGTACTCAGTGGGATTTAATAAGATCTGGTTGTGACCATTTTGTGTCAAATGCAACAAAGAAGACTGTTTGGAAATTGTAAATACCAAACAATTGAAAAATGACATTGACGAGTTTGCAGATAGTTTAAAGCTTTTGATATCTAAAGATGACCAGCAATTATCCAGTGGTGTTGCCAAGTTTTTGAGACGCTACAGAGCAATGTCTGAAAATAAGTCTACTGCAAAGCTAGCATCTGCCTTTCATCAATTTGGAGTTACATGGGGAGGCTCAGTGTCAAGGAAATCTGTGATGGGAACTATTCGCCATGGAAAAAGGATATGTATTCAGGCAACTTCAGCAGGTAGACGACGTGGTAAATCTTCACGTGGAAAATCAAAGATTCCATCTGGAAGGCAATGCAAAAATCTTAAATTTGATACACACAGTCTACCAGGAAAAAAGCAACCAAAAGGACGACGTTTTCATTCTTTAAAAGGCAATGTTTCAAAAAACATACAAAATGCTGGAAAATGGTAACTAAAGCTATGCTGCTATTTAACTGTTATTAACTTTTTCAACTTTATATAAACTATTATTTCTGTCCACTCTTAAAAATATGTAATCAGGGTACTTGTTCTAATTATTGTCTTGAAATGATGTCAACTTCAAAAACCTAAGGATATGAACAAAATTAAGTAGGTAGTTGTTTAGGAATAGAATTTGAAAAGTTGTTGGGTAGTTTTAAGGGTAGCCTGTAGCATTTAGCTAGTACGATGACAATGACTATTGGCTTATTGTCTAACCAGGAATTTTGATTCTTTTTCCATTTTAGGCCTATTGTGTGAGTAAATTTGCAGTATAAACTTAACTACTTCCCTGAAAAACTGTGGCTGAATTGAATGGGTCCAGTAAGGCCTCCACTATGCCCCCATAACTGTCAGAACATGTCTTACCCATAACTGTCAAAACATTTTCTTCCTATGTCGTAGGCTCCGTTAAAAAAACAACAACTTCAAGGACATACCATACCCACTAGTCACCACCCCCTAATCATCATAACTACACCAAAATCACACCCATATACTAATTGGAAATTTACTTTTATTATGAAGTACATCTGCTTTTTACTACAACCTTCTTCCATTTTTATAAGCATAGCTAGTAGCTAACCCAAGTGGCAAAAAAATAATAATAAACCAGTGTTTTTTTGTTTTTTTCTTCTCCATACTGTAACATACTGGCAGCTGCATTCTATTGCTGAATCTTGCTCCAAAATAGTGAGTGGGAGTAAAAATTAATGTGCTGTAAGTAATGAAAGATGTACTAACTAACTACACTCCTAGAAGTGTTTAGTAATAAACACCATGGACCATTTGCACTGATTATTCTTATTTGTAGCTACCCTTATCATTGCATTAAATGCATAATATATTAGCTACTCTAGAATTATTCTACTATGCTAATTCATGTCTATTATTCCGAGAGAGAATAAATGCTAGTTTATTCTGCCAGGGCCTAGACAACATTCTTTACCTACTATAAATGATATCCCTTAAGAAACTATTGCTAACTGTTTAAGAGTAGATCACAATGGCACTTTTCTTTTAATAAAATTTCTATTATCAGTATCTGAATCATAAATGGTAGGTTTTGATTAAAATAATATCAATATCAATATAGTGTTGTCAAATGGCAGTACAAACAACAGACCCTAGAAGGACACAGGACATCAGTCCAAAAATTAAGGACTTCTTCCTTCCAATCAAGGACAGTGAGCAGTCTACGACTTTTTACACTATGGAAATAAGAATGGATATGGGCTCCGCAGTACGATTCCTACACCACAATGCCCTGTGGTCTCCGCAGATTTCCTTGACTCCTGCGTGAAGTAGGAAAATTTTCTAAGTCCAAAGTAAGTCCAAAAAAAAAATTAGCCCGGTCCGGTCCGTGTTTTAGTCAGACCCGTGAGGGTCAGCCGTACTGCACATAACGTCGTCCATTCGTAATACGGTTACGCTACCGTGTCTTGGTGAACTTGAAGGAAGCTTTCGCTATCTACCTGGCTTATGCTTCTGGGTAAGTAGTTTTATGGCTAGCAGTCTGTGGGTTTCTAAGTATTTTAGCTGCAGGGGGTCACCCAGATCATTTTTTTTCATGGTGAAGTTGTGTTTCCTGAACAATTTTTTTCTAAGTTATGATAGTGATATTTTGTGGTAGTTTTAGTATGACAAGGGCTCGTCAGTTTGTTTGTTCCATAGTACTCTTGAAAATTTTCATTTCTTTGTGAGAAAGTGTGGGTGCATGTTGGAATGGTTTCTAGTTACTGAATTATTCTAAAACATGCTCCACCAAAATTATCCTCACTCATAGCTTTTTCCCATGGCCACCCTAACATCCTTTAGTGTGCTCCTGGACAATGAAGGGGAGATAATCATTGCATACAGCTCAACATATTATATTTTCTACTTTGTTTTAGGCCCATGGTTTCATGTAGTTTCGCTGGCCAGACCCTTTACCTAATCGCTCCGCTCAGTAGGGTCTGGTTACCCTAACGTATCTGTTTGGTATCTTTCCCCAGGATTCCGGGGGAATGTATAAAATGTGTACGTCTTACGTCAAATTTAAATGTGTGTGTCTATAAAATGTGCGTACAAATATTTTTAGCTAGTCCTACCAGTGTGCAGTGATGGTAAGAAAAAAATGGCCATTTTTCACATGCAGAGACTAGGACAAGTCATAGGAGCCATGACAACCACTAAGGCCATAAGCAACTTGGCATGATACAGTATAGTATTGATGACCATTACCAAATGTAAGTCTTATGACCTCATAGGGGTAGTTGCAGGTCTTATAAGTCACGATGTGAGTTTGGGACTGGTAGACAATTAATTTGCTTAAAAAAAATTTCGACAGACAATGTTGGTTGGTGGTTGTTGTTGTTGTTGTTTTTGTTTGTTTGTTAACCCTAAGAGTGCATGCGCAAGAGGGTAGTAGTAGTTGCCCTGTCTGTCTGTCTGTCATGCTCTGATTTTGGAGATTACTGACTATTAACCGTTGATTTAGGTATAAACTTATTCAGAAAGAAGATTTAGGACCTTTTCAGGGCCGGAGTTCATGGTCAGGCCAGTCAGGCCATAGCCTGACCACTTTTGGGGGGGGAAGGTAGGTAAAGGTCGTCATGACAAAGAACTACATTAAATTGTTGAGTAGGTAAAAGGTCATCACTTAATACCACATGCAACCACATGGTGGTGAATTTGTTGGGTTTCTTGACCATGGATGCTGAAGAGGCCAGCAGCAGCTCTGCAGAAAAGTTGGACTTTGAGATTAACCAACCTCATGATTTCAGTTTTCCCAAACGCCAGTTTGGTAAGTCTAAAATTGTGTACAGAGCATTTCAAAGTCAGTGGTTTAACAAATGGAAATGGCTCCATTATGATGAAGCTAATGATGCAGCTTTTTGCTATTTATGCATGAGTGCTGTTAAGAAGCATAAAATGCCATCATCTGGCTGTAGTGATCTAGCCTTTATATCGAGAGGTTACTGTAACTGGAAAGATGCTACTGGGGAAAAGGGTGCTTTCAATAGTCATCAACGCAGTACTTGCCACAAAATAGCTACTGAAGTCATGATAACATTGCCTCTATCCACTCAAAATGTTGCTGAACTGCTTTCATCTTCATATGTTCAAGAAAAGAAAGCTAATAGAAGTCATCTGTTGAAAGTTGCTCAATCGCTTCGTTTTCTTGCCCGGCAAGGTTTGGCTCTGCGTGGAGATGGTAATGAAGAAGCAAACAGTAATTTTATGCAGCTCCTTTACCTACGTAGCTGTGATGATCCTGCTCTTGCTTCTTTTTTGAAGAAGAAAACTGATAGATACTGTTGTCATCAGATTCAAGATGAGCTGCTAGAAGTTATGGCAAACACAACAATAAAAGATATAGCCAGTTCTATTAAGGCTAGCAAGTTTTACACCATAATGGCTGATGAGGTTACTGATGCTTCAAACAGAGAACAAGTCGTTATCTGCTTTCGATGGGTTGACAATAACTTTGAGCCCCATGAAGATTTTATTGGCCTGTACAAGGTTGACACAATTGAAGCTGATGCAATTGTTGCTGTGTTGAAAGATGTAATATTGAGGTTAAATTTAAGCATTAATCTCTGTCGAGGTCAATGCTATGATGGTGCAGCTAATATGGCCGGGTCTAGAAGGGGTGCTGCTACGCAGATTCTTCAAGAAGAAAGCAGGGCTATATTTCTTCATTGTTACGGGCATGCTCTAAACTTAGCAGCTTCAGATGCAATCAAACAGAGCAAAGTATTAAGGGATGTACTTGATACTACAGCTGAAATATCTAACCTGCTTAAGTATTCTCCTCGTCGAGATGCTCTTTTTGAAAATATAAAGGCTCAAACAGCTCCTTCTGTACCTGGCTTTCGTACCCTTTGTCCTACTCGGTGGACTGTCAAAGCTAGTTCACTAGAGAGTGTCATTAATAATTATGAAGTATTTCAAGACCTGTGGGAAGAGGCTAAGGATATTTGTACGGATTCACAAAGTCGAAGCAGGATAGCAGGTGTTCAAGCACAAATGAGACGCTTTGAGTATCTTTTTGGGACCTTTCTTAGTAACCTTATTTTAAGACATAGTGACAATTTGAGTAAAACTTTACAGTCACCCAAAATTAATGCCTCAGAAGGTCAACATATTGCTGAAATGACATGCCAGACACTGTAAAAAATTAGGAATGATGATAGCTTTGAATTTTTTTGGACGAAAGTGCTTTCTTATCAAAGTGAATTTGATGTAGATGAGCCAGTCAGGCCTAGAAAGAGGAAGACACCAAGAAGGTATGAAGTGGGGGAAAGTGAGGGTGTTCATCCAGTCACAGCCAAAGAGATGTATAAGCGTGAATACTTTTTAGCTTTAGACTTGATTGTCAACTATATACGTGATCGGTTTAATCAGCCGGGATATACTGCCTACAGTAATCTTGAAAACTTACTTTTAAAGGCTGCTGAATGTGAAGATTTTTCTGACGAGTTCAAATTTGTTGCTGACTTTTATGGTAGTGACTTTGATCCAGTTTTATTGGACACACAGTTATCATTGTTTGGTACATGTATTGCACACCTTGGTTTAAAGAACCCTACTTTTTCTGACATAACCAAGTATTTTAGAGACATGTCACCTGCAACAAGGACCAGTATGTCAGAAGTATGTACACTTGTGAAATTAATATTAGTTTTGCCAGCCACAAATGCTGTGAGTGAGCGGTGTGCTTCAGCTTTGAGACGTGTCAAAACTTATTTGAGGACCACAATGAGCCAGAAAAGATTGAATAACTTAATGACTTTACATATACACAGAAAGGAAACTGACCAACTCTCTTTAGAGTCTTGTTTAAATAATTTTATATCCGGTAATGAACACCGAGAAAAAATATTTGGACAATTTTAAGTGTTATAGTTTCTTTTGTATATATATTGATAAAAAATATTTGGACAATTTTAAGTGTTATAGTTTCTTTTTGTATATATTTTGATAAAAAATATTTGGATGATATAGTTTCTTTTGTATATAGCTAATAAAAATTTTTCGATCAGTTGCGCAGCTGCATGGTTTACATAAACCCTGGCCACACCCATACCACACCCACTTCCTGGCCTGACCACTTAAAATTTGCTTCCTCCGGCCCTGCTTTTATTGTGCTACTTTTTTTTTAATTTGGGGCTAATTGTTGATGAAACGTGATGCTTTCAGCTCCCTAGCGTCACATCATAATCACTTGAGCAAATAATTTCTTGCAGCCCGCAGTGTAGTTTGCTTTATGCTCAGGGAAGTTAACCAACGGATTTGAATGAAGTGAAGTTCACGTTGAAAAACTATAACAGTGAGTGTTTCTGGCTAGTTTAGCTTCTCTTATGAAGACAGCATTTCCATGTACTGTTTTCATTGCTTGAGCTATATTGATGCCTCATTAAAATAGCTAACAGATTGCTTTGTTCTTTTTGAAGGAGATTATATTATTATAATAGCTAGGTAATGTTTAATAGCACTGAGGGTTCGCACCTTTGGTGCTTCATTTGTTTTGTTTTTGTTTTGTTTCTTATTCTTATTTAAAGCTTATCTGTATTATATAATTTATAGCCAGTACACAATGTTTTTTGTATATGGTAGTCAAGGTGGTGTAGTTTCACTGACCATACACGCCCATCCTTCTGCTGTAGCTCAAGTACGCAAGCACACAATCATACACACCCACTCATATACACAGTCCTAGGGGAAAAGGCTTGTGATGTGCTTCAGTAAAAAAAAATTGACATATAAGGTGAAAGGGTAAAAATTCATCTTTATAAAAATTATCATGCACAATTTGTTTAAACAATTTACACGGCCGACTTGATTAAATTAGCGTATGAGACCACTCACAGCAATTTTTGGGACTTAAAAAAAAACAAGCTTTTCCAAGGAATTATTGCGCTGTATAAATCCTAACTCTATATAAGACTTGCTTACTAACAAACGAAACAGGAAGGAACCTAAGAAGCTTAAAACATAAAGCAGCAAATGTATATTTAATTTATTGTTTGTTCTTAGCTAGTCAGCACATATAACACACAACACTCTCACATGCACGCGTTCACTGGATATACCAACACAAGATTTACAGTGTAGTCTCTTGGTAGCTTGGGCAATGAATTTTCAAGTATGAACAGTGATGACAAACAGCGCGTTGTTAACCAAGGTAACCAATGAACACAACAAATGTGAGTCAAAGTACAAAAGTTACATACATACGTCCAAGCATATATGATATATACAATAATATATCCCTGATTTTTTGTGTTGTCCCTGATAGTGTCTCGCTCGCTGCCAATTATTGCATATATAATTACCACGGTTGAGCTTTGTATGTGTGTGCGTGTGTGTGTTTGCATGACTTTTAACTTCATTCTCATATTTTACCACTGCTCTGCATTTTATCACGTGATGCCAGGAATGATTCTCTCTAAGACTATTGCTAGCTGTACTAACTTCAGGGATGATGTTTCAGCCTTCATGGCTTGAAGCCGTAGTATGGCTAGACCCATCGGTTTTCTTCCTAACCACAGTTATATGGTATTGTTCTATCTTGTGTAAAACCAGGGTTTTTTTCCAGGGAGCGGAGGGGTGTGGGCTTGTACATCTCCCGCCCTTCCCCCACCCCTTAGGGATTAAAGACATCCTAAAAATTAATTGTACTCAATATTTACAAGAAGAAAAAAAAAGAATACATTGAGATATGATTTTTTTTTCTTCCAAATGTCAATTAGTCATCATTAGATAACCGTGGCTAACCTAAGTCTTAGTCTAATTTAATCAGCGTCATTTGTAATAAACTTCTTTCCGTATGAGCAGCGTAAGGCAGACTGTGGCAAGTGCTTTGTGGATGCTTAGCCTGTATTATCTATTGTGCTGCTATATTATGACACTGAGCAGTAATATCTTTTGGGGCTAAGGAAATGATTTCTTTGTGATTTCATCAATTGGTAAACTTTTGTGGCTTTTTTTGTTGTCCAGGGGCATGGAAGATATACACTTTCAATGTAGGAGTGTGAAGTGGCAGGTGTAATAGTGCAGTGACTACTCCGCTGGTGTACACGTGATGACTCCTGGACTTCAAAACTAGAGGTGAGGAACTCTAGAATGACTTCTTAACTCCAATAACAAGAAAGAGGCCTTTTGAAATTACTTTTTTATTTACTATATTTATTACTCATTCTAATTGACCTGTGGATATCAAGGTCAATGACCTGAATTAGTCAGTGAGATATACAGTAGGCTCCCGCCAGCACTTAGACTTTATTTGCGCAAGAAGAATAATTGATTGCGAGTTGGTACAGATTATATAGGGTGACCATTGTGTAACAGTGTGCAATGTATCTTTTGCCAGTATTAATGCCTATCTTTAGGCAACTGGGTATTTTCAGGCACTTTTGATGCAATTCTGGAATAGCATGGCACAATTAGAAGTAGTGTGGCTGTCCATGTCTTACGAGTCACTATAAGTCTTAAACGAAGAGGTCGCATATTAAGGCGGTGTAGCTGGGGACATGTTTCGCTATAAGTGAAAAATGGCTGACACGCCCCCTTGTTTTAAAATATTGGTGTGGCCATTGCCGTACCTGTTTCGACACCCCTGTGATATGTGACTCGAGTAACTCGCCGTCATTTGGCTAATATTACAGTCCTGTAATCATTATGAGTGCATACATACTAGTGATGTGCTTCAGCACAAATGGCGAGCGAGCCTAAAGCTACACTATTGTTAAACGATTAATTTTAACTTCAACACTCAAGCTACTAAGAAAAAGTCAAGTTTAAATTATGTGTATAAGGTAAAGGGGATTCAATGCCATAGTAACCACTCCCTGCAACAGTTAGAATTGAAACAAAAACAAAAAAAACAACAAAAACAAGTAGCATTATTTACACGTTTTCTTTGTGATATTCTTTAGTTAAGTAAAGGCACAATACTTTCATACAACTGAACATACCTACACAAGGTTTACCTTCGTAGTTACTCTAGTGGACAAAGATTTTTTAAGCAAATACTGACAGATTACGGGTAATGATCGCTAAACCGGAGGATTCCGTTTAGTGAAGTTTGGGACAGGGTCGAACAGCGAGATAACACAAAAATATGAGACGGTCAAAGTACAAAATGACATACGTACGTCCAAACATATAAACAAACAAACATCCCCGATTTTCAATTGTGTTACCCCTGTAAGTGACTCGCTCGCTCGCCAATTACACCCTGAGTATACTTGTCTCTGCCCACTTTTATCTTGTAATACCACGCACTGTATCCATGTGTGTCCGTGCGATGCGTACTATATAACCAATTGAACATGTCAATCTCTACTGGCATTCACGACCTGTTGGTACTCATTCCTATAGTAGTATTATGATTTAGTACAATACATTCTAGTAAAGATGTAATTGCAATAGATTATAAGTAATTATACACTACTGGCTGTTCAATTCCATTTAGTTATATAGAGTGAAACTTATAGTTTAAAAATTTGGACATTTATCACTAATTTCTTTACACATTCAGAATATTTTTTGAAATCTTGTGTACATATACGCACACACACACATCTGCACATACATGTGTGATGAGTATACTGTCAACGTGTATACCTATTTTGTGCTGTAATGGGCTTCCTGTATCACCTAGGTGAATAATGATTTGGTGTTAGAAGATAGGAGTGGTTTGAACATGTAGGTGATGCAGTGTGTGTGCATGTGTTTGATAGTGTTCATGTGGTGCACAAAAGTATCATTTCCTCCATTGTACAACTTATATTTATTGGATTAGCCACACCCATACGTAAGTACATATAATCAATCAACTATGGTTCAATCCTGGCATGGACACTTTTTTTCCCTACATTTTTTATTTTAATTTAATTTTTTGTTTTTTTTTTGTTGTTTTTGTTTTGTTTTGTTTTTTGTTGTTGTTTTTTTTAACTGGGCATTCTTCTTTTCTTTTGTCCTTTCTTCTTTGCACTCTGGCTTCTAGTTTTAGTTTATGATTTTAGCCCAACAGTACACTTCAGCATTAACTCTCAGTGACCTACTGCACTCACAACAAGCTAAGGCCATGAACAAGACAATACACTTTTTCACAGAACTATTGACACAATAATTAAATGATGATCAATTCTTTAAATATGATTGATCAACAATAATATGAATTAATTTTACTCATTTTGAAGCTTATAAAGCAATACCAATATGTACTACATGTTCTACTACAGTCTGTAAAACAATGAAAATATAGTAACATTTGTCATACCAGATTTTTTAATATCACACCAAGATTAAATTGTTTTGATGTTTGTCTGAGCATTGACGTATAGTTATCATCCACACTGCATACATACATACATACATTCACATATACTTATTAATAATTAACCGCACACTAGCGCAGCAGGGTAAAATGATAGCATTCTTTTAATTGTCCGTAATATATTATATTCCATGCTCGATATCTTCACAATAATATTTTCAAGTTTATGACCCATGGCATATTTCACAATGTCACACGCTGAATTGCACAAGCTCATTACCTTCAAATACACTGGTAGTAGCAATTACCAATCTTACTAGTTCCCCAGCTATCTTTCTCTACAAGAACTATCTATCCAGGTCAAAGCAACCAATAAACATTGGCTAAGAGTGTGGAAGAGCCCCTTTTGAACTAACACTACCAACTTTACAAGCTTGGTTTGCAGTGAAGATATATATTTATCTAGCATAGAGTATACACAGGTGTAGCAAGATAATTCATTCTGCAGGCTTTATTTTCACTCATCTTTGGCTCGTGAAAATAAGTCAGCCTGCTCATGAAATGACTCACCACATCATGCTTGCTCATGTAACAATTATTATATGTGTGTGTATTGTATGTCCGTAAGTTTGTGGCAGCACTATTACAGTTTGGATTTTGTGTCTGTTGTTACTGCCTGGGCCAAATAGCTGAGAGTTAGGCAGCAGTAATTTTGGAATCAGCATGCAGAGAGTCTCGCACTCAATTAAGACTGCTATTGACGATTATAGTGACACGTACTCAATCATTGGCAACTCTTCAAGCACATTGCATGGGCATATATGTGTGTGTGTTTTCTGTGAAATATTATTTCTATTGTTTTTTTTTTCCAACTAAGGCAAGACTATGGTTGTGGTAAAGGTAACGAACACAGTTGTAGTCATGAAATGAGTATATACAATTACACCTTAACTGGCATATTATTTTCTAGGTTAATGTGGCAATCTTTACCAACTTTTTTGTAACCGTTCCTATCAGTCCACTGTTAATTGCATTTGCTGAGTTATTGTGTATCAACTGTAGCAGACTTAAAAAAAAAAAAAAAAAAAAAAAAAAAAAAGCTGTAGCACTCACATCCGGTGCTCACCTGTTAAATAACCAAAACCTCGCTTGGTTTCAATCAAACTGTCAACCTCCATCACCAAGGTAGGTGGTCTCAATGATCAAAGGTCACCTTTATTCTATATATTAATAGATGGATATTTTTAGTGTAACAGGTGTTCTAGTACATATCTGAGTATTTATAATTGTGATGTCAAAAATGTATGATGATCCACCAAAAGTATATATACATTTTTTATTGTGTGTGTGTGTGTGTGTGTGTGTGTGTGGACTAAAAAAGAATCTCCAAGGGTTGCTGGTGCAAAAGCAAGCTCATGGTCCAAGATGATGGAGGGACAGGACGCGATTTGAATAGAGAGAGTAGACGTGGTACATGACCCCACAGGACAGGAGTAGCTGGAGGGGAAAGTGAACAGCAGGGCTGGAGAACGAGGCAAAGAGAGGGCTGGAGAAGGAAGAGCAGAGGAGGAAGACTGCTGCTCAACTATATAGATGTACATGTGCCCATAATAAGCCACTCTTGCTAACGGATCTTCCAGACCTAGGATGAATTGCCCCCCCTCAAGATGACTGCTCTTGCAATTTCACATGAATAATAATTTCTTCTTTTTTTTTCCTACTGTTTTTGACCTTTTCTACTATTTTTGACTTTCATACCAAAAACTGTTCATTATAATCTTGAATGTGTTGTACTATGATTTATAAAATTGTTAGTATTAACTTGATAAATAATTTTTTACGACTTTAGTCTGTAGCTAATGGTTGACCTATAAAAAACTAAAATTAACTGAAGGTTGAGAAATAGTTCCCGATTTGTGCATCTGTAATTTCACTTAAACTATCTTTTTGTTATTTGCTTCAAATATGGAATCTATTTTATTTCAATAATTGGTCATCATAATCCAGAATATATTGTAATATTACTTATAACATTTCAATGTATGATGTTGTAAATTCAAAAAGATATGGAAGTCAGTAGTGGTCGACATACAGAATATTAAAGTTAACGGGAGGTCGAGAAATAGTACCGGGAGTCGACATTCCGGGAAAAGTGTTTTTTCTTCTGGTGAACATTACCAGAAGCCTGAACGTAGTTAGTGGACGAAATTTGTGATGCATGTAGAGTAGACTGGCCTTGTTGATTTGTCCAGACTTCGACACTTTAGCCTGCAACGGAAGTGTAAGTTATTGCGGTTATGGTTAAAGTGGTCGACAATGGTGTCCTTACGCTAGCACATTTTCTACATAAATTAATGTCTTTAACTGTTTGATTATCACTTAATGTTCTAGCAATATTTACATACAGTATATTTTGAAGTATGCAAATTGAAAATTATTGCCACTTTATCATTATGCTGCAGGGTATGCTTTTTGGGATGTTTCTAGCAGTAATGGAGGTTGGCTACAATGATCAAGAATGATGATGAGTACAAGACTTTTGGACATATTATTTGTTTTGATATCAAACTATCATCCAAATTTTTGTGTACCTTTTTTCCTTTAATGTAATTCAGCGAGCGAGCGAAGCTGACGAGCCATCCCGCAGTTCTTATCAAAGAATTCTTCTGATTGGTCCCCTAGCCCTAGCCCTAGCCCTTGCGCGGCGCTATAATTGGTCACGCGCGGCGCTATAATTGGTCACATGATTTGATTAACCAATGAAATGAGTTTTTTGATAAGAACTGCGGGACTGTAGAAGCTGACTCTCAGTCGTGTTCAATTGAGATTTCAGATATACTAGTGGTGTGCTTGAGCACAAATGGCGAGCGAGCCTAAAGACTATACTATTTTTATTGACTTCTAACACTGAAGCTACTGAAAATAAGATCAAGTTTTTAAATTTAGCATACAGGGTAAAGGGATTTCAGTGCCATAGTAACAACTCTCTGCAACTGCTTGAATTGAAGGAAAAAACAACAACAACAAAACAATACACGTTATTTAAAAGTTTTCTTTGTGATATTCTTTAGCTAAGTAGTGGTTGTAACACACAATACTTTGACACAGCTGGACATGCACCTACACAGACTTACCTTCGCACTAATGTAATTTTCAGGTAAATACTGTGCGCACGGCTTATAACCATGACAAAGAGCGCATTGACTTACCACCGCCACTAACTCGAATAGAAATGGAGTTTTAACTGTACCCGCAAAAGAATTCAAAACGGTAAACAATTCAATTTCTAGGGTGATACGGGTACTGATCGATAAACCAGAGGATTCTGTTTAGTGCAATTTGGGACGGGGTCGACAACCGAACTAACACAAAAACGCGAGGGTCAAAGTACAAAAATGCCTTACGTACGTCCATACATATATACAAATAAACTAGTGGTGTGCTTGAGCACAAATAGCGAGCGAGCCTAAAGACTATATACTATTTTTATATGAAAGATTTTTGACTTCTAACACTGAAGCTACTGAAAATAAGGTCCAGTTTTTTAATTTAGCATACAGGGTAAAGGGATTTCAGTGCCATAGTAACAACTCTCTGCAACTGCTTGGAAGGAAAACAACAACAACAAAACAATACACGTTATTTAAAAGTTTTCTTTGTGATATTCTTTAGCTAAGTAGTGGTTGTAACACACAATGCTTTGACACAACTGGACATGCGCTTACACAGACTTACCTTCGCAGTAGTCTAGTGGACAATGTATTTTCAAGTAAATACTGTTGCACAAGGCTTATAGCCATGACAAAGAGCGCATTGACTTACCACCGCCACTAAGGATTCTCAGAGCTCGTTAATTGAAAAATACTGGAACTGTGAACGCTTTACCTAACTTACGTAATTAAAAGCGCGGGCGAAAACTGAGGTCTCACGTACCCCATAAACAGATAAATAAACTAGTGGTGTGCTTGAGCACAAATGGCGAGCGAGCCTTAAACTACACTATTGTTAAATTTAATTTTAATAACTAACACTCAAGCTATTAAAATAAAGTCGAGTTTTTACATTACTATGAGGTAAAGGGGTTTCAATGTCATAGTAACCGCTCCCGCAACAGTTTGAATTGAAAAAGAATCAACAAAATCAAATCACGTTATTTAAAATTTTCTTATTCTTAATAGTAGTTGTAACGCACAATACTTTCACACAACTGAACATACCTACGCAAGACTTACCTTCGTGGTTCGTCTAGTGGACAATGCATTTTTAAGTAAATACTGTTCAGTAGGGCTTATAACTGTGACAAATAGCGCATTAACTTACCACCGCCACTAACTCGAATAGAAATGGAGCTCCCATAAGATTTTGAGTTTTAACTGCACCGCAAAACAATTCAAAGCCGTAAACAATTCAATTTCTAAGGTGATACGTGGTAATGGTCGCTAAACCGGAGGATTCTGTTTAGTGAAGTTTGGGACGGGGTCGAACGTGGAGCGAACACAATAATACAGAGGGTCAAAGTACAAAATGACATACGTACGTCCATATATATAAACAAATAAACAAACATCCCCGATTTTTTCATTTTTACCCCTGTAAGTGTCTCGCTCGCTACGCTCGCTCGCCAATAAATAAATTTAGTCACTAGCTCCAAAAATTTTCAATTACGCGGTAGGTTCTTGATTTTTCACAGACGCTTAAACTCGCCGAAATCATTGGCGGGGTCCTTCCTGTTGGCATTTATTATCCTCCCCTGTGGCATTTAGAACCCTAGCTTGTGACATTTAGTACCCTAGCTCACTCCACCTTCTTTATTGTTTGGAATAGCTACTTGACAATTCTGACACATTTGTATAATATTCAAAATTTTAGGGATATAACAAAGAAATATTTTTATTTTTTTATACTGATATTAAAATAAAGTGATGAGTAGCTAAAACTGATTAAATAAGTTACAACAGCTAATGATGATATTCCTATTTATTTGAGATAATATTCATAGTAACTGAGCATGATTGGAAGTTAAAAGTAAAAGGAGAAGTGAAAGTTGTGCTGGAAGATTGCAAAGTATTCATGCTATTAGAACCACACGAGTAATCAGAAGTTGCTGCAGTAACTCTCCGTTTTGTTTTCTTACTTCGAAGACGAAAAGGCACAATTTGGTGGACAATTCTTGGGTAAATATTTCTTTCAGGGGTGTAACTTCTCATCCGTACTCCGTAGAAATGTGTGCACACCATTGTTGCCATACATTGACACAGTATTTTGTGTCAGCCATGGTCTTAGAAGGTATAGCACTAAGCTTGGCCTTCATAACCTCATCCTCGTTTTTCCTGGGAGCAGCTCCAAGTTATAGTCGTGAACAGAATGTTCCGCTGAATAGCTGGTTGACCAGTAACTAAGGTTTGTTCGCTATCAGACGTTTCCCCGTTTAAAATGTCCATAATTTCTGGTGATAAAAAGTCCAGTAATGACTCCATAAGTTAGCCTGAGAAGTGGTGGAACAGGCTGTATCACCTAGCTAGCTTTTATTTTTATTTTTAGTGACTAAATCAGTTAGACAGAGGCACCAAGGAAACTACCGGATTTAGGAAACCCTCAGGCCCCTAGTAGCACCCTCGCTTCGCTCGGGATGCTACAGCTCAGGGCCTTCGGGATTTCTAAATCCGGTAGTTTCCTCGGTGCCTCTGTCTAACTTATATATAGCGAAATCTCGATTGAGTTACCCCTGATAGTGTCTCGCTCGCTTCGCTCGCTCGCCAATAAACTGACATCCCCGATTTTCGATTGTGTTACCCCTGTAAGTGTCTCGCTCGCTACGCTCGCTCGCCAATTATTGGCGAGCGAGACACTTACAGGGGTAAAAATGAAAAAATCGGGGATGTTTTTTATTTGTATATAATTGTTTGGACGTACGCATGTCATTTTGTACTTTGACCCTCGCGTTTTTGTGTTAGTTAGGTGGTCGACCCCGTCCCAAATTGCACTAAACAGAATCCTCTGGTTTATCGATCAGTACCCGTATCACCCTAGAAATTGAATTGTTTACCGTTTTGAATTCTTTTGCGGGTGCAGTTAAAACTTGAAAACTTAAGGGAATTCCATTTCTATTCGAGTTTGTGGCGGTAGTAAGTCCATGCGCTCTTTGTCATGGTTATAAGCCTTGCGCAACAGTATTCACTTGAAAATACATTGTCCACTAGGCTACCCCTAAGGTAAGTCTGTGTAGGTGCATGTTCAGTTGTGTCAAAACTTTGTGTGTTACAACCACTACTTAGCTAAAGAATATCACAAAGAAAACCTTTAAATAACGTGTATTGTTTTATTGTTGTTTTTTTTCCCTTCAATTCAAGCAGTTGCAGAGAGTTGTTACTATGGCACTGAAATCCCTTTACCGTGTATGCGAAATTTAAAAACTGGACCTTATTTTCAGTAGCTTCAGTGTTAGAAGTCAAGATGATTCATATAAAAATAGTATAGTCTTTAGGCTCGCTCGCCATTTGTGCTCAAGCACATCACTAGTTGGCGAGCGAGCGAGCAACTTTAAGATATAGTCTATGGAAATCCTGAATACGTCGTCCGTCTTCGTTTAAACGCGCGCGCATTCCAGAAGGAGTACCATTCTTTACCCTTTACCAATTGTTACTTTATCATGAGGAGTACCATTCTTTACCCTTTACCAATCATCATTTCCCCCTTTACATGTCATTACATATTCTATTACTAATAATGAGATGTGAATTCAGATTTGGCAACCTGCAGGAAGAAAACCAATGCAAATTCAAATCAAACTACCCCAATGCAATTGAAAGTGTCAACATTTCCCCAGAACCTCGCTCGCCCAACCAATGCTACACGAGCATTTTCTAGTATATATATATGGGACGACGTTATGTGCAGAACGGCTGACCCTCACCTTTGACCTATAGAGCGCGGCCAGTCAAACAAACTTTGAACCTTAAGCACTCGCGCATGCGCAAATGGACGACCATTGCTGCGGGACTGACCGGGCCTGACCGGCTGACCATCTCTGCGTGGCTGACCATTGCTGCGGGGCTGACCGTTTCCGAGCCAACAGACCCACCTCAATCATGCTGAAGTACTGATCACTTGGAAAAATAGCTGTGGGTACACATCAATATTTTGCAACTGTAGTTTTTTAAAAATAATAATAGCTACTTGTTCACACAACAATCAAAGGGTGTGGCTTCAATTTTGGACGTGACTGCTTATTCTAAAAGTTGAAGCTAATATTATACTGTGCGACACATATTCTTAAGTCGACAGACCACAACTCCATAAAGTTCATGGAGCAATCTACATGTGTATGTATCTAGAGTATAGCAACAATGAGAGCAGCATACAACTTTTCCTGGGTCCATGCATCTCACTCGCCTCCTCCGCATCTCCTCTCCCCCCTCCCTTCCCCACCCATATTTGTTCATAGATTAAATACAACTTCAGTACGATCAACGTGACGACTCAAGGCAGCACTAAGAGGTCACTAACTGAAGGAACCTTGAGTACTATGTTAGTTAGTCAACTTTATTCTGAAATTAATGCAGACTGCTCGTAAGCTAGTATACCATTCCCAATGCCATTGACAAAATACTAATGAACTATTCCATAAAAATAAAATACTGTAAATTTTCAGTATGAAGACGCTTTTAAAAGAGTTGGATTATGACAGTGTCAGTGACAGGTTTAATTGTCCTCAACTCCAGTAGATTTTCCTTCAACAAGGATTGAATTGTCACTGGAAACATCCACAGCAATTCCTTGGACACTCTTTCATCTCCAACCTGTAACAAAGAAGGGAAAGTAATCACATGTTACCAATTTTTGGTGTTCCTTTCAGGAACACAATGCTGTTTTCACTACAGTACAGTACAGCAGTTGATGTTACACTGCTTATCTCTACTCGATAAAGGTCTCAATAATAACCTTTATAGGAATGCTTAATTAGAAAACTAAAATATACATTATGAATGTAAGAACGTAAAAAAACAAAACAACGACAACAAGAAAAGTACCTCTTACTAAGATGAGTGAAAGAGACCACAATGGCACTTTATATACTGTACACATATGTATATATAAGTGTATACAATATATGAGTTTGTACACGAGGAAGCCAGGTGTGATGAGCCCCACAACAAAAACTTTAATTTGTACAGACATAGCAGCAAAAGCTCTACAATTTACTCATGGGCTGATACACAATTTGTAATAATTGAAACTATCATTTCTCAATGATTTACATGCCACAGTTGTTCATGTATGTGCATGTGATACAGAGAGTACTTATGATTGCAACATTGTGCTCGCATCTATCAGGGGAATCCTGTACAACATGGCATCAAAATGTTGGATGGCTTCACTAAACTTTGCTCTAATTACAAAAAAGGGGTGTTGCTTGCCAGTCAGAAAGCATTCAGATGGACTCCTTTTGTTACAAAAATGTAAAGTAGTAAATTTAAGAGCAAATGCAAACAGTGGTGTAGGAAGATGATTCGGTATGGGTAGGCTCGAAGGGCAAGTTGTTGTTTTTTTGTTTGCAGGTGTTCATGCGAGAAATCACATTGATTCTGGCATACACGCACTACACTAAGCAGAAACAGAGTAACTATAGTGCAGTGAAGACCCACTAGTGGGTATGGTAACGTCAGAGTTCCAGTTAACAACAGTCAATGACAGTGTTCTAGGTGATAAATATAAGCAAAAAACAAATCATCGACGATGCACGACGGTACACGAAAATAAGAACAAATGAGCATGCGTGAATACTAATGATGAAATAAAGTGTAATGTTCTGGCAGTCAGAGAAAACATGAAAGTATGAGAAAACATAAAGCTGTTGGCTTCACATAGGGTACTAACTGTTGTGGAAAAAGCCCCCCTATCGTCACGTCGTAATTTTAACAGAGAGCAAAATAAAGATAGATTGCAAAAGATTCTACTAAACTTTTCTAAGCAGTACGAAACATCATAACCATCTTTACATAAACATTTCAAAGAATACTACATATGTTGCACTTGCAATACGTAACTTTGTTGCTCAACAATGTAATACACGTACATTACATGTTATTTCACAAAATGGGAAATGTGCTATAGTATGTCCACGTTGAGTTGGCGCGACCACAAATGTGGCAAAAGAGGAATGCACTTGACGAAACCGGAGACCAATTAAGGTCACATGACAGTAGTAGCTCAAACGCGCGAAAACGTCGACGCCCACAGTAAAAACGGGGCGGGTCCAAGGTGCGCATTATTACCGTAAGTTTACTTGTTGAAATGAAAAAGAAGCCAAAGCAGTTTCTTCCGCGGCTGTATTCAATATATGCCCAGTTATAACTAATCACTCGTAGTTTATAGTTTGTACGAGCTTCTAGTTGTGCGCTAAAACTGGTTGAGGGTTGCGGAGGGTTATCTGGAGCTACAAAGCTCAGAGGAAAGAAGCACAGGACCGCGGCTGAATGCCTCCTCAAGTAAGTCTGATTGTTGTGTGCTTAAGCGTGTATTTAAACTCTATTCTTATTTCTTGGTGTGACGAATTTCTGAAGTACTCAACAGTAATGTGAAGAATCCAGCACATCACCTACACTTTAGCTATGGCCACACGCATTCCAGTATTACTTTGTCCTTCACACTGAATCATTCATATCATTTTATTCATGATTTTACTATATTTTATATCTACTTGTTAAATTTCAACTTTTTTTAAATTATAAAAAAAAAAATGACAATTACCATAATTTTATAATGATATGTACAATATATATATTATATAATTTTATGATGACATGAAATTGTGGCAGATACAAGCAGCAGTTGAATTTGGAGGGTGGTAAATAGCATCACCATAACCATAGAGAACTGTACCTATATAGACATGAGGAGTAATGGACAGCTAAAGCATAAATAGTGACATGTAGAGTCTATGATGAATTGTATATCTTATTATCTTGGTCAGCAAACAGTAAATTGGCTGAGTTTCTAAATAAATAGGCCCTATTTAAACAGGTAAGAAAATCTGAGTGGACAAGCAACCCGTGATACAAACGTACCTCACATTGTAGCTTGCTCTTGTTAAGTAGCCTTGATTAGCAAGCCTAAAATGAACCAGAATGTCAAGCAGAAGGGTAGAAACGAAGTCACCAAACTTACGACTGCTTTTTGTTTACAATTGTCTCTGAGGTACTGCGCACGTGTTTGGCCCAGTTTGAGCGCGTGACTAAATCCCGCCGCGTGTAGCGCGGGAAACGTGTGGTTTTATTTATTCCCATAGACTTTTCTATTGAGTTTTGAAACTGCACTTTCCCGCTGGCTCAGAAGTTTTTAAGGGTGCTCGCACACTTCCCACGCACCTCCCACGCGGTTAATTGGGTCTGGTTGCTAGGGAAGAATTTTTATTTTTCTGTTGTGTTTAGACCGTTTTCTGCAGGTGGACCTTATTTACTACTACCGTAGAAGTCTACATACCTGAATTCAGAAGTAACAAGTGGCCGCTTCAAGAGATATGACCCTTCTACCTTCTCATACAAAAGCTATAACTCCTTCGCCAGTACTGCACCTAGAGCCGCCATACTTCGCCTACTACTTCTCCGACCCGATGCCTACAATAGCTTCGATCCATTTTTTCTTTATTCAATATTGCTTTTAACTTACTGACTTTTGCACGCTCTATTAGATCTTTTTTTTGTCAAAAAATAATTTTTTTTGGAATCTGTATCGAACATTTTGCTGACTAGACTCTGCTTGAGCTCTGTTCCAAATTTGAAGTCATTTCCATTCCCCATTCCTGAGATAAAGTCCAAAGTAGTTTACAGAACAGAAATTAAAACTACGCTAACATTAATTCCATGCACCCCGCCCCAATTTTAGCCCCGCCCTAGTATACGGAGGAGGTGAAATCTTTTGTTTATTCTTCTCTGAGAAGAGCCGGGCGTGAAAAAAAAAAAAAAACTGAAGCAGATATCGGCACTGCTGGAGCCAGCCCGATGCAGCGGAGCAGCAGGGGAGGCTACTTTAGCGGGGCTTGTGAATGGCCTTTGTCAGCTTCTCTCTCAGGAGGACAAGAGTCGAATGTGAAGCCCAGAGAGTCCAGCTTCTTAGCCTGTGTAGAGGTAAGTGTAGGCTTTCCTATGGCTTTGATCAGCGATGCTGCTCTCATGAAAATCCTCTTCTGCTGTAGTATCCACAGCTTAGTCTGCTCATGGGGGAACCTAATGGAGAGAGCTGCCAAATGTGGTCTGATGTCTTGGTGCTTGAAGACTCTCTCTATAGCCAATACATCAGGTAGGGCCCTGTGTGCTCCTACAGTTTATACAAATAACTATAATTATTAGGCTTTATATTTAATTTTAGAGGGGCCTTGACTGCAACTTCATCTCCGGTGACTTTTTTGTGGAGTTTCTCCAAACCGAAAGGTGAGCCTTGTAAAATGACTTCCCCATCCTGCTATAAAGCAAATTAATATATAAGTGCATGTACGTAACTATCTAATTTTAGCTACAGTAGTAGTAAAGTACCTTCCTCAGCAAAGGAAGGGTATCACTGAAATGCATATTGGCTGATTGAAAGAGGGTCAGCTGCAGTTCTGCTTTCTGTTCCACCTCAGCCAGAAGGATAGCGAAGTCAAATGCAAACCCATTGTGAGCTACTAGCACTAATAGACAGAGACAGAAATTTTTTTTTTCATTTTTTAAAAATTTATATTTTTACCAGGATGATGAGGTTTCTAAGAATAGCGGTAGCACCACTGAGAGAGGATTCTCACGCCTTAGCATGTTATGTTATGCCAGTAACCTTGGAAACTATATAAATTATAAATTTATTGATAGTATTATCTTAATTAATAATTATAGAATTGATTTCAAATTATCATTGTAAATATAGTTGTAATTTACTAGTTAAATATCTGTACATTATTACCAGCAGATGAAATGTTTCGGCCAGTTCTCACAAGGCTTAGAACGTAGGATCATTGAGGGTGATAGGAGGAGGATTCATCACTTTGGCAGCGATGTCCGTGATGTGATCAACATAGATTCATAACCCAGTTGTCTCGCAATCAAACAGAACCAGGGGGGGACGAGAATCACCAATTTACAGGTGAATCACCTGTTTCATCACTGCCCGCTCCTAAATTCTGCTGATGCTCATCTTCTAGGTCAGCATATATGTCCTTGATATCACCCCTGCCCTCTCCCATGTATTCTCCCACGTACTTTCCCTGTTATTTCTCACAATGGTGTTATATCAAATAATTATTTATTTATTTGCTTATTTTGTGTGTCAATAATTATTTTTTTTTAATTGGTAGTTATGGCTAGAATAGCATTACACTTTTTTTTTTATCATTTAATCATATGACTTACCTATTGAACTGATCAGGTCCTCAATCGCAGGGATTGCTGAAGTTGACACCAAGCTGGACTCCTCAACTACAGAGGTAACACTTCCACCATCACTTCCAGCAATGGGGTAACTCTGTAGCTGTGAGTGTGCTCACTGACATGGTGGTGTTCATAGCATCACCTTCAGCGTTCGCCCTTGGTGCTACAAGGTCAAGCTCAGGAGACTCCACTACTGCAATTTTATTATTTGGTGTATTATAACAAAGTATATTTTGTTGTGCAAGCATAAAATAATTTTTTGTTATATGTTTTGAGATAAAAAGTAACAACAGTTGTGTGCTTGAAGTATAAAGCAGTTTCCTCCTTTTGGTGGCTTCAGCCAGTTGCAGCTTCTTTTTGGCAGATATTCTCTTGGGCAGAGACAGCAACCACACAGTGAGTAACAGTAAACCAGCAGAATTATTACAGCAAACCACGCGTGGTTTCCAAGCCGCGGGAATAGTTAGATAATATCCTGATCGCGGGAACTCTCCCCACGCTTCATCAATTCGCGAGGTACTATTCCACGGAACAGGATGCCACATTTCTGTGGTTAAATTCACGGAAAAAAGTGCACGCGCGTTGCTATGTGCGAGCACCCTTAAAGGGAATTTTCTGGACCGCTTCGGCACGAGCTTTCGAATGGTACAAACCCCGGAAGCGTAGCTACTTCCGTTCAAACGTTATTAACGGTTTTTACCGCGCCAACTCAACTTGGACATACTATAGAAAGATTGGCCTTGCTGATGTAGATACAAGCATGCATATTGAAAGACATGTTTGCAGTAACATTTTTAACACATGGTGGAATTCTAATATTAAATTAATTTGCTTCCATCAGCTCAAGATTCATGAATGGCAAAGTAAACAATATAGTTGATGGTCTTGTGGCGGGCAGTTATCGATCCTTTACCAACCCATCAAAGAACTTTCACCTCAGACGATCATTACCACACACATGCTGTATCACCGGTCATACTGGGTTTGTGACTTTGTCGTTTCTCTTTTGTTGTTTGTAAGTAAGAAGTGGTATACCCACGCTTCATTGGTGACCTCGACGCCCGGACATTGAACTCGCTATGTCTGTCGAAATTGAAGACGCTTCAACGGAGGAATCGAGAATGCCTGCTGCTGCCGACATTTCTGCGGTAACGGTCAACCTCAAACTTCCGGCATTTTGGCCTTCTGACCCGGAAATATGGTTCGCGCAAGTGGAAGCCCAGTTCGCCTGCAGACGCGTCACAGCCCAGCGGTCGAAGTTTGACCACGTTATCTCTTCCCTTGCTCCCGAGTACGCTGCCGAGGTACGCGACTTAGTACTTAGACCGCCCGGGGAACGCCCCTACGAAGTCCTGAAGGAGCAGCTCATACGTAGAACCGCCGCTTCTGAGCAACGGAGGCTTCAGCAACTTTTCACTTCAGAAGAGTTAGGTGACCGCAAGCCCACACAACTCCTCAGAAGAATGCAACAGCTCATTGGAGATCGCCCAGGTATTGCAGATAGTTCCTTTTTGAGAGAACTGTTCCTACAGAGGTTACCACCCAACGTGAGGATGGTCTTGGCGTCCACTCCAGAAACTTCAAGTCTAGACAAGCTAGCTGAGTTGGCTGACAAAGTTTTGGAGGTAGCCGCACCCGCTGTATCTGCCGTCAAACTCCCTTCAGAAGTATCTACTGAGATAGAACAGCTACGTACTGAAGTCTCTCGCCTGCAGAAACTTGTTCACTCACTAGATCAGCGCTCCCGTTTTTCTCGTTCAACTTCTTCCTCTTCACGTCACGGCTCTTCACCTTCACATCGCTCTCCTACACCGACCCCTCCTGCGTCAGATGCACCCTCACTGTGTTGGTATCATGCCAAATTTGGGGAACAAGCTAGAAGATGCAGATCTCCTTGTGACCGTCAGTTAAACGACCAGGCCAGACCCTAGGGGCGACGGGTGTACCTGGCCTTCCATATAGTCGCCTCTTTTACATACACGACAACTCCACTGGTTTCCGTTTCCTAGTTGACACTGGGGCTGAGGTTAGCATTGTGCCTCCGGCCCGCACTGACCGTAATCGACGAGGGAATTTCTGCCTTCAAGCCGTCAATCGAACAGATATTGCGACCTATGGTCAACGCTCTCTCTCACTCGACCTCGGCCTCCGCCGTACCTTCAGATGGGTGTTTGTCATTGCTGACGTGAACCAGCCCATCCTAGGTGCCGACTTCCTACGACACTTTGGTCTTGCAGTGGACGTTCGTAACGGCAAGCTGTTGGACACCACTACAAAGTTGCAGGTCAATGGAATCATGAGTTCATCGCCCCCCGTGGCCCCGGCTATCGTGCTACCTGTCCCAACCGATACGTGTTATTCTCGCCTACTAGCAGAATTTCCGACTGTTACGCAAGCGCCATTCCGTAACCAGCCGGTGAAGCATCATGTTTCACATCACATCACAACCACAGGTCCTCCAGTGTCTGCACGCACTCGTCGACTCTCTCCGGAACGACTTAAAATAGCACGTCAAGAATTTGATCACATGCTGGAACTTGGCATTATTAGACCCTCCTCGAGTAACTGGTCTTCACCGTTACACATGGTGCCGAAGAAGACAGAAGGCGACTGGAGACCATGTGGCGATTATCGAATTCTCAACAATTCAACTGTACCTGATCGATACCCCATCCCACATCTCCAAGATTTCACAGTTTCACTCCAAGGAACCACTATCTTTTCGCATATTGATCTAGTGCGAGCGTATCATCAGATCCCAGTAGCGCCCGAGGATATCCCCAAGACTGCAATCACGACTCCGTTTGGTCTTTTCGAATTCTGCCGTATGCCCTTCGGGTTGAGAAACGCTGCCCAAACCTTTCAACGTTTCATAGATGAAGTCCTTCGTGGGCTGCACTTCTGTTTCGGCTACATCGACGACCTGCTCATCGCTAGTCACTCCCCGGATGAACACCTTCATCATCTTCGCTTGGTTTTGGAACGACTTGAAGCTCATGGCATCGTGATCAATGTTGCTAAGAGTGTGTTTGGTGCATCGTCCCTGCATTTCCTCGGTCACATTGTAGACTCAACTGGCATTCGTCCACTAGAAGACAAGGTCCAAGCGATTCAGGATTTTCCCCAACCGACCACTACTCGTAAACTTCGGGAATTCTTGGGACTCATTAACTTTTATCGTCGTTTTATTCCACACTGCGCCTCTATTCTCTCTCCACTCACCTCTCTGCTCAAGAACCATGGGCGCCCTTCAGACATCCTTGAATGGACAGACGCTGCTTCAGCTGCATTCACTGAGGCTAAGAATGCCCTGGCCAACGCCACACTGCTGTCACATCCTACGCCTGACGCTCCTACTTGTGTCATGACCGATGCCTCGGATGTGGCAGTGGGTGCTGTGCTGCAGCAGTATCGCGATAGTCAATGGTGCCCTATTGCCTTCTTCTCTAAGTGCCTCAAGCCAGCCGAGACGCGGTACAGTACTTTCGATCGGGAACTTCTCGCAGTATATCTTTCCATCACTCATTTTCGTTATTTTTTAGAAGGCAGGGAATTCTACATCCTCACAGATCACAAGCCATTGACCTATGCTCTATCTACTCGTCCAGATCGTCATTCACCGCGACAGATGCGTCACCTGGATTTCATCTCTCAGTTCACAACTGATCTTCGTTATGTACAGGGCTCACACAACTTAGCTGCCGACGCCTTATCGAGAATCACTGCTAACGCATTGCACACTGGAGACACAGCCCCGGTAGTGGATTTCAGGCTCTTAGCAGCAGCTCAGGCAGGTGACCCGGACCTGCCAAGAATCCAGGCTGATACGTCCCTTCAACTTCAGCACATTCCGCTAGCTCTGTCTGATGGCGCCACCATATTGTGTGATGTCTCCACTGGAACTCATCGCCCGTACGTTCCTGAGAGTTCTCGCAGAGCAATCTTCAACTGTCTGCATTCTGTCGCTCACCCTGGAATTCGGGAGACCCAGCGTTTGGTGACAAGTAGATTCGTGTGGCCTGGAATCAACATGGATGTGCGGAACTGGGCTCGCTCCTGTGTGAAGTGTCAACGCTCCAAAGTTCATCGCCACAACACTGCTCCACTCGGCACCTTTTCCAAGCCAGATGTTCGCTTTGACAAGATTCACATTGATCTTGTTGGTCCACTTCCTCCTTCGAATGGTTGTGTGTACATACTCACCTGTGTCGATCGCTTCACACGATGGCCAGAAGCCATTCCCATTCCAGACAGTACAGCCGACACAGTAGCCCGTGCATTTGTGCATACGTGGATATCTCGCTTTGGTACTCCTTCTACAGTAACAACTGATCGTGGACGTCAGTTCGAGTCGCACCTGTGGAAGGCTTTCACGAGGCTCCTTGGTACCAAGCACTTACGTACTACAGCCTACCATCCCATGTCTAATGGACTCGTTGAACGGTTACACCGCCAGTTAAAAGCTTCTATCAAGTCCTATCCTCATCCTAAACATTGGACAGAGGCACTTCCCCTGACCTTGTTGGGAATTCGCTCTTCTCTCAAGGAGGACATAGGTTGCACTTCTGCTGAACTAGTTTATGGTACTACACTACGTTTGCCTGGAGAATTCTTCGTCTCTGCTACTGATGAGCTCAACACTGACCCTGGCAGTTACGTCATGGAGCTCAAGCGGGCTATGCAATCTTTGCGTATGACAAACTCCCGCGTGCACTCTTCCCCTCAATCCAGCATCAGTGGTGATCTATTCTCGGCACCTTATGTCTTTGTGCGTCATGATGCAGTCAGGAAGCCACTCCAGCCGCCCTACGATGGTCCGTTTAAAGTTTTGCGTCGTACAGACAAGTATTTTCTTCTGGACCTCAACAGCCGCCAGGACACAGTATCAGTCGACCGACTCAAAGTGGCTCACTTAGACCCCTCCACTACTGTCACTTCGTCACCACCAAACTCGAACTCATCCAATTCGGATATCGCCACGCCCTTACCTACACCCCAACCAACCACCCCAAGTGCGACACGTTCTACGAGGTCAGGACGTCATGTGCATTGGCCTTCTCATCTGGCCAGCTACATCCACTAATCGTTCACTTCTTGTTCACTGGAGGGGGAGTACTGTGGCGGGCAGTTATCGATCCTTTACCAACCCATCAAAGAACTTTCACCTCAGACGATCATT
>WLWD01003099.1_pt1 | contig 52369 bp, 35 predicted proteins | sample 6712731 | NCBI WGS metagenome assembly WLWD01 (sample SAMN12718690, study PRJNA576275) | sponge metagenome | isolation source: marine sponge | host: Mycale hentscheli | place: New Zealand: South Island, Marlborough, Capsize Point | collected 2014-11-01
GGTGATGTGACTGGCAGCTGGGAGGGAATTGAGGTAGATATGCTGCCACCACTGCTATGCAACTAGCTAGTTAGCAAATCACACAACAGAATTCCTTCTAAAGTAAAGAGTTCTAATTTTTTAGCTTCAGCAAAAACATCAAAATCATGAGGATGGTGATAATGATGCATGTGTTCAGTCTGAGCATGCTCAGTTAAGGTGTGTGCAATGAGTCAGCATGATTCAGCATACATACTGGTAAAGGATGAAACAGAAATAAACATAGTTATATATAATGGGTAAGGTAAGGTTCTGTCTTCCTCTTGCATTGTGTGGTGGGTGTGTCCATAATAGTGGGCAGGGTCACCACATGCAGTACTTCAACTCTTAGACTATGCTAGTCATGACAACACTAACATTCAGAAAACACAAACTCAGTGAAGAGAAAGAACTCAAATATCACAACAACATCTGTGACAGACAGTTCTTATCATATCACACCTCAGATCATACACCCTACCCCAGCAAGTACTTCTGACAGAGAAACCTTCTACTTCCTAAGACTCACCACTTCTATATGTCTAATTACACACCTACATGTGTATATCTGACTATTCTACCCTTTACCACTGCAGAGATCCTACACAAAATTACATAATATTATTCATTGATGTCTATGAATATAATTAGTACATCACACCATGCTTAGCCACACTATACATTCCATAAGGAAGGTCGTCAACAAACAGGTAAGAGATTGAACTAGACTCCTCAGCATTGATGGAATGGAATGGCCACCTTATCCAGTACCACAAGATAAAAATAAAAGGTATTTACAAAAAAAATACTGTAAGGTTTTCACTAAACTTACACATAGTTTGTAAGGTTAATTATTAGCTGATGTAATGGCCACTACAGCTTTGAACTCCCATGACTGTTTATCACAACACTATAGCCTGCATCCCCCACACAAACACACACACACACACACACACACACACACAATATCTCACAATTATTGTAAGGCCGCAGTGAAGGTGTCAAGTTCTCACCTGATAAATCACTAGATCAAATCCGAGTAGCTGTACAATTTACAACCTTACTTTTTAAGATTACAACTGGAGAGTTCATAACATGTAATGTGCACACACATGTGTAAACAAGAGCAGCCACTCCCACCTCTCCTTCCCAGCCCCGCCCACTACTCACCCCAACATTGGCGAGCGTGTCATCCACTTTGGTTGCCAAGAGTCTGCAACTGATGAACGTAAGATCTCGTGCTACAAGAACCTCGCAGCATCTCCACCACCTTCTTCACCTCTTCTCTCTTCTCCTCCACCTGCGAGACCATACCTGAAGCCTAAACCACAAGACACAATAAAAATCACATCACATTTCATATGTCCAGTCTACAGTTGCCGAGGAAGTACAATTCATTAACAACAATTGTGTGATAGAGACCCATAGCAAGCCTTTTTAAGGAGGTACAGTCAGAAATGGGTGTGGCAAATATAATATGAGTGTGGCCAATTGCTTTGTGGGTGTGGCCTGTCTATATTTAGAGTATGTTGCTTTTTTGTGTATAATTGTAGGCAGAGGTGCCTTTCACCAGTAAATTTAGCAAGAAACTTTAATGTGTGCCAAAAAAAAAAAGATTATTAACATTAAAAAAATTAAAATCATGTTTCAAGCTTTAATAATTTATTTATTAAATACAAAATTAAATACTATAATGATACTCTATATATAGATACATAAATATGATTTCGTTCTTAGCACAATAATACAATGATCTTTAAAAAAGTTCTTTCCAAAATTACAAACATTTGGTTGATGAGGTATCTCTGGAACATCCATGGCTGGATTGCTCAGCTTGGAAGCTATAAACAAGGCTAAGCGTGGCCACTGTTGGCCGACCCTTACCTCACCACGCCCCTTATCAGCAATGGCTTCTGTGCATGTGCCTAATAATAAATTGGCGTGGCATAAAAAGTGGTGTGGCCCAAGTTGCACCAGTCACACCCTTTGCTACAACCCTGCCAAACATACTCTTATAAAATCAATCTTTCTTAATTGAATCTGGTAAAGATTCTTAACAATTGGTTCTTAGTAATACAATTACTATATGTGCTTATAAGCTCAGTTTAAAGACAATTGCTTTGCAGACTCATACACAATGAGTTCTGCAAGTAGAAAATAATTTTTTTTAAATGAAGACCTGTGCAGATAGTTCTAGAATGACTCACAACTGAGCAAGAAGCTGTACATCTACAGATAAACACTATCTATCCATACCAACCACACTGGATACAACACTCTGTTATGATTCAAGGCCATTTTGATCCATACATTGGTTTAGGTTTGACCAAACATCCTTGACAGACAGACAACTTAACCCTCATTACCCATGAACACTACCACATACAACTAAAACTCACATCCTCCAGAAGCAGCAAGCACTCTAGACCTCCAGAAGTGGCAAGTGCTCCATACCCTGCGTCTTCCACCCACGAAGCTACTATGAGGCTAATTAGGGAAGGTGGTGGTGAGTCTTCACAAGTTCAGACTCTAAAGGAGGAGGGAAGGACAACCAGGGGGTCGTAGGGGCAAAAGAAGAAAATGTGGGGGGGGGAAGGGGAGACAGAGAGAGAGAGAGAAAGTGGCTGACTCTGCATCTCGAACTGAGGCAGAAACTGCGCAAGAGAAACAAAGATGAGGTGAGTTGTACCGCTGGAGGACTTCTTTGGGCTGAGTCCGGAGATGTCGTAATACTGGTCGCTGCATTGGCTCTCTTTGGTCTAGGAGATGCATTCCATGCAGGTGCGGGTGGCTAGATGGGAGGGGGAGGAGGAGGGGGTGGGGCTCCATTAAACAATACTGGAGGAGGAGGAGGAGGAGCTCCATTAAACAATACTGGAGGAGGAGGAGGAGGAGCTCCATTAAACAATACTGGAGGAGGGGCTATATTGAAGGGCACTGGAAGGGGAGGAAGAGGAGGTTTGTTAAATAGTAGTGGAGACGGAATAAGAAGTGGAACATGTCCTGCTGATCTCTCGTGCTCATTAATGAGAGGTGGGGTGAGAAGAGGAGGAAGAGCAGTTACATTCCAATTATCCAACACAAAATTTAACTGGGCCATACTTCCTTGACACAGAATCCAATATATTGACCACAAACTCACCACACATTCCTAGAATAAGTGATAGCCAGTGACAGACTGTGAGACTCTTATTAGATTCCATTGCACTGATCACCAGAAAGTGTGGGAGGACTGACGCTGAACACCCGGGACAATAGTGCAGAGTGAATTTTGAGAGGGTATGTGTGCCTCAGATCAGAAGTGGGTGTAGCTCAGATGAGTAGTGGGTGTGGTTCAAACAAGAAGTGGATGTAGCTCAGTTGAGAAATGGGTGTGACTCAGATGAGAAGTGGGTGTGGCTCAGATGAGAAGTGGGTGTGGCTCAGATGAGAAGTGGGTGTGGCTCAGAGGAAAAGTGAGTGTGCCTCATGAGAAGTTGATGTAGCTTAGATTAGATGCTGGTGTAGATCAGATGAGAAGTGGGTGTGGATCAGATGAGAAGTGGGTGTGGATCAGATGAGAAGTGGGTGTAGATCAGATGAGAAGTGGGTGTGGATCAGATGAGAAGTGGACGTGGATCAGATGAGAAGTGGGCGTGGAGTAGCTCAGATGAGACGTGGGTGTGGCTCAGATAAAAAGTGGGTGAGGTTCAGATAAGAATTGTGTGGCTCATATAATAAGTGGGTGTGGCTCAATTGATAAGTGGATGTAGTTCAGATAAGTGGGTGTGGCTCAGATGAAAAGTGGGCGTAGATCAGATGAGAAGTGGATGTAGCTCAGATGAGAAGTGGGTATAGCCCAGATATAAAACAATACTGTCTGATTCTGTTCTGAAGAAGATAGTCTCTATGAGCACAATGTGTAAGTTTTCTTTATGTTTAAAGTAGAGACAATGTTCTTTGTGGACACTCTGGATAAAGCCCAGATAAAAGTGGGTGTGGTTAAGATGTGATTTGTGGAAGAGCCTACTGTAACCAATTTCTGTGTGTACATCTGTCCTGTCCATTAGCAGCTGCTGCATGTGAAGAGTGTAAATGTAAACTAGCAGTCAATGTAGTAGTAGTAGTAGTCATACAGTACTAGGGAGGCGGGATACTAATAAAACCAGAAACATGTCACGCCTACATTTTAATCGGACTTATTTATGTCACAATAATGTAAAGATACAAGTTTTGGAATAGTTGGAATAGTGACATAGTCATTGTTGTAATATAGTTCTAGTAGATTAACACAACTACTACAACATGGAGATCCACTTCTTAGAGCTGAGTCATGAGGTTCACCAAAACAATCAAGTAGATACAGTCTCAACATAGTCTTATAAGGCCATCCACTGACTAGAACTGCTGCATCATCTACACCAATGATATTAAAGTTGATATTAAGATGCCTCAAATATTTACAATACTTCATTATAGCAGATATATGAGCTACTCCATCAGATGTGATATTATTTTCACTAAGACGCAACTCTTGTAAGTTAGTACAATGTTGAAGTCCCTCCTCTAGGAATATTAGACCATGTGTGTCAATGCTATGATCGATATCAAGTTTTACTAATTGCTTGCACTTCTCAAGTCCTACACTCAGACTTGCCATACCCTCTACACCTAACTCATTATAACTAAGACATAGTGTATGTAGAGAATCTCCACACATGACATCTACCAGAGATATAGGAAATGACTCACAACCACTGAGATCAATATGTTGTAGATGGTTACACTTTATCACCTGACTCAGTGCAGTCACACCTTCTGAAGTGATGCCATTATGACTCATACGAAGTTCTAGTAAGTTAGTGTGATCCTTCAGTGCCTCAGCTATAGCTATTGCTCCTCTATCACCAATGGAATTATCATATAGCTTCAAACTACGTAGTTTCTTACAATGTTCTAGCATTCTTCTAAGAACTTGTGCACCATCTGAACCAATGGAAAAATCACTTAACTTCAGAGTGTGTAGATTAATCCAAGACTCAGGAGTATCAAATAATAAACTGACATTATCAAAGCTAATATCAACACGAGATAATCGAAGAGATCTAAGTTGAGTGCAACTCTTCACAGCATCTAATAATCCAGAATGTAACTTAGTTTTGTAGCTACCAGATAATGTCAGACTATGTAATGACTTGCAGGAATTTATACAATCACTAAGAAGATGGACACTACGGGAACTTATTTCATTAACAAAAGAACAATCAATGTGATGAAGAGTTGGCAAATGCTGTATGATTCTACACAAAGTTGGTACAGTATCATCACTAATATAAGCACGGGATACTATTCCACTAACATTCCCAACACATTGTTGGTCTGCTATTAGTTTCTCAATGTTGTAAATATTATCACTGGTTACATTTAGTGCTGGTAAATTCCCACAGTACAAAGCATTCTTCAGAGTATCTACATCTGTCTCACTAACACTATCCCACGATGAAATTAACTTCATACTTCTTATTCTGGTTCTTGTTCTTAGCTCTAGGACTGTATCAATACCTTCCTCTGTAATATTCACATTATGAAGATACAGATCTAGGTTAGGTAGACTCTTTGCAGCTTTAGCTATGGCTACTGCTCCTGTATCTCCTAGACTATTCCCCTGCAAGTCTAGTCTTCTCAGACTGGTACAATGGACTAGTGCATCTGCTAATGCTGTGGCTCCTGAGTCACCAATAGAGTTACACTCAATAGACACCTCCTGTACTACACTACATTTTGATAGGCAGCCAGCTAGTGCTATAGCTCCTGAGTCATTTATTCTGTTAAAATCGAGCCCCAGATTCTCCAAGACTGAAGTGTTCAATGTGTTGGCCAGTATCTCTGCTCCTTCATCACCAATACAACAATTAACAAGAACTACTTCAGTACAGTGAGATAACCTCTCACGAGGGAGAGAAGGAGAGTTTTGTAAGTTACACAAGTATAGCCATGACTTATGATTGTCCTCAATTCTCTGAAAGTTAAATGCACAGAGAAGTCTTGTCTTCAACACGGCATGACTTGTGACAGTTTTATTATCAGAACAATAAAATACTTTATTAATCTGTTTACTACCAAATGCTAATTGTTTTAAAACTTTTAGAGGACAGGAATAAATACATGATTCAGGAATCTTTAAGATTTTAAGATGGGGAAGTGTAACTCCAGTAGTAAGACATTCTATTCTGGACTTGTTTAGTGACAATGGCATTATATCCAACTCCTCCAAGTTAGGTAAGTGAGACAACAAATTATTCAATGGCTCTACATCCTCCAGCCACCACTTAGTAACCTTTAGACACTTGATGGACTGAAGTTTGCTGCTAGTAACCATGGATACAAATAAGTTGAATTCATCACCCCTCATACCACTATAGTGTACCTCTTTCACTGGTTCAGTTGTTGTATTAATGACATAGCTTTGGGCAATAATAATGGCTAAAGTGCTACCTAGACTGACTACTTCATCTTTTATAACCAGGTCACATATCTCAACTAGTTGAGACTCATAGGCACACTGAAATGAATTAATGAACCAATTTCTCTCCATAATTTGTTTCAGCCAGTCTATAGTTGTTGAATCCGCCAAACCAAAATAGAATCTCCAAACATTGTTAAAATGAGATTCATCTACTAAGTCCTCATCTCTTAACTGAGTTTCGTGCATGTGAAATGCTGCTAGAAACTCTTGTAGACTCAAATGACTGAATGTGTAAAAATCTTCACTATAATAAAGTTTAGATTTGCGTTCTACTGTTAGCAGCCCTAGAGCCGAGTCAGTAAAAATAGAAACTGGAGCATCGCTCTGGCTGACAACTTGCTGGGAGTTAATAAGCATATCAAATGCTATCTTACATATGGAGCTAAACAATTCTTTAATTTCGCCACTTAAGTTCTTCAGTGACCTTACATGGAGCTCTTCTCCTTTACGTGCTTGATGTTTAGCTATAGTGGTGATTATAAATTGTTCAAGGATTTGTGTCTCTCTTAAAGGAATATCTTCTTCAAGTTCGCTAAACAAGAAACATATCATAGCTGCATGGACTGGTAGGTAACACATGTGAAGAACATTGGGATGCTGGTCTAGAAATTCAGTCATTTTGCGAGCCATGCAAGGAGAACAACCATTGAATGGGTAAGTTCTTACATAGCTGTAGATCTGATCTTTTGAAAACCCTACAACTTCTATTCTTGTTCTACACATTGTTTTTAAATCTTTTGTAGCCACAGGGCGTGATGCTACTATAACCATGGAGTGAGGAAGAAAGGTCTTTGAAAACAACAATTGATCTATTACTAAATTCTTTTTAGACTCAATAGGATACTCATCTAGTCCGTCTAGAATGAAGCACGCTCCTTTCCCTCTACACTTCCTGAGGCTATGCTCTATAATCTTACTAAGATCCTCATCATAAAATATCTGAAGTAAGTCTAGTAAACTCTTCTCTCTCCCTGAAACATTCAGTAATCTAAGAGTTACTAGAAACACTATTTTAGCTCCTTGCAAGACTTTCTTTCCTGTGGCCCAGTCTCTAGTTAACTTGTTCACTAAAGTTGTCTTCCCGCTACCTGGACGACCTTCAACAAGAACTAAAGCTCCTTCCCTGTATTCTCTAAACACCTCCTCGTACTCTGCTACTTCCTTGCTCTCTACAATGTCGTCCATGTCTCCACGAATTGTGTAATAGTTGCATGTCATGGGTTTCTGTTGGATAAGAACTAGATTGATAAAAGTGGGATTACCTACAGGAGGCCAGGAGTCTTGAAGTACGTCTCTGTCTGTGAGAGAGTAGAATTCTAATAATTCTTTCTTCTCTGGAGGATATATGACACTCAGATTTATGTCATCACTACATTCAGTCTCACTGCCTCGACTAACTCTACAGGAATACTTCCCTTCTGTACACTGGCTAGCTCTGTTGATGTATAGTATGTTACTACACACACCACAAAAATCAGCTTCATCAAGTAAAGGTTCACCATCTTTACTCCACTGGTAAGATTCACACCCACTACATCTAACTTGTACCTCTAGAAGTGTGGACTTGCCCTCAGCTACTTCAGTATCATAGGACTGATATTCTATAAGAGGCACACCTCTCAAACATGGCCGTTTAGAAGGAGGTGGACTATCTAATGGACTAGAAAATGCATCTAAATGTTGTGCCACATCAGGTAATTGTACTAGACTACCAGACAACACTGTCTTCAGACTAGTTACTGTGGTACTAAGAAGTGTGGACTTGCCCTCAGTTACTTCAGTGTCACATGACTGATTAAAAAAATCAAGTGATTTCTTAGCTCCTGGTAAAGAGTCTATTTCTGTCTTAAGTTTCAACAGGTTTGCAAGTTTCCCTAGTCCCTCTGTCTCACTGGCTAATGCTCTCCTCAAGCTACTGAGAGTGGCAGGTCTGGCTCCCTCATAGCCACCTAGTATCCATGCAGTGAGAATGTTGCTGAGTCTATTGACATTCTCTTTACCTTCCCCACAATCCTCACGCTTGTGTTTGGGAAGGTTCAGTGCAATACCTATTGCATCCCACAAGTGACTACCAGACACAAGAGACTCCACCAGATCTGGTATGTCTTCCTCTACTAACAGAGTCTCTCTCTCTGGCTCTTCACTAGTTGTGCATTCCTCCATTTGTTTAACTTCACCTCCCATAGCCCTACACAATGCCCTCATTTCTCCTCCTATTGCACTCAGTGCACACATTAGTCTGCCATAGACACTGTCATTTTCCCTGACTCTATCATAAATCAGTTTCAGTAAGTACCTGACCTTAACCACTGGTTCCAGATGGGTGGGGTCAGGGTCCAGAGATGCCAACTTGTTGTAGACGTCTTTAGACAGCACTCTGTTTTTTAGTAGATCCTGAGATAGTTTAAAAAGATCCAATTGTTTTAGCGAGGATTCTAAGTCGGTTTGGTAACGTTCAAGCACTTCCACGGCAGAGGACATTCCTACTCTCTCTTCTCTCGCTTTCCAGGAAGCCTGAAATTGCGCAGCCTTTGACAGTGAAGTCTGAGCTTCTAACTGATACTGACTTCGAAAACCTTAAAATATACACATCATTTTATAATTGTATAAAATAATTTTGAAAATATGTAAGTACATTGAGTTCAATTTCACTCATTTCTTATGCTAATTAAAAGACGTACACATTTAATAAGATATTTGAACTAGAACCTATTTGAATTAAATCACCTAATCATGGTGGAAACCCTTAACACTATGTTGATACAGTTACAAGTATAACTATTGTACAGTTTGAAAAGAACATGGAACATGAGATAGGAGAAGAACAAAAAGGAATACAACAGAAAACTAGAAAAGAGAAAAAAGAATAGTTTCTGCATCATATCACTACTAACCACTTCTCAGAGCTTTTAATGGCTTCAAAAAGCAGAAAAATGATCAAACAAGTTTTTAAGTGAAGCACTGAACAAAAAATTAATCACTGTTGTTAGATTGGAAGATTCATAACAACTACATGCTGTCAATTGGTGAAACTAGAACAAATCAAACAGTTTTAAAGCTAAATATTAAAGTGAGACTTAATTACTATTTTATTAGATGAGATTCTTGGTTTGCTTAAAAATAGTGGATTAACTTCAGGATTTCCAATTGTATGAGGAGGGTGCGGGCTCGTTCTTCTCCAAAAACCCAGCATTTTGGCTTATCCCATAGTACTACAGTGGAAAGCAAGCCTTGTTTTAGCGTTCTGTTCAAAACTTTACGAAGGTTCCCTAGAAATGCAAGTCACAAAAAGTTTCCGAGTTGTTGCTATGGCATTGAAACCCTTTATCAGACTGATGTTATTTCAAAAATCCGGCCTTTTTCAGAATTTGAATGCTTGTTGTCAACTGGTTGGCCAGTGCTTACTAACAATTCAGTAGTCTGAATTACTCAAAATCAGAACTTGAGTAATAAAGTAATTTTGTATTTGTCTGCTAAAATTAAGGGTCAACTGCTATGTACTGTTTTAACTAAGCTGAATAAAATAAATTATGTCACAGTATTGTGGTTTTATGTAACCTAACTAGGCAGGGCCGCTCGATATTTTGTGCTCAATCACACAACTAGTTTAGTATATTGTTAAAACTTTACTTTCACGTATGATCCAGCTCACCAGGAAAAATAACAGCTTAAGTAGTTGGGCGAGCGAAGCGAGACTCTCACTAGCGAGTCTCAATTGAGATTTTGGTATATTATTATATGGCAAAGTTCAAAGAGGTCAATGCGTGTCCACCCCCAGAGAGGCTATTTAAAAATGTAAACATTAGCATGGGCACAAGAAATTTGGGACAAAAGACTTTGAAATAATCCTAGGAAAAGAAAAACAAAACGGCAAAGATCCAGGGACACAGAATGGGAGTGACGTTCGCACTTACGTTTTCCATGAGTTAGCCGAGTTCATTAATTTTTTTAGTGGCGGTGGTAAGTTAACTTCAGTAATGCGCTATTCGTTAATTGGCACTTCTGGGCTCCGCCCTAGCCACCTTCGGGAGGCTGTTGGTTGTCCCTCCCCTGATCATTCCAGCTTGATCACTAGGTCTCTTACCAGATTTATTAATTTGCTAGCTGCTGGACAGTCTCCTCTGGAGATACGACCCTTTCTCTGCAGTGCCTCTCTTCTCCCAGCTGCAAGAAAAGTGGTGGCCATTGCCCCATTCATGTAGGTGGTGTGTTTAGATGGCTGACCTCGAAGTGCCTCGCTTTAGTAGTTAGAAACACAGCTGTCTCCTCCCTCTCTCCCCTGTAATTGGGGGTTGGTATAAAAGGTGGATGTGAGGCTATTATCCATGCAGTCTTCCATCTGTTCTTAACTCGTTCTGACCCAGATGACCATCATTGGACCCTGCTCCTTGACTTCTCCAATGCATTTAATAGCACCAACCGTGAGATGATGTTCAAGAAGACCCGCAAGTGCATTCCTGCAATAGCTGCTTGGTTGGAATCCTGCTATTCTTGTCAACCCCTCCGATTTATAGGCTACCATCCATAGCTGTTGTGGCGTGCAGCAGGGAGACCCTCTGGGTCCTCTAGGGTTCGCCCTGACTCTTCACCCCATTATTGAGCGGATACAGTCACAGCTTCCGGACCTATCTCTGAATGTGTAGTAATTGGATGATAGTACCTCTCAGGTTCTGCAAGAGATCTGGCCGCCACCATTAACAAATAATCGAGCATTATGGGCCCACTGCCGACTCCACCTAAATAGGAGCATGTCTCTGGAGTATTTATCCCCCCTGGCGCAAGCTCTTCGAAGTCTCCCCGTCCAGCCAATATACCCCACTACTCACCGTGGTTTCACCATCCTAGGTTTCCCAGTTGGGCCCCCCGACTGTTGTGAAGAAGTCTTTCATTCCAAGATGGAGAAAGTGAAGGCATCCTTGGGTGCAGTGGTGGATATGGGCGACTCACAACTCCAAACCACTATCCTTCGCTCATGCCTAGCCCTCCCCAAGGTTTCTTTTGTTCTCCGGACATGTCCCCCAAGTTATATCCAGAGAACCACAGCTGAGTTTGATAGTGCTATTCGTCACTCCCTTGTGGTGGTCCCCTGTCCAACTGATCCTGGCTTAAGGCTTGTTCCCTAGTAGCCATGGTGGACTTGGCCTCCACAGTGCCTCTCTGCATGCACCGGCAGCCTTTGTAGCATCTCTTTCGTCATCACAATCCCTAGTAAGAGTTAGTTATGCTTAGCAAGCCACTAGACTTCAAACTCGTACCTTCTCCACTGGCCATTTCTGTTTTGGCTTCTGTGTCTGGTCCCCCTGACTGGCTCTCTCTGTAGGATATTGATCTGCCGCTTCACCAACACACACTGTCAGCTGCCATTGATGAGGTCTATTCAAACAGCTTATCACTACGGTCCCATCCACCTGGGCTCGGGCCCTAGCTCTCTCCTCAAGCTTGCCCCATGCCGGTGGCTGGCTCAACGTTGTCCCCTCACCTCACCTAGGCCTCAACTTTCACCACCAGGAGTTTTACTATTGCCTGCGGTACTGGCTTGGAATACCTCTACATAGCAATTCCTATCCCTGTCCAGAATGCTGCTGCATGGCTGATCCTTTTAGTGACCACCATGTTGGGTGCGGGGGGAATGGGGACCGAATCACCCGCCATAATGCCATGCGCGACGTGATCTTCTCTGCTGCCCAGTCAGCAGCTCTGGCTCCCACTAAGGAGGCGCCTGGTGTGACCCCGAGCTCTCTGTCACGCCGAGCAGACATCCTTCTTCCCACCTGGAGAGGTGGTCGTCCTGCAACCCTAGATGTCCATGTGATTAGCCCACTGCAAGAGTCTATGGTGTCAAAGTCTTCCTTCACTCGTGGCCATGCGCTACAAGCTAGTGTCCAACGCAAGCTATCCTCCAGCTTCTCAGCCTGCCGCTCAACTGGGACTGACTTTGTCCCCCTGGTGACTGAGACGTTGGGTGGGCTTGCTGAGGACACCATTTCCACCATCTTTGTTATCGGCCGTGCAGCAGGCAATAGGATTGGTCTCACTGACTCCGGCTCCTTCACGAAGCAACTATTCAGGAGACTGGACATAGCACTGTGGAGAGGGAATGCCTGCCTGTGGCTGCACAGGTTCCCTACTCTCCCTCCATCCCTGGACGGCATTGCTTAGTTTAGGTTGTTGTTGTTTTTGTTATTTTTGTCAAGTTCTGTATTAGTCCAAATGTGTATGTTTTGTTTTTGCTTTCATCATAGCTATACGCCTTACGTAACAGATTTGTTCTTAGATGTATTCTCTCTCTGTCACAAGCTTTTTTTAACAATACGGAATTAAAAATATTTGGTCACCACCGGGAATCGAACCCAAGACCGCTTGTATAGCGCACAAGCGCTCTGCTACTGAGCTACGACAACCACCCGGCGAACAAACCAGAGCGCTTGTGCGCTATAAAAGCGGTCCTGGGTTTGATTCCCGGTGGCGACCAAATATTTTTAATTCAGTATTGTTTAAAAAAGCCTGTGAAAGAGAGAGGATACATCTAATGAGTAAAAGACAGCTGAGAAAGAAATTGTGAAGATTTGTTCTTACTGAAAATCCAAAGTTGAATAGTCAAGTCACTAAGAGAATACAAGGTAATGCTATATCTACTTGAGCCCTTGTACAATAGAGTATTTTGAATGGAGCAGCATACTTTGGAAAGGCAACCAGCTTAAACTAAAACCAGCTTAAACTAAAATCGTTAGTTTGTCCATATCATCGTTGGAAATTAGATTGCTTACCGCTTGAAAATCCTTTGTTCAATAGTCAAGTCACGAAGAAAATACAACGCAGGTCTTGAATAGTCTGGCGTAGCCAGACCCTTTACCTACCGCATCGTGGGGAAAGTCTGGTCAAATGCAATAGGGTCACTTGTTCCGCTGACTCAGCGAATTATCCACAATCCCTATACAATTCTAGTGCAGTTTTCCCCACTTAACGCAACCTTAACATGGGGAACCTGAACAAGTCACTATTATTGCATTGGACGAGACTCTTTCCCTGCAATGTGGTAGGTAAAGGGTCTGGCTACTCCAGACTAGGTCTTGAGCTGGTTATCCAGTCAACATGTATGTATAAGTGTCGTGTGTTGCTATAAAGAATTGCAATTAACTAAACAAAAAATATTTAAACAAAAATTATTAGCAACTAGCATTCAAATATAAATTTCAGTCAGACCAGCTCACTTGCCTTATGTGCTGAAGCACATCACTAGTATATTTGTGTGTGTTTGTACCTTGCAATCACAATATATATATATGTGTGGACGTACGTATGTCATTTGTACTTTGATGCTATATATAATAGGTATGTTAATGAACTTTTTTATTATTTACTATTATTATTGTATGATTTTAATATACCACAAACAATTTGTAGCTATTATATTCATAATGTTCAGGATAGTTAGGTTCATCATGCAGCTAAATTTGAAAACAATATGGTGATAAATACTACAGTTGGGATAAAAAAAAATAGAGGTAAGAAACAGTAAATTATTATGCTAAGAGGTGTATCTAAAAGCTCTTTTTGTTTAGCCTATTAAGCGTGAATCCTTAAAAAAATATGAGGCTATCTCATTAGCCATTTGTGCTGAAGCACTCCACTAGCAGCATATATACATGTATCATGCGTAGTATATACATATATATAATAATATATAATTATATACACATGAATGTACATGTGTGACCAAATTGTAATGTATGTGATAGACTAATGAAATCAACCATTGTTTGGTAATAGTTTTATGTTTTAAATAAAAACAGGTTAGCATTTGAAAGCAAGTGAAATCAGTTAGGAAAGAAAATATCAAAGTTACGACAATAATTTTTAAGCATTTGTAATCCACAATCAAGGAAGAAACAACAATAATTGGTAAAGCATTCTATATCAAGAAGGATGACATAGCTTTGTAAAGCATTATACAAAGCCGAAGAGCTTAGAAGCAGAAAGTAACAGGAAAAAGAGAGGAAATGAGGAAAAGGGAAACCACAGCAATCTGAATCCTGTTGCTTGCTAGTAGAATATAAATATCTTAATACCTTAGCTACACTATTAATATTTTTTACCTTTCAAGTCATAGCAAAATTCATCGCATGTCAAACTGTAAATATCAGCATTTTCATACTCGAGTTTTGTAATTTGATAAATCTGCTCATCAGACAAAGGGAAAACAGAATCCACTAATACCTTGAGGAGATGAAAAATAATGTGAATACTTGAAACTCTAATTCCAGCCACTACCAGTTGCACAATTTCTACATTCAATAATTTAGAAATTTCTTGTTGAAGTTTTTTTAAGTACACTTGCCGACAATTTCGAAAGCTAATATCAAGTTCAACTTTTACCTCTTGGAAATTATTGGGTGCTTCCATTTCAGCAGATGGCATCACGTATATACATCGCTTTCTCAAGTATGATTCAAAACGTTGCTCATAAACTTTTATCTTTTCTTTTCCCACTTCATCTTGCAATTTCTCGAAAACTTCTTTGACTAGTTCGTAATTGAAAAAAGAACTGTGTTTTGATATAAGTAACATCACATTTGACAACGGATCACTAATTTTATCGTGATCCTTACTTGCTTTAAATATCGGAGGCATTGGGATTAGTGTACAGTCTAAATACGCTAATCGATCCACCAAATGTGCATGAGCATTTAAGTACAAGTCAAGGTAGCTCAAAATTCTTCGAAATTCAGTTATCATATTAATTGACTCTATGTCTGGTTCTGAATGAGATAATTCTTTTGATACGTCAAAAACGTTTAGTTGCGAGGAAGATGATTCTTTTGATTGATCTATCATAAAATTATATAACCATATATACAACTGTTTTGTACACTATAATGCAAAGATTGTATTGATTGTAACAACTTTATGCATCTTACTTTAATTGTGGCTAAAAAAACGATCCATGATTACTCATACGTCAATGACATGTTGTAGATATATATTTGAATTTGTAGGACAAGACTAATTCTTCTAGCTAGCTGTCTAAACTGAGAGCCTCAGCTGTCTATACAATAAACTGAAATATTTTTGAGTATTTACTACTACTTTATTAGTTAACACCTGTGTAATTTGTTGTAGTGCCTAAATAATAACATGAAGTTCTCGAAGATAAAAATTCAGAATAGCACTTCTTCAAGTGATGTTCAAACTGGGATTAGTACAAAACTTACCTGGGCATAAGAATTTATTCATTATTGCAGGCTCTTAAATTTGTGCAGGACAGTAAGATGAAAGGGCTTTCTATAAATTAGGCTCTTAGCAAGAAGTATGGAGTGATACAAATGGAGGCAAGTGTGAGGGTACAAGCACATCAATTTGTCTCATGTCAGCAACTATATATGTAAGTATTGCACGTAGATTGGAGCAGTCACATGGGTGCACTTTATTGCAGTGTTAAAGTCTTCTACAGAGTTTCATTTTTGTTTCATATTTTTCTGGAAATGGCACATAGGCTTAGATTAAAAACATAATAAAAAAGAAAATACTACAGCTTTCTAAGACTTTAGAATGAGTAATGGGGTATAATACCCAGACACATTCTAAGGGACCTATGTAGTACTTAAAAGCATGCAAAGAATTTAAATATTTCATGATGCATAGTCCAGTAAGTAGTATTGAAATATTTGTAAGGGGGGGAGGGGGGGGGGGTGGCAAATACCCCTTGTGTCACTTAAAATGAAGCCTTTAGCTTAAAAAAAAAAAGTTTAAACATTTCTCAAATCAATATGTGACAGTACGGGAAAAGGGACCAATTGCATTAAAAATTAAAAATGAGTTATTTATACCACTGTGTAGAGCACTTCGATACTAAGTTTATGGGCAGGCGCTGCTTGGTTCACTAAATATACGCGACTTGAGCACTTGTGCTTGGAAAATGGCGGTACTGCGTATAGACATAGTTTTGCAGGCCGTTTTGTGCTTCTTTTTTTTCTGTTTCCTACGGTTTGATAGATACAGTAAGTCATGGTATCTATAATACAGTCACTCTTTTAGAAATGATCAACTAGCTTGGTTTGTTATTTCACTGGCTAGCTAAGTTTAGGAATATATTTGTCTTAAGTGAGTCAGCCAGCTTGTTGCCTGTTTTGGAACAAATGAACAATATGAGTCTCTTTAAATCAATGAACAAAAGTGATGGACTTTCAAAATGTGTTGCCTTCTCTTGTTGCAGTGTGACAGAAGTCCTCATCATCACTGAAACCTTTGTCCAGTCAGACTTGCTGATTCTTCTGGTCTTCATAGTCCCTGGAGAGTCTCCAGATCTACAGACTCCCAACTACAAGACCCCATAAATAGCAACATCAACTTATATAGCTTGATTATTCGTGTTTATTATTTCTATTCTGTTGCTGCATGCTTGCTATACATAGTTTCATCCAAAAACCGCCGAGGAATTTTAATGATATTCACGTACATGGGCACAGTCGGGTCACGCCCACTGGGGGGAAAGTTTCTAAGGCTTCATCAGCTGGTGGCTCAACCAAGAATGAGTGAGTACTGCAAGTCTTTAGAAGGTGTAGCAAAACAGAGGTACACGAAGAAAATTAATCTTCTTGGTCTCCAGGAAGAAGATGAACCATACTCTGAAAGAAGCTTGCTCAAATTCATAGATGACCTGACTTTATGGCCTCCTGTTGAATATGGACACATTTTTTGTTATTTTGTTGAACGCCCTGGTGTATACACAAAACAAGAGCTAATGCAGTGGAAAAGTTTACAAGCAGACAACTATTTTCAGAGCGGGTTAGTGGACTTGAACTGTATAGATGCTTTTAATTTGACACTGTAATACTTGATATACATACATGCATTCTAGATTTGTACGTGATGTAAAGGTGTGGATTATTGGTCCTGAGCTTTGCATATTACGTGCATATGTAAATCCCAGCATGAAATCTCCGGACAAACCCCATGATGCCTGGATAGCTGTGAGAGGAGATGGCACTATTGTAACAGCTCATTGTAAATGTATGGCAGGGTAAGTAGCTAGTTGTAGTTTCAGTTGGTTAAATAATATGATGCTGGATTAATTCTTGTAGGTTGAGTGAAGGGTGCTCCCACGTAGCTGCTGTGATGTTTAAGGTGGAGTCTGCAGTTCGAAATGGTTACACTGCTGGTACTTCAAGTTTATGTCGATGGAACCAGATATTTAGCAAGAAAGTAAATTTTATTAATATATATTTTAAGATTATTATTATTATTCTAGAAGAACTTTTATTTATACTTTATTTTTATAGCATGAGCCTGCTCGAATTGTCGACATCAAGTTTGTCACTCCTAAGTGTGGAACTGAATCAAAGCAGCAGAGTCCTGCCCACAAGATATCAGCAATAGTCCCTCCACCAAACTAGCTACAATGAAAAGAAGGCGTTCATTGAAACGGTTCAAACTTTACTTCCAACTTCTGCAATACTAAATGTCTGCACTATGAAGATAGGCCCACGTCGTAATTATGGAGTGGCGCGACAGCTTCCACCAACAATTATGTCTCTCAGTGATCCAGGCTACAAGATGGTGTCTGACGAACAATGGCATGATGAAAGTCAGAAGTTGCTCAAAACTTTGCAATTTAGTGAGAATGATGCTCAATACCTAGCTGAAGTTACCAAATTGCAAAGCAAGTCTCTCCTTTGGTTTGAACATCGGAAAGGAAGAGTAACAGCTTCTCATTTTGGAGCAGTTTCCAAAACTTCAATAGATAACCCTTCGAAATCTTTAATTGAAGCTATTTTACAATCAAAAAAAATTCCCTAAGTTCCAGCATTAGAATGGGGTAGATTTAATGAAGATGTCGCCAGGAAAGCCTATATTTCTGCTGTTGGCAATAAGCATAGTTCTTTTGAAGTCAACCCTACTGGCTTGCATCTGCATATAGATCATCTATACCTTGGTGCATCTCCAGATGGTTTAGTCATTTGTTCTTGCTGTGGACCAGGATTGCTTGAAATAAAATGTCCTTACAGTAAACGAGATGTAGACCCAACTCTTGTAGTTGACTCGAAGTTCTACTTGAAGCAAACCAGTACTGAACAAAGTTGTGTCCTCAGCATGATTATTATATGCAGGTACAGGGTCAGCTCTATATATGTTACCGCAGTTATTGTGATTTTGTATGTTGGACTCCTAAAGGGATACACATAGAAAGAATCAATAAAGATCCATCCATTTTTCTGGAAATAGAACCTAAACTTAAATTATTTTTTTTGAATTGCATTCTTCCACAAGTCCTATGTGTAAAGGAAAAGGCCGATGTATACTGTTTCTGTCGAAAAGGTGAATTTGGTCAGATGATAGCATGTGACAACTCATCTTGTCCTTATAAATGGTTTCACTTTTCATGTGTTGACATCGCTGATGAACCTGATGGAGACTGGTTTTGTTCAATTTGCAAGTAGCTAGCTGGACAATGATGACATTTAAAGTTCAGTTATATCTATACTCCTGAAATCATTTTCATAAAATGTTATAAAGATGAATATGTATTGTGTGTTTGTGTGTCTGTCTGTGTTTGCATTGGTATGTTTGTAGCTAGAATATGGAAAGCTTTCCATTCTACAATATCTTAGCTAATACAAAGCAAATGCCAACTGATAAAAAAGAAATTTAGAATTTAATGTATAACTATGATCGACTCCAAAACAGGACATTAAATTTGGATTTATAACAATTGATATGGTACATGGAGTAATTGTAGAATCAAAGTGATGCTTATGTGAAAGAAACAGGCTAGGAACATAATCAGGATGTGAAGGGCAGATATTTGGTTGTCCTACAAAAAACAAACAAACAACAATTATGAACTATAAACTATTGACTACTTCCATACCATTAAGAAAATGCTCATTGCATATTCTTGAAGACTTGACTGGATGCCACCCTTCTCTTCTTATAGCAGCTTCCCACTTCTGGCACCTATTCCTATCTGTAAGTGGAAATCTAAAAAAGCTGAGCCCTCCTTTCTTTCCTACATAGTTTGTACATCCAACCACACAGCAATTCTTCACCATGACTGCCACAGCCGCTCTAGCTAGCTTTCCCCCCAGTGGGCGTGACCCAACCGCGCCCATGTACGTGAATATCATTAAAATTCCTCGGCGGTTTTTGGATGACACTATGTATAACAAAAACCTATTAGAATTTACCCGCGATTTTTCCGAGGTCGGGTAATTTGTTGCTAGGCAACAAATTGAATTCACCCATGATTTTCAATTACTTGGGGGTTGGATTTCGGTGCACGCATGAAGGTCAAAAAAGAGAATAAAAGGTGGCTGTGTTTAAACGGGGCGCTTGGACCTTTAACAACCGTTTCAGCCACTCAAATTTAGTGTCAGTGTAGCTAAAGGATATAGAAGATACCAGTGGGCCAATAAAAAGAAGGAAAAAAAAAAGCTACTGTACATTTTTGATTTTAAGTAATTGGTCCCTTTTCCCAAGTACTGTCACATAGTGTCAACATGAGCCCTTGCCCCACTGACTTGATAAGACATTAAAGGGGGGGGGGGGGGAGGGGGTTGCCTTGTGGTCTCCCCTGTAACTAATCCAGTGCTACTCGTAAGTGAATTCAAAATTTTTAAGAGTCTAGTACCTGATAGTAGATTGCGAACATCTTTAATATTTCCTCCCTTCTCTAAATAAACATGAACTAGTCTTTCAACCGTCTCTTCAGAGTTAGTATGTGAGTAAAGAATGTTTAAGAATGTGATAAAATGGTTGTTATTTTGATCCACCATACTTGCCAGCTGATCAAACACAAACTGTACTCTTCTGTTCATTGGCATCAGCGACATTGTATCAGTGACATCCTGGCAGTCTTTTTCATTTAATATTTTCTCTTTTCTCAGGTGCATAACCACAACTTTCAAGTGATTCTTTGTGGAAATCAATACTTGTTCTTCACAACTCATTAGTGCTTCGTGACCTGGTTTAGGTGCTCTACAAGCCATGTCAATCTATAGAATAAACACAACAAGCACAATACAGATAAACACATTAACTGTTTCAATTGTCGCTATGTAACAATTAATGAGAAAGCAGTTCTAGAAATTTTGTTACTTCAGTTACACAAGCTATGTATAAATTTTCAGGTTCGCTTTAAAGTAAAAAATTTTTCACACTATCTGCTTAGCTAATTATAGATTAATAATAGTGATTTGTAAGATGGTGTAATTATAGTCCCTGTATTACAAAGTATTTTTAGGATAAGTTAGCCTGATTAGTATCCAAGTTCTTGGAAAATTATATTCAAATGGTCTAATCAAAGGCTATTGCATGATAATCAAATTTATGTAATAGTTAGAGCATAAGTGCATATAGCTACTGGTAGATGAAGTGCACGCAAGCCCAAGGGTCGTAGGCCCGAGGGGTTGAGTGCACTAAATCCACAAGTACACTGTAAACCAATAGGTGTGTAGTTCACACCAACTTAAGCGTGAATCACTAGTAATAATAGTCACACCAAAATATGGTGTGATGCGTACACCTCGTCGTTTTGGTATGAAGTACACGCCAAATTCAGTGTGAATTCACACCATAATCAGTATGAACTCACACTTACATTAATGCTGAATTATTTTAAGTTACATTGATTCTAATACTAGTGGTGTGCTTGAGCACAAATGGCGAGCGAGCCTTACACTACACTATTGTTATTCAAACTACTAAAATAAAGTTGAGTTGTTAAAATACGCATATACGGTAAAGGATTCAATGCCATAGTAATCACTCCCCTCAACTGAATTGAAAAAGAAGCAACAAAATCAAGTCACGTTATTTAAAATTTTCTTTGTGATATTCTTAATAGTAGTTGTAATGCACAATACTTTCACACAACTGAACATACCTACGCAAGACTTACCTTCGTGGTTCGTCTAGTGGACAATGAATTGTCAAGTAAATGCTGTTGAGTAGTACTTATAACTGTGACAAATAGTGTATTAACTTACCACCGCCTACTAACTCGAATAGAAATGGAGCTCCCAGCACCCGCAAAACAATTCAAAGCGGTAAACAATTCAATTTCTAAGGTGATACGGGTAATGGTCGCTAAACCAGAGGATTCTGTTTAATGAAGTTTGGGACGGGGTCGAACGCCGAGCGAACACAAAAATACAGAGGGTCAAAGTACAAAATGACATACATACGTCCAAACATATATATAAATAAATAAATAAACAAACATCCCCGATTTTCAATTGTGTTACCCCTGTAAGTGTCTCGCTCGCTACGCTCGCTCGCCGATTACATATTAACATTATTTTCCAAAAGAGATTGATGTAATCCCATGGATCTCATTAATCAGAGGACCAAAATCTTAGTCAACTCTCTTACCTAGCACACAAGTGTACAACACATTTATGAGGTAGATTACAATGATAATAGCATTGGTTTTTGCCTGCACATGAATATAATTAATATTTGGTAAAGGGTCCATGTTTTCCCTCGAGTGTGAATTTCACACTAAGTGTGCATTCACACTAGGCAGAAAGTGTGAAGGACACACTGTGCATAGATGGTGGGCATTCACACCACCAGTCTGGTGTGAATTTGGTGGGTTTTCATGCTATAATATTTACAGTGTAGATATGCACATGCTCTACCTATTTTAGACCCCTTTTACACATACCCAGTTTCCACTAGTTACTTTGTTTACCAGCATTTTTGCAGTCATAGCAGTGTCAAGCGACTTTTTCAATGAGAATATAGTGGATTTCGCTCAGGAAGCTGAAGGTTCTGGTCATCCTTTGCCAGTAGATGAAGCCCACGACTGTAGTCTAGGTCATTTTGAATGTAGTGAAAAAAGCTCGCTGCTGGTCCTCCAAAACAGATTTTATCTTAGCTCTGAAGAAGAAATAAGGATGCTGTCTCTAAAGAACGTTCCTAAGAAGATTTAGGATGCAACTAAATGGGTCATGACTGTGGTGTGACACATAGAGACGAAATAAAATAGCGCCACCACCAGAGTTCAGAATGTGCAATAGAGGATTCTCAGCGATCAATGCAAGTTCCTTCAAACCCTCGACCCAAGCTAGAGTTTTAATTCTAAGCAGAGAGGAGTAGGTATCTCACAAGATGTTGAATAATGCTTATACAATCCAAACTGAACTTTACAAGTTGGGTTGGCCAATATATGTGACCGGTTTTGGGAAAATCGACCTAAACGCGGCATCTAAAGTTTTCTAATTTATTCTACCAGTAGGCTGCACGGGTCTTTGGGATGCCTTCCTCCTAATTTAGAAGCTGTAGCACAAGCCGTCTTCGCCCTACGCACTACAACAATTCAGTATTTTTGCTAAACTTATTATTGCTGATTTCGAAAAAAACGCTGGGTAAAGGCGTTGCTAAGGTCAGGGGGCGTGGCTTGTGTCCGTATACTATTACTGCGTGTCTCCAGGACACTATGGAATAAACCGGTTACTGGCGGATTGAAAGAAGTCTAAAAGGCTTAATGCAGGGCTCCTTAAGAAACTATAATGGCGAGAATTGCGTGAGTACGTGAATTATGTAGAATATAGTAAGTGAATTAGTTAGCTACAGTTTTTTCCCGCCGTTAGTGAAAAGCCCGCCAATAATTTCTTAGCAACTCTCCGTACACGAGTCCAACCGGCTAGTGTTTCTAGCCTCCTAGTGCGAGTTCTAGAGCACGCCAGAGCTTACAACTGCGTCATAAGCTAGAGCAGAGTTCTGCCCACACTGGTCGGCACTGGTCGGCCCCGACCACCAGTATCAATAGGGCGACCACCACTACTCATAGTGCCGTTAAGGAAAGAAAGTTAGCCCGCTAGCGCGCGTGCCATAAATGCACGTTAAATCGCGCAGGCGATGATCATGCTCTTAAAAAGACTTGAAAATAACCTTTGAACCTTCCGGTTAGCACAGTAAGTATGGACAGGTCTACTTCACTGTGGAAGTCTGAAGAAATAACTAGTTGGAAGGCTCTATCTGGAGTGTTTGTGCGTGATCAAGAAGCTATACCACCAGGAATTACTAACATTGCAATGAATTGCTATGCCAATAGTGTTTTTCAGTGCTTATTAAACCATAATGGCTTTATAGCTCTTGTAAAAGACATTATAGAAGAACATGAGAGAGTAAAGTGTAACTACTGTCGCCAAATGCAAGGTATCTTATATAAATATTTAATAAAAAAGGAAAATTACTATTTGAAAAAATATAGGTTCCCAGTGCGCTCCTCAGGTACTTAAATATTTGTACAGTAGATATAAATATCAGAAGATGTCTGTATTGGATTCTCGCCCAATCATTAAATCCTTAAAAGGTATGTATGCACCTTGTTTACAATTAATTACAGTAGAATGTCAGTTATCCGGACACAATAAGTGAATATTCCGATAACTGAAGCTACTATTTTTAGCACTACATACAGTTCAATCCAATTTAAAAAATACTTACGTGTACATAATACATTTTAAATTGGTAATGCAGTGTGTTCTGTAATGGTTATCTGTGGAGAGGTTGACCTAAGTCAGTGTTGGGGGTAAGCCAATGTACATGTTTTACTAATACAGCTGCTGATATGGTTAAAAGCAGCCTCCAATAACTTTTTTTTGATAAGCGCATACTTCCAGCTTGTCCTTGCTTAGCACCACTCTTTTCCTCTTGCCAGTAGCCATTCTCTAGTACAGTACAGTATAACAGCAAAACTGGCAGGTGGGCTTTAAATTTTGATGTGACCGGATAACTGACATTCTACTGTACATCTCTAATATTAATAATAATATATATATATATTTATATACATAGCAATCAGTTCCTCATTTAACGCTGGACATCAACAAGATGCAGCAGAGTTCTACAATAATATAAAAACCAACCAGGAATTGTGTGTGATGAGAGCATACAAGGGTGGTGTGTTAGAGTACATGGGAAGTAGCAATGGGAGTGAATAGGGTGAAATGTGAGATGCATGAATAGTGAATGGCAAAGTAGGTTAATTATAGTTAATAATCAAATATTTTCCTGAAGGTTTAGTTATTTTTCTATGCAGTGAGCATGTGGGAAAGGGTATTTTACCACAATGACCACATTCAATACTTGGATGAAAAGCCACAACCTACACTCTAGAAAAAAGTGAAGATTAAGAGAACTAACTAACACAACAAGAAAGAGAAAAAAAAACCCTCATATTTCATTATAGCTGCAACTAACTTCATTATCATATTAGCAACAAAATTCGATATTTTTTTTAACTAAAACTAAAAATAAAACAACTATACCCTTGGACAGATAGTATACATAGTTTATATACCGAAAGCAAAAATAGTGCACACTTACCAAGTTAGTTCACCTAGTAACAATATAGCAATAGGATCTAAGTTATTTTTGAGCATACGAAATTGCTTTACATGCTTATTGATGCCACAAAACTATTAATACACTTATATAACTTTTATTGTGAAAAATTGTAACAACATATATATCACTTTTAACACAAAAAGTTCAGTGCTTATAAAGTGATAAGAATTTCAGAGCCTTATATGGTTCTAACCTCCACTGAAAAAAGAAAAGTTTTTTTTTCTTCAAAACATAAGGTTTCACCTTAGCATATTTATGAAAATGAAACTAAAAACTCAGGGGCGGATCCAGGGGGGGGGCCCAGGGGACCCTGGCCCCCCCCTCCCTTACACACACACCACACACACCACACATGTGATACACACAAGGCACAAACATGTAATACAGCCAGCATTTAATACTTCTTTCTGTGGTTAGTGTACTTCGTTTACACCATGACCACTTACCCATGCTTGTGCTGGCATTCTACTAACATTGCCTTATGATAGCAAGATTGCCAGTTTGTAATGTGAAAATGTCAAAGAGAGTTCAGTCTAAAGATCCAATTCAGAGCTCGACCTGGCAGCACAAATGGAAAGCTGACTCTGAATTAGCTGTAAGCCTTTGTACTCCAGAGAAAAGCCTAGTACATGCAGATTGTGATTTCTTTCCCAATATTCACACTCTTTTATGTATAATGGGCACATTGCCAGTTACAAGCTGTGAATGTGAACGTTCCATCAGCATGCTCAAATTGATCAAGACTTCACTGAGGAGTAGTATGGGACAAGACCGTCTTAATAGATTGGCAATGCTATATTACCACCGTGACATTGAAATTACTTCAGAGGAAGTGGTGGATGAATTCTCATCCAAGACGGATGGTATTATGACTATATAACTTGCTTCAATAAATTCTTGACTAATTCTTTATTGTTGTCAGCGAGTGTAATTTTTTTCGTGTATGTAACAAATATCAGAAAGAAACCAAAAAAAATTAATTAGTGGGTGTGATAAAATGGGTGTGGTCAAGTTTCCACTTAACTTTCGGCCCCCCCCCTCTATAATGCTGCATCCGCCCCTGTTTGCCTCTGTCTATCAATCTCTAAACTGCCGATCTATCCAAAGAGCTCACGTAGTAGTTTGAGTTCAATTTTTTCAGCAAACTATGTCTACGAATGCATCATTGGACTTCAAAATTGTGAAACCGAATCTGGTACAGTGATAGCCACAAAATGCACTTTCTCTCTTATTCATCCAATTACTGATGTAAATTACAGGGAAAGTTTAACTAACATAAATAATTTTGGTAACAAAAGTGTGTCAGTTAAATTAAAGTTAGAGCAAGACAAGTTCGAAAAACTACTTTATGAAGAAACTTTAACAGTCCTGTTTTCAGCAACTTTGATATATTTTGGTGGACCCAATCATTCAGAGATTCATCAGTCAAGTGAACCTCAGAGTAGTGATTACTCTACGACACTATTAACTAAAATGAGAGACAACAAACTTTTTTATGATATGCAAATTGTAGCCAATGATAAAGAATTTCAAGTTCATCGATCAGTTTTGGCTACATGCTCGAGTGTTTTTCGTGCTATGTTTGAGACTAACATGACAGAAAAGGCCGAGAGAATACTTACGATATCTGACATAAGTCCTCAAGTCATGTCAGACCTACTGGAATACGTTTATACTGGAAAGACTCCTTCACAAACAGATGAGCATGTTCAAGGCCTTCTTGTAGCAGCAGACAAATATGACATCCAAGAATTGGTGGGCATTTGCGAAAAGAAATTGATATGCAGTTTAACGCCAACAAATGTGTTTGAGATGTCTCAATTTGCTGATCAACTTCGTCTCAAATCTTTGAAGCAATCCTGCATATATCATTTAAAAAAATATCCCAAAGATATCTTCACTTCTGATTCTTGGAAACAACTGAAAGAAACTTCATTAGATCAAGCTATGGAAATAGCTGATGTAGCGCTCACAAATTGAGCAAAGTTGTATTCAAGCTAACATAATGGTAATAGTGTGAGGTTAGGATGTTGAGTTTAAGTTCATCAAATGTAAATGATGTAGCTGTACTTTCTATTGTGTTTTTTATTTACATTTTGTTTGTTTGTATGTTCTGCATTGTTTGTAAATATTTTCTTGCAACTATTACTTGTGATGTGCCACTCTTCTGCTTGGATCTGCTCCTCTTCCTCACTAACAGCTTACCTTTCATACCTTCTGCTTTGTCCAAATTCCTGCATTTTCCACACACTCTTGTGCTCTCTTTCTCTCTTTATCTTGCTATTAAATATCTACAGAATTATGGGATGGAGCATCTAGGCGTGTTAAGTGTGAATTGTTGTTTCAGCTATATCTTAATTAGGGAGGGGCATGAGGGTCTGGCCCACGAGACTAAATTGGTACCTGTGTGTAATTTACAGACCTGTCATCATGTGTGAGAGTAGCTAACAAAATTAGTAGTTTGTGACTGGCAGAATATGGACTTTCAATTCCACTATGAATTACAAATTGCTAGCATTCCTAGGGAACCTACTCAGGATGCCCTGCCCTTTTTTTTTATTCGCGTAGCTCTCCAATACAGCTTGGGACAAATCGCTAGGGCTGGTCCTTCAAACGAGCCTTTACGCTTGGTAGTTGCAGGGCTTAGCTACTACGAGCTACATATAGCTAGCTAATGAATTGCTCAAGAACCAAATAAGAGTTTTGTCTTACGTCGTGGTGCCAAGATCACTTAGTTCTTTTTATCTTGTTATCATATTTTTGTTGTTTGTTATCATATTTTTGTAGTTTTTTATTGTCGTATTAAATCCTGAGTAGGTTCCCAAAGAAGAGCATTCACCACAAGTGGATAATAGAGGATGCCGAGCTTTCTTTACTAACTGCTTCAATGACACTAAAGTCTTCTTCTTTCCTTTTAGGGTTAGGTCCAGATACTTCAGTTTGCCTCTGTTTGTCAATTTCAGAACAACAAGTCCGTAATTACAAGCCATTCTATAATGGTACGTTTGAACTACAGAATGGTGAAAGCAGTAGTCCTGAGCATTAACCTGGGATCAACATGATGGCCATAGACTGCACTTTCTCTCTTCTTCATCCAATTACTGGTGTACTCTATGGTTTGGACTTTAAAATGTTTCAATTTTGAAAGGCGATTTCTACTAGTGTATTAATGGAAAACAGTTATGAACGGAGGCACATAACTTCACATAACTTCCTCCAGTTACTTTGGTTGAAGGATCAGACCCCACGATAAGTTATGCCCAGCTTCAGCAAGTTTTAATGCCCAGCGGCTAGAGTGTGGCGAGAAACCGAATACTATGGCGGCATGGAAGGACTCTACCAAGATTAGATATGGGTAAGGGACATACATACAATAAACCTAAAGTGTAAAGTAAACATGATGTTAGTTCATCGTTCGCCATGAGGCAGAAGACTTGACTTAAGTGTGGGGTGTAGTCCGTGTAAGATTTGCACTTGTTCAGGTAACTGGTCTGGTTCTGAACAAGTTAAAATAGCTGCAAGTGCTTGAAATGCTATCTGTCTGTCTGTGTGTCTGTGTGTCTGTCTGTCTGTCTGTCTGTCTGTCTGTCTATCTGTCTGTCTGTCTGTCTGTCTGTCTGTGTGTCTGTCTGTCTGTCTGTCTGTCCGTCTGTCTGCCTGTGTGTCTGTCTGTGTGTCAATCCATACATCCATCCATCTGCCTGTCTGTCTGCAGGTCAGTCATTACATTGTTCCCTTTCTCTATCAAAACACTTTACCAACTTGGGTCGCATGTACCATATATAATAAGAAAAAAAATAAAAAAAATAAATACATAAACATCGTGGAATCTCAATTGTGTGACTATAAATGTCTTGCTTGCTCACCAAAACCATAGCTTGTCGGTCACGTTCCTCTAAACTGGAATCTTGTGAATTGACTAGCTACAAATGACTGCCTTAGACTGTATTCTTGCAGTTGAAACTGGAACGCAGGCCAGGCTCTGCCTTCTCATGGTTCACACCAGCCACAATAATACCAGCAAATAATTCTAGGAATGGCAGTAGCTAATCAGTCCATAGTCAAAAGATATACATCATATCCAAGATGACGGAAGATATTTTGTGAAGCTTCCTAGAGTTGCTAATCCCCTTGAGCAGTGGAACTCCAAGTAGATGGTTGAAAAGAGATTCTATCACAATGAGCATTATCTGAGGTGAAAAGAACTTCTTGACAGCTTCACTAACACAATAAATGAATATATTCAGTAGAACTTTGTATTACGAAGAGAAAGATCTACATCACTCTTGCAAGGAAGAGAAGATGGGAAAAGCAAGCGCCTCACCATATACAACCAGGAGACGTGGTGCTAGTACTTCATAAAAATGTTGAAAATGAGAAGCTGGCCCAAATGAGAAGACATATCCTAGAGATGACAACAGAGTGCAAGCTGTTGACCTGCACTGCCAAAGGTAAAATATTTCACCATGCAGCACATCAACTGGTCCTCCTCCTTCACGAAGTTGACCAGCGCCTGCCCTTCCCCTTCCTCCAGCATGTCCGGGTCTCCACCTTCTCAATGCCAAGGAGCCCCTCCCCAAGACATTCCTATGCCTCACAACCTCATGAACCTGCCGGCTGACCCTACCCAAGTCCAGAAGTCCAAGTAACTGAACTCAAAACAATTTAATTGCTCCACAGACCACACCTTTCCTAATCAAACCCACTGTTACTTTGTGAATGTTCACTCCATATAAGTAATGCAATCACAACATTAAACTTTTTTTTTAGCTCTGGTTGTCTAGTCTATAGCCGTGTGTTAAGGAATACCCCCCCCCCTCCCCCTTTTAAAATTCCTGAGCATGTCCCTAATTTCGCTAGTGATATATGAACCCAGTTTAAAACCTTATAACAACTGACAACTGAGAGTTCAATCACTTGAGAATTTGAAATTGATGTCCCTGAAATCAGTAGCTCTATTCATTTACGCAGCATCTATTGTGTGAGTATATTATGAACAATTAGTAAAATTATAAAGTTATCCTCAGTTATCTGGAGATAATCTATCAGGACTGAAAAATGAATTCTGAAAGCAGCTCACCTTTATATATTTATATATATATATATATATATACAAAGTTCAAAATATATACTCATCCCTAAGCATAGCCTCTGGTAGAGGAAGTATTGTTTACATAGCAACATGTCTATAAATCGTCCGGAAAAATATTGAGGCTAATCAGTAGCTAGTAGCTCGCTAATAAAATTAGAGATTTAATAGTGCTTAATTGTTAATGTCCAATCATGCGATCTTTAATCTAGTCTCTTCAGCCAATATTAATGAAAGAAAATATATCTAAAATGTATTATTAATGGGCAATATTGTTAAAATGAGATTTAAAACATTGAATACAAATGCACACTCCACAATCTTGACAGAATGCCTCCACTCTGTTCTCAGAGTTACAAGTCTCACAGAATCCTCCATCACTTGTGGAGGGACAGTTTCCAGTAGTAGATCTCACTTTGTGACATTTACCTACACCATCATCTTCTGACAGAGGAGCTGGGTAGCATACAGGACAACTACATTTGGTTGTGGTCACTTTAAGGATGCAGTATTTGCAGTATACATGAAGACAAGGTAGAATCTTGCATCCAGAGCACTGTTTTTGACATAAGCTACATGTACACTTCGTGTGTTCGAGCTTCTCAAGGTCAGTCTTCTCGGCTGCAATATAAGACATCTATCTTGACTTTCGCCGATTAAAAGTTTTGTTCGGAGAATGTAGTAGCTATAGAGAGTGCTTTTGAAATGGCCCATTAAGTACTTGTTCAGTGCATTTGGTTGCGACTATTGCTTATTGGAATAACAAGCGCCACTCTATTTATGGCTTAATAGCACCCATCAATAGTAATATAATTACAGGGTCTAGTTGTTGCCAACTGTTAATGTGTTTCTAATACATACACACACACACACACATACATGGCCACATACAATGTACAAATGACACAGAAGTCAGTTTTTCCTTCTCCCCTCCAAACCTTGGCTCAAGAAAGAAATGAAAGAGGGGAGCAGGACTTCACCCTATTTCTAATGAAATGTCCATTTCATATATCTATTATCAAAACAACAAGAAATTGAGAAGAGTGTGGAGAGGCAATACCAGTGATTTATAGACTGGGTACATTGATATAGCTAAACTCCCAGTTTATTAGGGTGAGCTCAAGGCAGAATACATACCAGTACATAGTATTGTCAGAATGTAACTTATTCTCACTGGAGCCATCTGGCTGTTGGTTCTACTTGTAGCTACCAATAGCCTAGCAATGATAGTGGAGTTTACCAATTTAGCAAGTAGATAACAATGCAGCTACCCACTTGACTGTGAGTGTTGTAACCTATCAATAAGTTGGTGAACTGGATGTATGAGAGTAGGAAAGATGGAATTTTATTATGCACTGAACTGGGGCAAATAGCTAAGTGTGTTGACACATGTAGAAAATGTAATAGAGTAAATAGGATGTGGCTTAATTATGAAATTTACATTAAATTTTTTTATTACAGCAGAATATCACTCTTCTGGTTAGCCGTATTTACACTCATGGCCTGTGGCACTTGTGTGAGCCAACAGACTCGTAATATTCTCCTCTATCAAATGAGTATATAGTTTTATAGTCACCACTCCATTTAAAAAAACAATTATAAAAGCTACAATCAAGAACTCATTGTGCTTCAGTATAAAACAACAACATAAAAGCAAGTGGGGGGGGGGGGGGGGGGGGAGGTTCACCAGCAACTAGTACCTCACCCCACTGGATGTGTAGCTCTGAACTCTGAAGTGGCTCTCATTTGGAAGATGAGAACAACTCTGTTGCAAGCTCGTTTTGTTTTCTTCAATATGTCTGATACAACCTCCGTGGGGAAAGCATTCCGAGTCCATAGAACAGCTACATGAAGAGATTCTCTCTATTGTCAGTTCCTCACTGGTACTACGTCGTATGCAAGCTAAGACACATTGCTACCCTATAATTTCTATGGCTTGCAGGTGTCCAACACAATTGATGACTGTATTTTGAGGTTGCCAATAGGCTTAGCCTTATGCAAGAAGATAATTGTGTGGGGACTTTAATTCTCTGTAAGCCAAACATCATGTGATCCACACTTTCTACCCCATTCTGTCGCCAGTATGCCATGTTCATTTGTGAAAGCTGCACCAGCACAAAATTATGAAGATTTTTTGCAAGATCTCCCGAAGTCTCTTGAAAGATGATTCGATAATACGAGATATCTCGTGACCCTGAACTTCACATTTCTCTTTCGCCATCTTCACCTCATCTATTGCTTTGCATAAGAGTGATGTTTGCTCCTTCAGTGGCTGCAATTTGTCTGTTAGTTCTCTCTTTGCCACAGATGCCGCCTTTTTACAGAATTCAAAATTACAATCTCGGTGATCTTTTACTGTACAATGGTGGCATATGAGGACTTCACAGTCAAAGCAATAGATAATCAAAGGCTCTTCATGATCCTCACACTTTACAGAATTTGGAAGCTCTTTGGTATAAATGGGCTGGGTTCTCCTATGCTTTAAGTCTTCTAACAGGACAACTTCATGACTGAAGATACAGCATAGAATGGAACACGAGTTAGAGCAGTGGAAACAGCAGACAGTTATAGCGCCAGTGGAGGTCCCTAATATAGCAGTAGGAATGGAATGTGAAGATGCTTTACTAGAGTTGGTTCAATCTAAAGCTACTATAAGTGAGGTGTTGATGATTGACGCCAGTAAAGGCACGCTTGCGATGAATAATAGTACTCCTGAAGTTGGTGTAAAAAATGAAGTTACTCTGACACAGTTTTACCAACTATCCAGGGTTTCCCTGGATTATCCAGGGATTGGTAGTGTGTTCCAGGGATCCAGGGATTGCTGCAAAAATCCAGGGAAAATGGGATATGGACCATATCCAGGGTAGTTTTCCTTGGGGGTTGGTAAGTCTGGGAATCGGTCACTAGGTCTAGAATTCTAAATGAGAACCACCATTGACTAGGTCAGCACTGTGCTCTTCAATTAGAATTATCATTGGTCTATGATGAACACCTCAAAAAAAAAACAAAGATTGCTTGCAAGTACAGGCAGGAATGTCCTTTCTGGTCACTGATGGGAAAGCAATCAGCAATCGGTGATCTCTCATCTAGCCTACCGTAATTTGTCTGAAGTTGCCAAGACTGTACTAATCTTACCACACTCAAATGCTGATCCTGAGCGTCTCTTGTATATCTATGGTTTAGCATGGTGGGAATTAAAACTCAGTCCCGGTCCCTCTTGTCCCCTTCGACAACATGTGGCTTACTTACGGTCAAAATGAATCATGATTCACCTTGTTTTGCCAGCAACGATCATAAAAACATTATATAACCCAGTTTTTCTGTTTTTACTTCTAGCTACAATTGTCTGTGTCATTGTTTCTGTGTGTGTGTGCATTTTAAGCATTTATCAGCCTCATATCCAGAGATTCCACCAAAATATCCAGGGAAAATGGGACCCATATCCAGGGTAGTCTTCCTTGGGGGTTTGGTAGGTCTGCAGTTGAGGGATGTAAACAATCTGATTTTGACTATATCGTCTGAAGTGTTGTGTGGTGTGACGTCTCTGTATGATAATAACTCTACCACCTGTGATGTAAGTCGAGTTTCAAGTGGTATGTATACCTTTCCATACACACCCACTGTTCGTGGACGTCATACAGTTACAATGACCGTTGATGAAAATGCATTGGAAAACTCTTTTCCCTTTTTTGTTGTCGTGTCCCCAAACACTTTGGACAAGCCTGTTAAAGTATGGAAAGTTCCGGCATTTGGATTAACAGTAAACTCTGCTGGAGATATTTTGGTTTCTGCCAGTGGTAACAATATTGATAAATTAACAGGCAAGGGAAAGTCGTTGCAAGTGAAACATAGAGATTTTTTAGTCTTCGAAAAATCGATGTGGATAAAGAGGGAAACATCTATGGCATTTGTGAAGCATCAAACTATCATTTAAAAAAGTTAAATGTGATCCTCAAGGTACCTACCTATGTTGACTATTATCGGCTGGAACATGTTATAGGTGGTATGCGAGGTCTTGCTGTGGTAGATGACCAAGTTCTTGTCAGCAGTACACAAACAGGCGTTGTCACTGTTTATGATTGGAGAAATAAAATATAATATGGGTATGATTATAAATCCATTTCATCTGACAATAATGCCTTGTATTTTGCTGACTTCACAAACTCCTGCATTCATGTTAGATGGTACTTTTTTGTATACTTTTGGTGGGACAAATTTAAAGAGACCATGGGGTTTGTGTATCAAGTGAGTATGTGTATGTGTGTGACTATGAATCACATTCTGTAGTTAATACTTATTCTCGAAGTATTTGTGTGGATAGTGATGGCTTTTTATATGTAGGATGTAATTCTGAAGTGTTATGTTACTAAAAAGAATGTTTTTTGTTTGTTTGTTGTTTTTTTTTGTAATTTTAGCTATCAGTTCATATGTTTAACCTAATTTCTTGTTTTGTAGTCATGCTTTTCACATAATTATGGTTATGGTATTATACAATGATATTACTAATTTTTATTAAAATGATACTTATGGGATGCAGCTAGCTATCGGTGTACTATATACCTTGCTCTCAGCAATAGTTTCAAGCAAAATGGGCCATTTCATCATGTTGAGCTCCTTACCGACCTCCTGGTGACTTCTCTAACTCCAACTTATTCCTGGTATGCCAAGAAATCCTGGGCGCTTTGCTTCACAACGAGATCAGCAGTACCATGGAAACCCACTTTTTACTACCAGCAACAGTGATGAGATTACGTCATTTTTTTGTTTGTGTGTATATGAAACGTAAGGAAATCCGTAATCGTAGTCGTATTTCCGCTCTATTGGGCGTAAAATAGGGAAAATTTGAAAATGACCGCACCCAAAAAATATAGTGTTTGCTTGGCCGGAAGAGTATCTGAGAGAGAATTTAACGAGTGCACTCTATGGCGGAAAGGACGGCTATGAGCTCGGGTGGGTTGGATAAATTGGAAGGAGAAATCACTTGCGGAATATGTCGGGAGCATTACGTGGAACCTAAAGTCCTCCCGTGCCTCCACTACTACTGCAAAGAGTGTATCGTGAAATTAGCTGCTAGGTCCGGCGAGAAGAAGCCATTTTCCTGCCCTGAATGTCGCAGTGATTCTCTTCTCCCCGAAGAGGGCGTGGATGGTCTGAAAACGGCGTTCTTTGTTAATCGTTTGAAAACCACCATTACAACGATGGAACGAGCCCAAGGTAAGGTCGAGGTTCATTGTGAGTTGTGTAGCAGGGGAGGTAAAGCTCCCTCATTCTGTCGCCAGTGTGCCATGTTCATTTGTGAAAGCTGCACTCAACAGCACAAAGTTATGAAGATTTTTGTCAGTCATGAAGTTGCCCTGTTAGAAGATTTAAAGCATGGGAGAGCCCAGCCCATTTTTACTAAAGAACTTCCAAGTTCTGTGAAATGTGAGGATCATGAAGAGCCTTTGATTATCTATTGCTTTGACTGTGAAGTCCTCATATGCCACCACTGTACAGTAAAAGATCACCGAGATTGTAATTTTGAATTCTGTAAAAAGGCGGCATCTGTGGCAAAGAGAGAACTAACAGACAAATTGCAGCCACTGAAGGAGCAAACATTACTCTTATGCGAAGCAATAGATGAGGTGAAGATGGCGAAGGAGAAATGTGAAGTTCAGGGTCAGGAGATATCTCATACTATCGAATCCTCTTTCAAGAGACTTCGGGAGATCTTTGACAAACGTGAGCGAGAACTGCTGACCAAAGCCTCTGAATTAGTGCAAGTTAAAGTTGACAAGCTCAACGTTCAGGAGAAGAATATATCTTCATCCATTGCTGAGATCCAGAGTGTTATTGACTGTACCCAGCAATGGGTGGAACATTGCTCAGACACTGAAGTTATGAGCATGCTCACTGAGATACAGCATAGAATGGAACACGAGTTGGAGCAGTGGAAACAGCAGACGGTTATAGTGCCAGTGGAGGTCCCTAATATAGCAGTAAGAATGGAGTGTGAAGATGCTTTACTAGAGTTGGTTCAATCTAAAGTTGTAAGTGAGGTGTTAATGATTAACGCCAGTAAATGCACGCTTGCGATGGATAATGGTACTCCTGAAGTTGGTGTAAAAAATGAAGTTACTCTGACATTGAGGGATGTAAACAATCTGATTTTGACTACATCGCATGAAGTGTCGTGTGTTGTGACGTCTCTGTACGATAATAACTCTACCATCTGTGATGTAAGTCGAGTTTCAAGTGGTGTGTATACCTTTCCATACACACCCACTGTTCGTGGACGCCATACAGTTACCTTGACCGTTGATGAAGATGTATTGGAAAACTCATCTCCTTTTTTTGTTACCGTGTCCCCAAACTCTTTGGACAAGCCTGTTAAAGTATGGAAAGTTCCGGCATTTGGATTAACAGTAAACTGTGCTGGAGAAATTTTGGTTGCTGCCAGTGGTAACAATATTGATAAATTAACAGGCAAGGGAAAGTCGTTGCAAGTGAAACATAAATTTCCTAGTCTTCGAAAAATCGATGTGGATAAAGAGGGAAACATCTATGGCATTTGTGAAGTATCAAACTACTATCATGAAAAAATGTTAAAATGTGATCCTCAAGGTGCCCATGTCGACTATTACAAACTGGAACATGTTATAGGTGGCATGCGAGGTCTTGCTGTGGTAGATGACCAAGTTCTTGTCAGCAGTACACAAACAGGCGTTGTCACTGTTTATGATAGACATCTAAACTATATTAAAGAAATAAAATATAATATGGGTATAATTTTGGCCATTTCATCTGACAATAATGCCTTGTATTTTGCTGACTTCACAAACTCCTGCATTCACGTTTTCAGCAGAGATGGTACTTTTTTGTATACTTTTGGTGGGACAAATTTAAACAGACCATGGGATTTGTGTGTATCAAGTGAGTATGTGTATGTATGTGACTATATATCACGTTCTGTAGTAATATTCACCACCAAAGGTCATTATGTTAACTCACTTACAGTAAGTATTAATCCTGTAAGTATTTGTGTGGATAATGATGGCTTTTTGTATATAGGATGTAGATCTGAAGTGTTATGTTTCTAAAAAAAATGTTTTTGTTTTTTTGTAATTTTAGCTACCAGTTCATAATGTTTCACTTAATTTGTTGTTTTATAGTCATGCATTTCATATATGGTTATGGTATTATGCAATGATATTACTAATTTTCATGAAATGGTACTTATGGGATTTATGTCAAATGTTGCTTGTAGCTAGCTATCGGTGTACTATAGGCCTTGCTCAGCAATTTGTTTCAAGCAAAATGGGCCACTATAATATTTTGAAAAAGGTCAAATTTGAGAATTGAAGCTGATGATAAGGATTCTCGGTTTCTCGGTTTATAAGTGGAGTAAATTACATTGGAGTCGAACTGATAGATATTCCCTGTCATGTCTATTGGTAACTATGTGGCTACTGAACTACTCAGTCAGATATTCATGAATTTTCGGCTATGGGTGTTCGACGAGGCTGAGGAAGACACTCGAAAAAAAGCTTGTTATTGCTTCTGTTAATACATACACATGTGACTTTATTCTATGTCTCTTTCCCCGTCTTATCCTTATCTTCTTTCCCATGTTACCTGACTCTCAGGACTTTTTATTTTTTTTATTTTTTTTTAATTTTATTTTATTTCATTCTTTATTTATTTATTTCTTTACTATTTTATTTCTAGAGTTACATGTTTGAATGTATTACTCAATCACTTGTCAATAGCTATGTCTCAAAATTGTCACTTCATTCATTCTTTTGCCACCTCATTCAATGGCCAAACCCCATTCACAATCTTTGTCATTCACTCTAGCTGACTATAGTTGGCCTCACTTACAATCTTTTCAGTTGTTCAAGCCAGATTCACTAGAAGGCTCACCCATAGCCGAAAATTCATGAATATATCTGACTCAAAATTTCTGAAAGTACCACATCCTGAGTAGTTCAGTAGCCACATAGCTACATAGTTACCTATACTAGTACTTCTTCACTATCTTGTATTTGTTGTATCTATTTAGTATACTCTTCCTGTCATAACTATCTAGTATTCTTCTTTTGCTATATCTAGTAATCTTTCTCTGTCGTACCTACAGTGGTGTACAGGATTCTTCAGGGGGACTCAGCATTAACCTAAAATCTAAACACACCCATTTTACCACAACCACACCCATTCCATAAAGCCCCACCCCTATTTAACTTAAAATAGATTTTTGGTGAAACCAACCAGCTCGACACTTTGCTCAAGGTCTACCATGATGGAGTGATAAAATGTATGGTGGCTTTTTTGGGCCTCTTCCTTCCGTCCTATTTCCATTCTACTTTTCTTGCAATTTCACACTTTCCATTGTAATTCCATCCAACTTCCATTCTAGTTCCATCCTAATTCCATCGTATTTTACTCGCCTTCCTTCTATTTAAGTTGTAGCTACCTGTTGTTGTTGTTGTTGTTGTTTTTTTGTTATTCTTAGTTAATTTTATCATGTTAGTTATTGGTTTTCTACAATAATTAGTTTCAGTATAGGATGCCTGTGCGATGGAAGTAGGATGGGAATAGGATGGAAGGAAGTGGCCTGAAAAACCACCATAAAAACGATGAACAAATGAAATGACGTGAATTGGATTGAAAAAAACAACAAAAAAAATAAAAATAAACTTACACATTCCATTTTCCATGGATGCTTGTTGATATAGTTTACAAACTATCAATGTCTATTTCCATTTCATAATTGATATTGATCGGATATTGAAGGAAAAATATGCACAACTAGCTAACTGAGCATTATATTCAGTTTTAGAAAGATTGATGCATGAATATCAAGGGGATTCACGTAAACCCCCTGAACCCCCCCTGCCTACGCCCCTTTTATCTAGTATTCTTCCTCTGTCATATCTAGCAGTGTTCCTCTATTACCTCAGGTATTCTTCCTCAATCATATCGAATGATCTTTATCTGCCACATCAACAGTCTTCCTATGCCATATCTAGTATTCTTCCTCAGTCATATCTAGTGATCTTCCTCTGTCCACTCTATTATTCTTTCTCTGAATATTCTTCCTCTGTAATATCTAGTATTCTTCTAGTATTCTTCCTCTCTCATAACATTATTCTTCCTCTAGTATTCTTCCTTTGTCATATCTAGTATTCTTCCTCTGTCATATCTAGTAAATTGGCATATCTAGTAGTTAATCGTCCTCTGTCAATCTATTCTGATAGCTAAAATTAGATCTCCTGCCAATTTGCTCAGCAGCAAGCTTCTTCAGAACTTTATGCTACCACAAAATACTTTGGTCTTAAAACTCTTCTTGGAACACAAAATATGTAAAAGGTGGGTAAAATGAGTAACTTTAATCTACAAATGCAAAATAAGTAGTTGGTTTCCTTTGCTTTTGCTTTCGTCACAAAAAAAAATAGAGACACAGGAAGAAATTACGTTAAGACCTAGCTAGTGGACTCACTTGATTACTGTGGAATGCTTGATAGTGAGATAACCAGCTAATCACGTCTATTAAGCATTTCCCCTAATAGCTAAGTACATGTAGTAGTGCTATTGATGTATTAGTATACAGCCCTCTCTTTACCAGCCTAACAGTCTCTATGAGAGTGCCAATTCACCACAGTACCTTTCTGTAAAGAAAATAATGTCACCACAATACCCTTCTAGGCCACCTCCTCGTGCTACGCCGTACAGCTCAGGTGGTTACCCACCAGCTTTCAATAACCCACCCGGAGTTCCTTACCCAGCAGTTCCCCAGCATCAACAACCAGTTCCTCATCCTGCTCTTCCTTCTCAGCCACTGGCACCTCAGTATCCAGCAGCAACTCCGTTCTACTCAAATCCAACTCCACTGTTTCCTAATCATGCCCAGCAACAGCCCCAATATTTTTCAAGAGGTAAAGGGTAGTCAATGACATTAACTATTCATCAGCTTGTACCATTTTTGTTTGTGTTTTAGCTCCTTACCGACCTCCTGGTGATTTATCTAACTCCAACTTCATTCCTGGTATGCCAAGAAATCCTGGGCACTTTCCTTCACAGCCAGCTCAGCAGTACCATGGAAACCCACATTATTACTACCAGCACAACAGTGATAAGATTACTTCATATTTCCATTTTCCGTTGTTGTTTGTTGTTTTTTTTGTAAAAATTTTTTTCATCATGCCGCCACTAAAAATGAGCATGCAGTGTATATATAAAACGTAAGCAAATCCGTATTTCGCAGTAAAACATTATATTTCTGCTCTAGTGGGCGTAAAATAGGGAAGATTGGAAAACAACCCACTCAAAAAATATTGTGTTGCTTCGAACTTGAAGCGTTTCTGAGGGAGAACTTTAACGATGAGTGCACTCCCGGCGGAAAAGACGGTTATGAGCTCGAGTGGGTTGGATAAATTGGAAGGAGAAATCACTTGCGGAATATGTCAGGAGCATTACGTGGAGCCTGAAGTCCTCCCGTGCCTCCACTACTACTGCAGAGAGTGTATCGTGAAACTAGCTACCAGGTCGGGTGAGAAGAAGCCATTTTCCTGCCCTGAATGTTGCAGTGAGTCTCTTCTCCCCGAAGGGGGCGTGGATGGTCTGAAAATGGCGTTCTTTGTTAATCGTTTGAAAACCACCATTACAACGATGGAACGAGCCCAAGGTAAGGTCGAAGTTCATTGTGAGTTGTGTAGCAGGGGAACCAGTTCATATGTTTAACCTAATTTCTTGTTTTATTAGTCATGCTTTTCACATAATTATGGATATGGTATTATACAATGATATATTGCTAATTTTCATGAAATGGTACTTATGGGATTTATGTTAAATGTTGCTATGTAGCTAGCTATCGGTGTACTATAGGCCTTGCTCAGCAATAGTTTCAAGCAAAATGGGCCATTTCATTTTGAAAAATGTCAAACTTGAGAATTGAAGTTGATAAGGATTCTCAGTTTACAAGTAAATATTACATTAGAGTAACTCGGTAGATTTTTTCTGTCATATTGACTAGCTATCTAGTATCTGTTGTAACTATAGTACTCTTCCTGTCGTATCTAGTATTCTTCCTCTGTCACCTCTGGTATTCTTCCTCAGTCATATCTAGTAATCTTTATCTGCCATATCTAAGAGTCTTCCTATGCCATATCTAGTATTCTTCCTCAGTCATATCTAGTAATATCTTCTTCTGTCAACTCTATTAATTATTCTTTCTCTGTTATATAATATTCTTCCTCTGTAATAGTATTCTTCTTCTAGTAATCTTCCTCTCTCACAACATTATTCTTCCTCTAGTATTCTTCCTTTAGTATTCTTCCTGTCATATCTAGTAATCTTTTTCTGTCATATCTATTCTGATAGCTAAAATTAGATCTCCTGCCAATTTACTCAGCAGCAAGCTTCTTCAGAAGTTATGCTACCACAAAATACTTTGTCCATTATTCTAGTGTTATTAAAACTCTTCTTGGAACACAAAATATGTAAAAGGTGGGTAAAATGAGTAACTTTACTCTACAAATGCAAAATAAGTAGCTAGTTGGTTTCCTTTGCTTTTGCTTTTGTCACAAAAACAATAGAGACACAGGAAGAAATTACGTTAAGACCTAGCTAGTGGACTCACTTGATTACTGTGGAATGTCTTATAGTGAAATAACCAGCTAATCACGTCTATTAAACATTTTCCCCTAATAGCTAAGTACATGTAGTGCTATTGATGTATTAGTATACAGCCCTCTCTTTGCAGCCTAACAATCTTTAAGAGAGTGCCATACACCACACTACCTTTCTGTAAAGAAAATAATATAGCTATTGTGAATAATGTAGCTTGTTTAGTCGATTAGTTTCATATTATGTGACCTTTCATACCTGACTATAGCTACTTAGCTATTCTGATACTACAGTTAGACCACAAGTTGTCATGTAGCTAACTACTACTAGCTGTCACATTTTCATAAAAGTGTTTAGATCTAGCTATGTCACGTGGCTGATTTTATCTTTGGCTCCAATATCAATTCTGTGAGTGCATGTAGGATTTGGCTATAAAGGTTATCTGGCAATAAGGGTTCAATCTAGAAAATTTTGTTGGATGAGGAAGTTTGTCCAGGCCCATCGACTTAAATAGCTATTCTTCATAGTCAATTCACAATCAATAGATAGTGCATGGCCAGATGATGTCGTAATTAATTGTAACACTTTACCAGTTTCTCACTCTGTTCAACTCTAACAATTTAGCATCAACCAAAATTCTCATGGGTATGGATCATCAAGTTATATATCATCAAGTGTGCAGTAATAGCATTCAGTCCTCATGTGCAGATGTACTAGCTACTCATAAGTCACTAGCCTTGAACATCCATCTTCTGAAGCATTGTTACTCCAACTGTGTAGTACCATATCATTACTATTTCAATCTATTTACAGAATTTTGCGGCATATCTTGATCATCATCAGATCATAGTTACTGAAAAAGGTGACCACCTGGCTTGGAGGAAGGTGGGAACAACTCAGGGTGTTCCAGCTCCCCCTTCCCAACTTGGATAAGTAGGGGGCAGAGTCCGCCCTACTTTTGGATATTTGTTTGTTATAATGTGCACACAAAGTACTTAGCAGCTCCTCTACATAGTCATTCTCATACAACAGGGTAAAGCAAGAAAAATACATTGTGTCACCTATTCATGAAATTGTGTGGAGGTTAATGAAAATTATTTAATTCCTTGTGCAATATTATGTGATCTAAGAGATATATACTTCATTCCATGCTAGATATCTTCACAATTTCATTTAGGTACGTGACCCATGAGATAGCACACATTATCACACACTGTACTTTCCAAGCTCATTACCCAAATGGCTCTGGCCTGAAAACTTGCATTGGAGAACATAGTGAAAGCTCAATCTGCGCAAAAGAAGGCTTATGATTGTATGACAGAGGAACTGGTTGATGAGTGGGAGAACGTGTCATGGTTCTCGTGCCGTCTGAGTCCCAAGGAAAAGACTGGAAATTGTCTAAACCCTTTCATGGTCCATATGTAGAGGGCTGTAATTTATGCTATCAATGTGGAGGTGTGTCTAGTGGTATGGAGATGATGCTAGGAGCAAGGGAACTACTGAGACTGGTCATAAGAAGAAACATTGACATAAGGTGAAACCTGTTCAGCCAGCTGCAGCAGATGTATAGAGCGATTTATCAAGAAGCATGGTCCAGCAATCTGGTCCAGAAGTCGCCTGCAAGATAAATAGTAGCTGTAATTTTGAACAATGTGTGTATGTGCATCCTGAGTTCAAGTCCAACTCAGGAAACTATTTCCATCTGATTTTCCACCTGCCTCCCACCAGTCCTCCCAACTGTGATTGGGTATCTGGCATTTGCTGGTGTGCAAATTCAAAGCCTTTTCTCATGAAACACAATGGTCCAGGTGGGACTTCGGGTGCCCACACCACTTGCTGTCAGGAAAGGCCTGTTCTCCTGCGAGTTCCTAGCCCGGCTCCAGGAACTTTGCTTGCATGGCTCACTGTGCCTGCTTAGTGCACAGGCATCCTGGCTCTGGCAGGTGTGCATGACTGCTAGCGGTTGCAAGAGAATTTTGTGTGTGCGTGCATGTGTGTGTGAACATTGTCGTGACAACTTCTCACTCAGAGGGGAGAACTGTCATGAATACACTCATCTCATCATTTATTTGATTTTTGTGTCATCCATGCTTAATTACTTGCTGAGTCATGCTCATTGGAGGATCATGTGAGAGTCCTGTTGGGGTTGATTTGAATGATGAATTGAATAAACTGTCCAATAAGTCCTAGCTAACCTCAGTTTTTACTGCTTGCTGCTTGGCACTCCATTGTATAATATGCTAGTCCTATATAACCCTCTATGCTACAGGAGACACTCACCCGCATTACATTTTATTTGGAAGGTCTTGATACAAACTATGTGATACCAACTGTCCATTACTAAAATCCAGACTTTGAGTATATAGCTCTAGAATTTACAGGATATGTCACTCTATTCTCCACTGGAATGCTATGTGAAAGATATTTCCTGCTGCAGGTGGAAATAGAAAATATCTATCTTGGCAGAGTGAATCATGCAGACTTCAAGAACAGGTTCACACCATTCTTAACAAGAATAATTCATCAATCTAGCTCATATCAGTAAGACAATTTATAGCCATGTTTCACAACTTCATTTGCATTTCCTGTTGTTGTATGCTCTAGTGTGACTACATGAGATAAACATAAGCAAATGAATATAATTTCACTAATGAATATTATCAATTGGTATTTTGATTTGGTTACTATGGTGATTCACTTTGATCACCTTAGTACACAATGGAATGCTCAAGAACCAAGTAAGAGATTGTTATTGTCATAGCCAGCTAGCTGTATGTGAGTGCATGCCAAGATTTTTCCTTTTTTTTCATAATATTATTAATTTTACACATCATGTTGATCAGGTTTCTAAAAAAGAGTGTTTGTCATGAGTGGACAATAGAAGATGCTGAGCTTTCATTAGTAAGTGCTTCATCGACACTGAATTCTGCTTCTTTTCTTATTTCTGGGTTTGGTGCCGACATTTCAGTTTGCCTTTATCTATCAATTTCTAAAAAGAAGTCAATCCCTCATAACACAACTTATCTAAAGAGCTCATGTGGTGGTTCGAGATCAGTAACTTCAGCAAACTACATGTATGTCTACAATTGCACTATTGGACTTCGAAATTGTGAAAACAGATATGATAAAGTGATAGCCACGAACTGTACTTTCTCTCTTATTCATCCAATTACTGATGTAAATTACAGGGCAAGTTTAACTAACATGAATATTTTTGATAAAAATACTGAGTCAGTTGAATTAAACTTAGAGCAAGACAAGTTTGAAAGACTACTTTATGAAGAAACCTTAACAGTCCTGTTTTCAGCAAACTTGATATATTTTGGTGCACCCAATCATTCAGAGATTCATTTGTCAAGTGAACCTCACAGTAGTGATTACGCTATGACAGTATTAACTAAAATGAGAGAGAACAGACTTTTTTATGATATGCGAATTGTAGCCGATGATAAAGTATTTCAAGTTCATCGATCAGTTTTGGCTACGTGCTCGAATGTTTTTCGTACTATGTTTGAGACCAACATGACAGAAAAGGCCGAGAGAATACTTACAATATCTGACATAAGTCCTCAAGTCATGTCAGACCTACTGGAATACATCTATACTGGAAAGACTCCTTCACAAGCAGATGAGCACATTCAAGACCTTCTTGTAGCAGCAGACAAATATGACATCCAAGAATTGGTGGGCATTTGCGAAAAGAAATTGATATGCAGTTTAACGCCAACAAATGTGTTTGAGATGTCTCAATTTGCTGATCAACTTCGTCTCAAATCTTTGAAGCAATCCTGCATATATCATTATAAAAAATATCCCAAAGATATCTTCACTTCTGATTCTTGGAAACAACTGAAAGAAACTTCATTAGATCAAGCTATGGAAATAGCTGATGTAGCGCTCACAAACTGAGCAAAGTTGTATTCAAGCTAACATAATGATAACGGTGTGAGGTTAGGATGTTGAGTTTAAGTTCATCAAATGTAAAGATGTAGCCGTACTTTCTATTTTGTTTTTTATTTGCTTTTTGTTTGTTTGTATGTTTTATGTTGTTTGTAAATAATGTTCTTGCAACTATTATTTGTGACGTGCTACTCTTCTGCTTGGATCTGCTCCTGTTCCTCACCAACAGTCTACCCTTCACACTTCCTGCTTTGTCCAAATTCCTGAATTTCCACACTATGTCATATCACATGTAACAAAAAGCTTGTGTCTATTTTTTTTTTTTATGTTTTGAAAAAATATCCAACTAAAATGTTAATTTTTGTACACTGTTCATGTAGCTAGATAATTATTGTAAAATATTTTCTGTAATTTCCCATAGTTTTATATATAATTATATATATATTGTGGCTTTTTTTTTATTTTGAACTTATATTGTAGCTTGAAATAAAACAGGAAAATCCCTTCCTTTTATAAAGTTTTGTCACTATTGTTTAGTGCCAATCTAACATTTTACAAGCAAATTCACATTCCTCAGCTAAATGACATGCCGTGGTGACCATGGTCAATATGTCCTAATGATGCCCACCAGCAAATCTTTCCTATAGTGTTATTCCTTGTTTCGTATAAGAAGATACTCAGTGGTTTGGACTGGCTATATAAATACTTCACATTCTCGTTCATCACAATTGTATTTCAGAGGCTTAACTGTAGTGTTGTTCTAAAACTATAACTAAAATTTAGTTTAGTAACACCTAAAACATTTTAGTAAGCTAACCAGAACTAAATTTCACATAGGATGATAACTAAAAAAGTCATTGAGCTGATGAAGAAAAACTAAAACTAAAATTATCAAACCTGAAAATATAGCTAACTTTTTTTAATGACATCGCTGAAAGAAGACGAATGACCAGTGGTAGTCACAGGAAACAAAACCCTTTACCCAATCATTTCTTCTTAACACCTGAGTATATTGTTTGGCTAAGGCAAACTGTTGGACAGCAGTCTGCAGTTGCTCAACTACCTAGCCCAGCCCCAGCCCTAGCCCTAGCCCTCCCTTAGCAAAAACCAAAACTAAAATGGAAGTTAGTAAATTTGAAAAACCAAAACTAAAACTAAAATTGTAGTTATTATTAGTGAAAAACTAAACATAAAATTAATCCTGAAATATTTTTTTGTCAAAAAAACTGTAACTAAAACTAAAATGTAAATGTTGAACCAAGACAACATTACTTAACCAACTGATGTTTGATCTAATCTATTAAAAACTGCTTCAATTTTGAAAGGCGATTTCTACTGTTTATTTATTAACAATGGAAAATAGTTGTGAACAGAGGCACATAACTTCACATTACTTCCTCCAGTTACGTTGGTTGAAGGACCAACCCCACCATAAGCTATGCCAAGCTTCAGTACCCTGCAGGTAGTGTGTGGCAAGCAACCGGATACTTTGCCAGCATGGAAAGACTCTACCACAGCAACAAGCCACTAGCAGGTAATGCAGTCTGCATTCACTGAGCTTGACTTATGATGGACTAATTTTCCCAAGACATTTTACAATGCATATTATTTGGGATGACATGGTACAGATTGTAGTGGTTAGGGAAGGATCATGAATAATGAGGGCTGTCCAGAAATGCCGTAAATTGTCCATCCCATCCCACGGTCCCATGGAATTACATGGGATTGTCCATCCCATCCCACAGTACCATGGGACTTTCCACGGGATGTCCACCTGTCCCTCTACAGATGCATGTGTCCTACTTTCCACCCCATCCCACAGTCCCATGGGATTGTGGGACATTCCATGGGATGTCCACCTGTCCCTCTCACTGACACATGAATATCTTATTATTCATCCCATCCAACGGTCCCATGGGTCTGTGAAATAGATTGCATGTAACATTTTGAACTGATAGTGAGTGTTGTTGTTTTTTAATTTGTATAATAATGTTTGTAACCTTGTCAGTAAGTACCCTTTCTTGCGTATTAAACCTAGCATGACACCTCCTTCGCTTCGCTCAGTCGGCTTGTCAAAGTGTGTCGGCGCGCCTTTGGCGCTCTGCTAATCTGACGTTAATCGCGCGTGCGCTCTAGCTTAACTTTAAGTGTTCATTTTGTGACAATAATTTCATGGGATCGTGGAATGGAATGAACAGTGGGAGTATCTGTAAGAGGGACATGTGGACATCCCATGGAATGTTCCACTGTCCCATGGGACCATGGAATGGGATGGACAGTGGGACACACACGCATCTGTAGAGGGACAGGTGGACATCCCGTGGAATGTCCCACTGTTCCATGGGACTGTGGGATGGGATGGACAATTTACGGCGTTTCTGGACATCTATGACCAGCAAATAATTCTAGGAGAATGGCAGTAATCAGTCCACAGTCAAAGATATACATCACATTCAAGATGATGGAAGTATTTTGTGAAGCTTCCTAAGTTGCAGCTAATCCCCTTGAGCTGGGGAACTCCAAGCAGATGGTTGAAAAGAGATTATATCACAATGAGCATTCGCTGAGGTGAAAAGGACTTCTTCACTAACACAATCAATGAATATATTGGTCTATGTTACGAAGAGAAATCTATATCACTTCTTGCAAAGAAGAGAAGATGGAAAAAGCAAGCGCCTCACAATCTACAACAAGGAGACGTGGTGCTAGTACTTCATAAAATGTTGAAAATGAGAAGCTGGCCCTTGGCTCAAATGAGAAGACATATCCTAGAGATGACAACAGAGTGTGAACTGTTGACCTGCACTGCCAAATGTAAAATATTCTGCCATGCAGCACATCAACTGAACTGGTCCTCCTCATTCATGAAGTCTTCAACCAGTCCTTGCCCCCCCCCCCTCCACCCCCAGCATGGTCCAGGTCTCCGCCTTCTCAATGCCAAGGAGCCCCTCCCCAAGACACTCTTATGCCTCACAGTTTCATGGACCTGCCGGCTGACCCTACCCAAGTCCAGAAGTCCAAGTATCTGAACCCAAAACAATTCAATTACTCCACAGACCACACCTTACCTAAGCAAACTCACTGTTACTTTGTGAATGTTCACTCCATATAAGTAATGTAATCACAACATTGAAGGTTTTATTTTAGCTGTAGTTGTCTACTCTATATATAGTGTTAAGGAATACCCTCCCTCCCCTTTTTAAAAATCCTAAGCATGTCCCCTAATTTTGCTTGATAATGGAATTACTAGTGAGTACCATATGAACCCAGTTTAAAACCTTATAACAACTGACAACTGAGAGTTCATCACTTGAGAATTTGAAATTGATGTCCCTGAAATCAGTAGCTCTATTCATTTACGCAGCATCTATTGTGTGAGTATATGTACAATTAGCAAAATTATAAAGTTATCCTCAGTTATCTGGAGATAATCTATCAGGACTGAAAAATGAATTCTGAAAGCAGCTCACCTTTATATATACAAAGTTCATCCCTAAGCACAGCCTCTGGAAGAGGAAGTATTGTTTACATAGCCTCATGTCTATAAGTTGGCCGGGCAAAATATTGAGGCTAATCAGTAGCTAGTAGCTAGCTAATCAAATCAGAGATTTAATAGTGCCCAATTGTTAATGTCCAATCATTGCAATCTTTAATCTAGTCTCTTCAGCCAATATTAATGAAAGAAAATACATCTAAAATGTATTATTAATGGGCAATATTGTTAAAATGAGATTTAAAACATTGAATACAAATGTACACTCCACACTCTTGACAGAATGCACCTCACGACTCTCTCTCAACGCACGAAATGGCTCTCCTCCAAGAAGCAACTGAAGAAAGGCGACCTTGTCTTTGTGAAGGACGAGGTACTTAAAGGAAGACACTGGCCAATCGCCATCATCACAGAAACTTACCCCGGCGACGACAATCAAGTCAGAGCCGTCAAAATCAAGTGCCGAGGGAAGTACTACACACGAGCTACTGCTATGTTGATTCCATTCATCCCAGACGACTCATCTCTTCCGCAGGCCCGGGAGTCTGTCTGGGACCACCCAGACAAGGAACACTAAAGAAACACGCCCACTTTCATCCTATCTTACGCTATGTACAAGTATATATTCACTTATTTCTAATGTTTACTTTATCTGCATGTACAAGCTTCTCACATTACTTCTAATGTCACCCATTCTATCAACACCTCACTCACATGTCCATATAAGGAACTATACTTAATCATATTCATGTCTATAACCCACACTACACGTCACCATTCAAGATGTTATATAAGCTGCATGTTAACTTTAATAAAATGGTTGTTCACCTCTGTCTGTCCCAGGAAACGAGAAAATCCTTGGATAGTGTGCGCTTTTAACACCTAGTCTCGCAAGACTGCAAGCTACACAGCCAGCGGTTGCGCGGGGATACTTAGGCTGCGCCTGACAAGTGAGCATCCTGGTCCTTCAACACACGGCAAGAAGGCCATTGATAGTACTGTACCCAAAGACACGCAACAAGAGCCCATAGCCGGCTAAGTTGAGGCTTCCTACGCACAGTCTCAACACATTCACAATTTCAGTTCACGCCTCAAGCCAGTGCTTCCACTCTGTTCTCAGAGTTACAAGTCTCACAGAATCCTCCATAACTTGTAGAGGGACAGTTTCCAGTAGTAGACCTCACTTTCTGACATTTACCTACACCATCATCTTCTGACAGAGGAGTTGGGTAGCATACTGGACAGCTACATTTGGTTGTGGTCACTTTAAGGATGCAGTATTTGTAGTATACATGAAGACAAGGTAGAATCTTGCATCCAGAGCACTGTTTTTGACATAAGCTACACTTTGTGTGTTCGAGCTTCTCAAGGTCAGTCTTCTCGACTGCAATATAAGACATCTATCTTGACTTTCGCCGATTAAAAGTTTTGTTCGGAGAATGTAGTAGCTATAGAGAGTGCTTTTGAAATGGCCCATTAAGTACTTGTTCAGTCAATTTGGTTGCGACTATTGCTGATTGCAATAACAAGCGCCACTCTATTTATGGTTTAATAGCACCCATCAATAGTAATATAATTACAGGGTCTAGTTGTTGCCAACTGTTAATGTGTTTCTAATACATACACACACACACACACATATACATAGCCACATACAATGTACGAATTCCTGTTATGGGGGACACAGAAGTCAGTTTTTCCTTCTCCCCTCCCAACCTTGGCTCAAGAAAGGAATGAAAGAGGGGAGCAGGACTTCCTCCTATCTCTGATGAAATGTCCATTTCATATATCTATTATCAAAACAAGAGTGTGGAGAGGCAATACCAGTGATTTATAGACTGGGATCATTGATATAGCTACTGATGCTAAACTCCCAGTTTATTAGGGTGAGCTCAAGGCAGAATACATACCAGTACATAGTATTGTCAGAATGTAACTTATTCTCACTGGAGCCATCTGGCTGTTGGTTCCACTTGGTTCTACAATAGCCTAGCAATGATAGTGGAGTTTACCAATTTAGCAAGTAGATAACAATGCAGCTGCCCATACTTGACTGTGAGTATTGTAACCTATCTGTAAGTTGGTGAACTGGATGTATGAGAGTAGGAAAGATGGAATTTTATTATGCACTGAACTGGGGCAAATAGCTAAGTGTGTTGACACATGTAGAAAATGTAATAGAGTAAATAGGATGTGGCTTAATTAATAGGATGTGGCTTAATTAATAGGATGTGGCTTAATTAATAGGATGTGGCTTAATTATGAAATTTACATTAAAAAATTCTATTACAGCAGAATATCACTCTTCTGATTAGCCATATTTACACTCATGGCCTGTGGCACTTGTGTGAGCCAAGAGACTTGTAATATTCTCCTCTCTCAAATGACTATATAGTTTTATAGTCACCACTCCATTTAAAAAACCAATTATCAAAGCTACAATCAAGAACTCATTGTTCTTCAGTATAAAACAACAACAAAAAAGCAAGGGGGGGGGGTGCACCAGCAATTAGTACCTCACCCCCCTCTCCCCTTCTTCCTAACCCCACTGGATGTGTAGCTCTGAACTCTGAAGTGGCTCTCTTTTGGAAGATGGGAACAACTCTGTTGCAAGCTCTTTTTGTTTTCCTCAACATGTCTGATACAACCTCCGTGGGGAAAGCACTCCGAGTCCATACAACACTACATGAAGAGATTCTCTCTATTGTCAGTGTCAGTTCCTCGCTGGTACTACGTCGTATGCAAGCAAAGACACATTGCTACCCTATAATTCTATGGCTTGCAGGTGTCCAACACAATTGATGACTGTATTTTCAGGTTGCCAATAGGCTTAGCCATATGCAAGAAGATAATTGTGTGGGGACTTTAATTCTCTGTAAGCCAAACATCATGTGATCCACACTTTCTACCCCTTACCTATAGTACCACTGTATGTGAGTGACCTGCAGAAATTGAAGCAGAAAGTTATGCCTGGAGCAGTTAACATTTTCTGCAAGGTTCAACATTTGCTCCAGACTAGCTAGTTAAAAAAATGTCCTCAGCATCTGAGAGTTCTTTCATTAGGACAGGATTTGGAGAACCCATTCCTCTTTGTGCTCTGTTACAATCTAATGGAATAAAATTGAAATCATTCTTTATTGGAGCTTATCATCAGTCATAGTATGTTGCCCACTGCTTCATTGACAATGTGAAGTTGATCAAGTGATGGTGGAACTTGATTTTCCGATTACATACTCTAGGTATAGTCAACTGTGTCCTGCACTCTTGACAATAGATGACAGCTCTGTTAGTGTGTGTGTTTGTGTGAGTGTATGTGTGTGTGTGTGTGTGTGGTGTAGTGGTTGTGTCCTAGGCTCAGGGGCTCCCAGAGTTTAAGCCTCATCTGATTTTCCATCTGCCTCCCACC
>WLWD01003738.1_pt1 | contig 52324 bp, 41 predicted proteins | sample 6712731 | NCBI WGS metagenome assembly WLWD01 (sample SAMN12718690, study PRJNA576275) | sponge metagenome | isolation source: marine sponge | host: Mycale hentscheli | place: New Zealand: South Island, Marlborough, Capsize Point | collected 2014-11-01
ATAATTCAGGTTGTCCACAGTATATAGTATTATCTCATGCTGTATTCCACAAGCTCTTTATCCTCTGATACGCTACAGTTTTCAGTGTGGTCACAGCTGTCTTCCTCTAGTAGCCTACCAACCAGGTTAAGGCAGCTGCTAAGTATAAGCTGGGATCTAAGGAGCCCCTAGAGAGAGTTTAGCCAACTATACATCATGAGTTACCAACCCTGGTGCACACTACTGCAATGAAGATATCTAGCATAGAATATACCACTTATCAAGAGTAATATGGCAAGATATTTCACTCTCAGGCTGATTTTCACTTGCCTCTGGCTCATATTAATGAATTAGGCTTCACTCATAAAGTAATTCACAATATCAATCTCAAACTCATGTAATAAAAACTATATATATATAATTATATATATATATACAAATATACATTATATAAATATACCGAAATCTCAATTCAGACTCATTTGTGAGGGTGTCGCTTCACTCAATAACTAGTGGTGTGCATCAGAACAAATTGCAAGTGAGGTTGTCTGACTGAGAGACCTATTTGAAACAACGACCCTTATGTGTCTCGTTAGCTCTTTGCTGTATTTTTTTCCAGGCATTATTTTGAAGTCTTTTCCCTAAATTTTTGCGCCCGCGCTAATGTTGTTTTAAAGTAGCCTCCAAGGGTGTACATACATTCATTGACTTTTTAAACTCTACTCTATAGCTACATGTATACCAAACTCTCAATTAAACTCGTTAGTGAGGGTCTCACTTTGTTCACCCAATTACTTCGAGGGTAGCAATTAGGTAAAGTAAATGTGATGAATTCAAGATATAGCACGATATTTGAAAGGCAACATTTTCACTTATCTCTGGCTCCTGAAAAAGAATATCTCTGCCACATCATACTTGACTAATGTGTTGGGCTTCAGGAGTTATTATACAGACATCCACAAAAACATTAATCGCAGTTTATTATTGAACGCTATCTTTTAATTTTGTGTCCTTGCAATATCTTAATTTTTTGTTGGTTAATATTATAATCTGTCAAAAGTAATGCTGTTTAGCTATAAAAGAGGTAAGTGTTGTCAACTAATTGGAATTTGTAAACGTAATCATTTACAGTATTTAAAATAACAATTGTATACTTACACAACTTTCCTGAACATTACTCCTGGTGGCACCACTAATTTTGTTGACAACTAGAGCAAGAAAACTTTCCACAACTGGCCCAACACTATATTTAGTTTTATATAAAATTATTAAATACTATTTTGTATTATATTAATTATTTAATACTATTTTGCATTTTGTTTTCAGTACTTCAAATTAGTTACCATTTTATGTGATAAGATAATGATTCCTCAATTCTATGTTTATTGGATTATTACAAGTCTTTCGCTGTTGTTGTCACCTCTACAAGTATGTGCACAGACTAATGAAGCTAACAGTGAAGTGGTTGTCTATGAAGCATTAGAAAAATCTCTACTCACCAAAAATAATTTGTATTTGTTAGAAAAAATATTTTATCCTTCAAGTTCTATACAAAATTCATATGTTGAGTTTGATGTAGCATTTGAAGTTAGAAATATATCAAACTGTTCTAACCCATATTATGGGAATGCTTTTGATTGCAATTCATACAAAAGAAATTATTATGATAGATCTTCTGATGCAGTGAGTGTATGGTCTACTGATGTTAATGATCAATATTTACAATATTATGTTGAACAAAACTTTTATATTTTGAAATCTGTTGATATTTCTTTCTTCTCCCTTCTGAATATTTTTGTTAAAACGACTATTGCCAATATTGCCTCTCCATATGAAAGTTATACGCAAAGTATGCAACCAATAGAGTTAATAATAGAATACCTACCAAACAATCCAACAGAGTGGGACCTGATCAATGCTCTTCAGCAACTTTTTACATGGGTTAGTAAATACTATACATTAACATTAATTGATGTAATTGTTTCATTCAGAATACATTGTCCACTAGGTAACACTGTGAAAAATGCACAATATAATAGGATATTTACAATTACTTATAACATAGTTATAATAATGTAATAAGAACACTCTTATAACACTTCCTCATACTAATGTTATAAACTACATCTTATTTTTCTCCTGAATATAGTCATGATATAGGATGTGTCTTAACCTAGCTATGCATTGCTTGAAGATGCTTGTCTTACAAAATTGAGGAAACTATTACACTAAAGATTTACTGCTTAGTTTACTTGTTTAGTAAATCATACTTGTTTTACTTGACAGGAAACCTTAAGTAAAACATTGTACCATGTTCTACTATAGTCTTACATGTCTGTTTTTTTTTTTACACCTTTGTTTTACCCATGATTTACTGAAGGGTCCATTAGATAACTTCTTACATTATATATTAAGCAAAATTATAAAACTAGGAACTGTTAAGGATAACATAGCTGTGGATAGTTTGCACACCACTGCACAGTTTTATAACTGGTGTAGTTTTTTTTGTGTAATTGTGTATTGTGACTAGGGTCTCCTAACTTGATCACTCAGATGCCAGGTCCTTCCAGAGAAAAACACAATTAGATAGTGACCCCTCCTTGGTTTATAGTGCCCCAGTTTTGAGGTTATAGTGTCCCTCCAATGCAATTGTTGAAAAGGTAACTATGTTAAAAATTCATCAGGCTATGTACTGTAGCCTAGACATAGGAGTCTCTGCGTATCTTGAACTACTGTCCCTCAGGCCCTAAGTACTTCGCTGCTCGGCGGGACGCTGGACCGTTCTGCGGTTCCTCCAGCAGTGTCTCGCAAAGATATTGCATTGTCTCGTGGAAAACCCTTTTCCAGTTAAGTATAGGTAAGTATCGCCAGGTTAAATAAGTTAAAAACGCTTTACCGTGGATGTAAAATTCTCTACTGGTATAGTAGTGGTCGTCAAAACTAGTGTTGCGCGCTGTCTACTGTGATTCGTAAACAGCTACTGTATCTTGTGTCTTGGTGGACTGGGAGGAAGCTTTTGCTGTCTACCCTGGCTTATTCTTCTGGGTAAGTAGTTTTATGGCTAGCGGTCTGTGGGTTTCGAAGTATTTTTTCTGCCTGGGGCACCCTATCAGTGTTCTCCCGGTGAAGTTGTGTTTCCTGAACAATTTTTTCTAAGGTAGTTACTGTATGAATGAATGAATGTAGGGAGCAAACGTGCCCTGAATTATAATAGAGATATTTTGTGGTAGTTTTAGCTATATCTTTATAAAAAAAGTCTCCTCAGTTTGTTTGTTCCGTAGTACTTTTGAATTTTGAATTTCTTTGTGAGAAAGTGTGGGTGCATGTTGGAATGGTTTCTAGTTACTGAATTATTCTAAAGCATGCTCCACTAAAATTATCCTCCCTCATAGCCTTTCCCATGACTACCCTACATCCTTTGGTGTGCTCCTGGACAACGAGGGGGAGAAAATCATTGCATACAACTCAACATATGTTTCTACTTTGTTCTAGACACATTGTTTCATGCAGGTTATGGGAGCCCTGGAATTTCCACCCTAATTAACTTTTACCTCTTCTGAATTTATTTCAATATAAGATATGAAAAACATTGTAGCATTTCGTAGTAGTTTGTCCAAATTTTCATGATCATGACTTCACCATTTTCATGTGGCTGAACGGTTTTTGTGACTCTACAAATCTCTCTCTTCTCTCTCCCCCCAGTGAAAAATCCTGTATGAATTCCTATCATTTTAGTTCATGTAATTCTAATAAACTTCAGTAAAATCATTTTACTTATCCGCTTATTCTTCATTGAGCTGTTGTTGAAGGACTTTTTCAGATTGCCAATTGCTTAATTATGGTTTAAACAGTTTACTATGTGGTCATCCCCAAGCCGTAGTTCCCCCCAGAATTTTAATTTAGTAAGCTTCTATAATAACTTAAGCTTGAATTATGTGACAAAACACACATCAGTGTAAGGTGTATACACTTTCACATAGGCATGTCCATCAAAGCAGTGTGGGTTTCCAAAATGAGATTGGCTAAGTACACCATCCCCAGCGCAGAATCCTGTATGACACCCTGATAGCTTAGTTATCATATGCTTTTTCTGGAGTAAAAGTATGTTCTTTCCCCAATTTCTAAGGTCACTATGAAGCATTACTTTTTTTTATGTTGTGAGAATAGGGAACAGGAATTTCCTTATGGTGGCCAAATAATATTGGCTTCCAGTATCCAGGTGCACAGTGGTGAGAAGGAAAAGTGGCCATTTTTCACATGCACTTCATAGAATAATACTAGGACAGGTCATAGGAGCCATGACGACCACTAAGGCCATAAGCAACTTGGTATGATACAGTATAGTATTGACTACCATTACCAAATGCAAGTCTTATGGCCTCATAGAGGTAGTTGCAAGTCTTTGTATAAGTCACGATATGGATTTGGTCGGTTAATTTTCTTTAACAGACAATGCTGGTTGTGGTTTGTTTGTTGTTTGTTTTGTTTGTTTTATTTTGTTTCTTGTGTTTGTTTAAAGCTTATCTGTACATAAATTATAGCTGGTACATAATGATTTTGTATGGTAGTGAAGGTGGTTTAGTTTCACTGACCATACACACCCTTCCTTCTGCTATAGCTCAAGTACACAAGCACACAATCATACACACCCACTCATATACACAGTCCTAGGGAGGAAAGGCATTTTACTTGTGATGTTAATAAAAATTGGCATATAAGGAGAAAGAGTAAAATTCATCTTTATGAAATCATCATGTACAATTTGTTTGTTCAAGCAATTTACACTGCCAACATTTTTTTAATTAGCGTACGAGACCACTCATGGCAATTTTTGGTACTTAAAAAACAACAAGTTTTTCCAAGGAATTATTGTGCTGTATAAATCCTAACTCTATGTAAGACTTGCTTACTAATGAAATATGCAAAAAGGAACCTAAGTAGTTTAACACATAAAGCAGCAAATATTATATTTATTGTTTGTTCTTAGCTAGTCAGCACATGTAACACACAACACTCTCACATGCACTCATTCACTGGATATACCAACACAAGATTTACATTGTAGTCTCTTGGTGGCTTGACATGTTGGGCAATGGATTGTCAAGTATGAACAGTGATGACAAACAGCGTGTTAACCAAGGTAATGAGTGAACACAAGAATCGTGAGTGTCAAAGTCAAAATTTACATACATACACGTACATCCAAGCATATATAACTAGTGATGTGCTTGAGCACAAATGGCGAGCGAGCCTAAAGACTATACTATTGATTTTGACTTCTAACACTGAAGCTACTGAAAATAAGGTCCAGTTTTTTTAATTTAGCATACAGGGTAAAGGGATTTCAGTGCAACAACTCTCTGCAACTGCTTGGAAGGAAAACAACAACAACAACAAAACAATACACGTTATTTAAAAGTTTTCTTTGTGATATTCTTTAGCTAAGTAGTGGTTGTAACACACAATGCTTTGACACAACTGGACATGCACCTACACAGACTTACTTTCGCAGTAGTCTACTGGACAATGTATTTTCAGGTAAATACTGTGTGCACGGCTTATAACCATGACAAAGAGCGTATTGACTTACCACCGCCACTAACTCGAATAGAAATGGAAGTCCCTTAAGTTTTCAAGTTTGACTGCACACGCAAAAGAATTTAAAACGGTAAACAATTCAATTTCTAGGGTGATATGGGTACTGATCGATAAACCAGAGGATTGTGTTTAGTGCAATTTGGGACGGGGTAGACCACATAACTAACAAAAAAATGCGAGGGTCAAAGTACAAAATGACATACGTACGTCCATACATACAAAAAAATAAACAAACATCCCCGATTTTTTCATTTTTACCCCTGTAAGTGTCTCGCTCGCTCGCCAATAATACAATAATATATCCCTGACTGTTTAGTGTGTTACCCCTGACAGTGTCTCGCTCGCTGCCAATTATTGCATATATAATTACCACGGTTGAGCTTTGTGTGTGTGTGTGTGTGTGTGTTTGCATGACTTTTAACTTCATTCTCATACTCTACCACTACTGTGCATTTTATCACATGATGCCAGGAATGATTCTCTATAAGACTGTTGCTAGCTGTACTAACTTTAGGGATGATGTTTCATCCTTCATGGCTTGAAGCCGCAGTACCAGTGGCTGGACCCATCGGTTTACTTCCTAACCACAGTTATATGGTATTGCTCTATCTTGTGTAATACCAGGGTTTACTTCAGGGACCGGAGGGGTGGGGGCTTGTACATCTCCTTAAATCTAGTTTGCCGCCCTTCCCCTTAGGGATTAAAGACGTCTTAAAATTAATTGTATTCAATATTTACAATAAAAAAATAGAACACATTGAGATATGAATTTTTTTTCTTCCAAATATCAATTAGTCATCATTAGATAACTGTTCTGGTGAATTTAAAGCAATGTACAATGACTAACCTAATTCTTTGTCTAATTTAATTAGCTTCATTTGTGAGAAACTTCTTTCCACAGCAGTGTAAGACAGACTGTGGCAAGTGTATTGGGGATGCATCACTGAGCAGTAATCATATCTTTTGGAGCTAAGGAAATGATAATGTGGTCTCATTGGACAAAATTGCTTTGCCTCCCTTCGCCCCCCTCCCTCCCCCCATCATCCATATATGTACATACACACACATCCCAGATATTATTTTGACTTTCATGGAGATACATTTGCCCCAATTTTTCATAAAGTTTTGTGGTATTTATTATAAATATAATATAATTATGGAGGGTGTAAATTTAACAACTTCTACTGTACTAAACTAGCCTATTTCGCTACAAACTGTCTACATATATTAGAATTACAACAATGATAACACCAATCCGAGAATCTTGAATTATGTTAAGCTAATTTTACTTGAGACATACACTTTCAATGTAGGAGTGTGAAGTGGCTGGCAGGTGTAATAGTGCTGTGACTACTCCACTGGTCTACACGAGTTAAGGACTCCTGGACTTCAATACAACTAGAGGTGAGGAACTCTAGAATGACTTTTTAACTGCACTAACAACTCAAGAAATAGGCCTTTTGAAATGATCTTTTATTGATTACTATATTTATTACTCATAATTGTAATTGGCTTAAGGGTATTTCCATTTAATGCACACTTAGACAACTTGAAATATATAGGGAGCGACTTAGAGTCTGAACTTTTAGAACTCTTGTCACTTCATTTACTAACTGAATAATCCTTTGAAACATTTTGTAGGTGTGGCTGGACACACACATACACACACACACACTGCACACACACACACACTGCACACACACACACACACACACACACACACACACTGCACACACATTATATTTATTCAACTCTTCATTTGTAAAGTATTGAATACAAATGAAAGGTGAAGAGTTCCCGGATCATTTGGTCAATGACCTGATGACAGCCACGCACAATCACCTGGTCTCACACACGCACATACATAGTTACAGTGATGAAATGAAAGTGAAAGAAGAAAAGTAATGGTACACATGATAGTTAGTCATTAGTTACACAGGGGCTGGAGTCAAGTGTTTCTATAGTTCAGTGATTTCCAGAATGTAAGATTCTTTAACCCTTTCACCGCCAAGTTTATGACTACCAGTTCGGTAACATGAAAATGTAATTTTTTTTTTTTTTTTTTTTCTGCACAGACATTCAGCAAGAGATAGATTTTAAAAGCAGGTACAGACAAAACTGTTTACTATAATGCAAATGATGATCACCGTGTGGACAGACAACTGAATGGTTAGCGTTCCAGCAGCCATATTTTTTTATAATGTAAAAAAAAAACAACTAAATACCTGTGCTGTCATTTCGATTTTTTTTATTACAGGAAGTACTTGATGGAGCGTGCTCGGAATGACAGTTAACTAGGCAGGAAGGCCAGGAAAATCGCACTGTAACCTCCCTTGAATCCCAGACAAACAGTCACCCACTAATAAGCAAAGTATTACTTAATAAGCACTATAATTTCTACAAACTGACAAAAATGAGATAGCAAGGCAACTGGTGGCTCTACCCTGACTCTTTTATAGAGAGGCCAGGGCAGGGGCCCTAAAATGACAAAGAGTCTTTGTGAGTGGAGAGAGTATGAGTGTGTGTGAGGCAGTAATAGTTAGTATGAATTAGTGTTAATAAGGTACAAGTAGGAGTAATGCAAGGGGAAAGGTGAGGCATGAATAAGACAGGTTAATTAAGCAAAAGGGGAAAGAAAGTGCAGTTCCAAACGTTCACTCTTCCTGTCCAGGATGCGCCCGGACAGTACTATGTTAGAGCAACGTACAAAGCAATAAAAATCGAAACTTTATATGGATAATTGATCTTTTTTTCTTTTTCTTTTTAATACAGAGAACCGCCGATCAAATGCAGAACGGTGAAAGAGTTAAGAAGACCAGAAACCTGCAGTGACTGCAGATCAGTGTACTTACTAGTCTTGCCTTCTACCACACACATATACACACAGACACACACACACACACACACACACACTGCGCTCATACACACACACATACACACACTAATATTTGTACCCATTTGTGTCTAATGGATTATACTTTATCACCTGAGATTTGATTTTAGGATAGTTGGGTGCAAGGAAGAAGTTGAGTGTTTTAGAGGATTATGTATATGTGTGTGTGTTTGTTCATGTGATAAACAAACTATCATTTCCCCATCTGTCTTGTGTTATGACGACCAGTGCAGGGCCAGAGCGACCTAAGCGGTCATGGCCGTATAGGTATTTAGTACACTCGGTATGGCACCAGTGGTATTAATTATGGCGAACTTCTACCTTTTGTACAAGAATGCTTGATCGCAACTCTGATCATAATGAAGCCACTTGTACCAATTGCTCCCAAAGGAGACGCTACAAAATCTTTGTCTAAATATTAACGAGGAAATTTAATGTTAATTATCCAAACACTTCAGTTAACCCGAACACCATAAATCTAATAATAGCATGTACAGACAAGAAGAATTGCTTGACCACACCCATTTATTAGTGCTTTTATAATACATTTTAAGTTATCAGAACACCTCTCAGTCGCAACTTATTCAGATAACTGACATTCTACTGTATACCATTTCATATGTCCTCCTGTATGCATACACGCATCAACACTTCACGCATAGTTACTTGATTGCAGCATTCGTGTCGTTTACCAGCCGTATATTTGTCGGTTTTGTCGTTGTTTTTGTTGTTGTCAGTTCACACCCTTCACTACTTTGAAGTTTTGCTCAGTCCAGGTCTGTGCCATTGACATTAACCTGAGATACCAGAATGCCGTGTGTGCATACTGAATGTTTGGCATCGTGGTTCCTATGTGATTGTGTAGGTGAGCATTAATAAAAACATATATGCAATAAAGCATTCCTTAAGGCAGTACTACTTAGGTAAGATGTATTTTTAACTGTTCTAGTGCGAGAGCTATATCTGAGTTCAATCAAATGATGTCTAAATTTATTATCCAGCTATTATTTATATGTACCATACTGTTGTGTGTGTGTGTGTGCGTGTGTACATGTGTGTGTGTGGTATATGTTTTGCAGAGTACTAAAGTCTTTATGTTGTACTTCATATGATAGACTTAAATTGGTTTACTAAAGGTATGTTTAATTTATTTTTCTTTTGTGTGTACAAATATTTTTGTGGATGTATTCCCTCTCTTTTATGGCTTTTTTTTTTTAAACCATACAGAATTTAGAAGAAAAAATGTTTGGCTGTCACCAGGAATTGAACCCAGGACTGCTTGCTTAACACGCAAGCACTCTGCGACTGAGCTGCGACAGCAAAGTGATAAATTTTGTTACAAGTGTGGGTCACTCCCCTACAAGAAGATGATGGCCCCCTAGTGAATTGTCCTTTTTAAGATAACTGGAATGAAGCTGTGAACATTCTAGCCTGACTAGCTAGCACCTGTCATTCTATCATATCCCACTTCTTTGTGCATTTTCATTGAACCCACAAGTTGTTTATTTGTTGTTGTTGTTGTTTTTTGTTGTTTTTCATTAATTTGAGTTATACTATATTGATAATTTTGATGCACTGTAAAATGCTTGCTTATCGGATTTTACAATATCTGACTCTGAACGACAGCCAAAATGAATGTAACCTCTGTTGAAATAGAAATCCTTCACACACCCTCCCACTCCTGTTGTATGAGGTTTCACTGTATATTGAGTTGCTGCAACTAATCTACCACTAAAACCAGCAAATAGGGCATTGCAGCATAGATATTATAGATGCAGAGTAATCAAAATAATGTAACTCATTCAATTTCAACTCTTTCACTTACTAGTAGTTCTATTAGTTGATCATGCACTGGTAATAATTGTCACTGTGGCGGATGTTTCAGACTTATAGTAACATAAAGCATGAACGACACCCTCCTCGCCGGTCCCAGCCTCTACCCACCCCTGACGCACAACGAGACATTATTCGACAAAGGGGCATGAATGAAGCTTCAGAATCTTCTTCAAATAGTGTAGCTGATACTGTTATGGAGTTCTTGAACCAATTTTTTCTTGGATGATCTTCATACCACTTTATTTTGGCCAGTATGTGTGTGTGACTCACATTATTAATCACAGGAGTATGTAAAATAAAGTATTCTATATTGCCACAACGAATATCTTCTACACTACACTGCCGACCAATTATGGTGCCAGAGAGTCCCGGCCACATAGCAGAAACTGCGCTTGATCGCTGTGATCGACTCTTAAGGGAGGTAAAGAGCTGTCCAAAAACTTCAACTTGAGAAAATTCCTCGTGTCTCAATGGTACTTGAGTGATTGAGTCAGCTGTATACAGTTTGCAATACATATTGTATAAAAGAGATTGCATCTACTCTTTAAAAATTTTTTCACGCAACGGTGGTATAACTTCATGCCACTTACACTTGGTAGCACAAATTTCTCCTGGCAAGCAAAATATGTTCTTTTCATATTCTAAAAGAGATTTACTGTCAAACAATCTGCTGGTATCTTCTAGCAAGGAATAGTTGTTTTTAATGGATTTGAAACATTTGTGCAGCTCTGTACACTGTGTAAGCTGCAAAATGTCAGTGGCATTTAATTTCTGCATTAAAACAAACTTTTCCATTAACTGAACTTCTGGAGCATGCCAATTTTTTTGAAATGATTCGAGAATACCATTGTATCTTTCAAATGAAAAACACCAGAAAGAGAACACAGGTCCTAAATCTTGAATGCATTCACGTAGATGTGCATGAAGATGCATATTTGGTGTTACAGCATGACGCCCAAAAATATCTTCAAACATTTTACAAAACTGTATAATTAACTCATCAGCTTTCACTAATTCCTCATTATTAATAAATGGCCGACAAAAAAGTGAGCATGACTGGGAAAACACGCACCACATATCATAGTGTTCAGAAGGCAATATACTCTTTAAGACAAAAGGAGAGTACACTATTACCCACAGCATCCACTGCTCAGCAGTAAATCCTGAAAATGCTGAAGCAATTTTTCCAGGCAGTCTCCCGATACGAGCAGGAACTAGTACAGAGTCAATTTTTTCCTGAATTTTAATGAAATCAGATTCACACATGATCCCATTGCCTTTCCATAATGTGGTAACATGCTTTGCAGTCCCTAAAAACAAGTTATGCATGGGATCTATCATATGACATCTCACTATGTTAAAGTATGGTAAACGTAACAATTCAGAGTAACGTAATCCAACTTTACTTTCAATGGCAGTCCGTGCTGTTTTTGTAACAGCATTTTTAGCTAACAATGCGTTTTCATAATGTGTTTTCATATCTCGAAGTGGCCACATTTCCCTATCAAACCCCCCATAATCTGTTGCCTCTGAAAAGCCAGAAGTTGGAAAAGCTTTCATACATTTAGAACATCCATGTCTAGCCTTGAACCCATAGAAGCCACATATTTTCCTGGTCGCTGGAATATCTGAACTGATACATACTAATGCAACCCGAACACTGCGAACACCTAGTGTAGAATTAGGAGCTTTTATTTGGGTACCCTTCCATAATTCTATGAGTTCATCTATCATTGGCTTCAAAAAAGTGTTTATGGTGAGTTTAGGCTCATGTGGACCAGGAATTGTACCAACAATTATAATGTTTTCTGGTTTAAACCGTAATGTTCTAGGCAAATTTTGAACTACTACATACAATACTCCAACACTATATGCTGTATGTTTGTAGGGTCTGAACCAATCAATGTTAAGCATTAGAAGAAGATTTCCAGGAATGTGTACAAAATCTTTCCAATCTCTCCATAACCTACCGTCATAAACATCTGTCATGAAATTCAAATCACCACTGCTCAACTCACACCAAGACTCACAACTCTGAAAAAATCCTGGACGAGATGCAAGTTGTTCTATGGAAGCTTTAATACTGTTGTACAAGTAAAGCTTTTTTGGAACAAGTTTGTAAGTTGTTCCTATCTTTACAGTTTTCATTATATCCATTCCACATTCTTTACGGCGTGATTTTTGAGGGTGAGATGGAAATTCAATGAAGTTGCACTTTAGGCTTTTCTTAGAATTTTGAAACCCAGTAATTATACATTTGTCTTCCTCATAGAGTGAACCACAAGCAGGACACACACAATAACGTTTTAGCATGTTAGTGAAATTTATTTCCTTTTTCAACGAGTAGATAGTTTTAGGGAAGATTAAGGCAAAGTCTTTGATGTTTGCATTTGGCACAATAGTAGACAAAAACAAAAATAAGGAGGAAATAAAATTTAATAAATGCCGAACACCTCTGTCAGAAATTCTATAACAAAGTTGAAAAAAAAGAATAAAGTAGCTCAATATAAACTGAACATTTTTTAGATTATCTGACATAGATCTTATTTCTCCATCATTGTCAGAATCAGAATCTGCTTCCCATATTTCAGGAGCTAACTCTACCTCTGATTGTTCCTCAACTGAAGAATCACTTAGCTCAGCAGGGTCAAGGGAATCCTGGCAAACAGTTACACTATCCAAACCTTGATCAGAAGTAGTAGCATCATGGATATCACTTGCCAAATTGTCTAAAGAATCTGAACTTCTAGATGTGTACTGGCATGATCTTGTTTGGGTGTGTCTAGAAACAGCAGAGTAGGAAAGATTTTCTTTGCACAAAGGGCACTGCAATCTGGGACGTTTGGAAGCCATAATAAATTGAAGCTGTAAAAATTAATATTATACAAAACTTGCGGTTGTATTTTTGTTCCGCAGTATTTAATTAAAGAACAGAGAGCTAGCTCGCGCGATGGAGCGAGAGCAGACACTTGTGAAGTGAGAATTGGCGGGCGAGACGAGTCTTTTAGAGTATCCTTGCTCCTTCGTCCCCCCTCTCGTTTAAGTAGCTTGATCTCGAGCGATCTCAAGTCCAGTGAGGGGATTGAAAAAGTGCAATGATGTTTCGCGGTGTTCCCTCGGGAAGCTTTTATGGAGATAGCTCCGGAGAAAGAAATGGCACGCCTTCGAGAAGGACAATTAACGAGTAAGTGGTTCGGCTAGAATATTAAAGATTTTTTTTACAACGAATTGCATGCTGGTAAGGCTACTCCAGTAAGGCTTGAACTTTTGGAGTGATCGAACCTGCTATATGCCCTGCAGAGTTAATGGTTTCAGACAATTCTGAAGAATGCATTTGTCCCATTATCAGTTTTATACTTCTTTTTATTTTTGTTCACATAGATGAACCCAGAATATATTTCAATGATTGTGTTATTTCTATGTCTTTCAGTTAGAGTGCCAATGTGTATGGTTTACTTGTGCTTGGATACTATAATAATTACTGCAATAACAGATTTCCCTTTAGGTTTAACAGCTTTCTTCTTGATTCAGCAATAATAATAATAATAATAATAATAATAATAATAATAATAATAATAATAGCAAATTTTCTCAGTTCAGCAGTTGAGTTGTAATTGGCTGTCAAAACTGAGAAAATTGGATATTAGATTTTTCTATTGTTATTTTCATATGCAGTGTTGGATCTAATACTCCACGTAATCTGAGATTTTATTCTGGTAGTAGCCATTCTATGAGGGACCGGTAAGTGATTACTAGATATCATCTTAACGTACAGGATGTATTATCACTAAATATATCAAATACATTGTATATCTATTTACTTGACATCACTTTCTGGTAAATACCTTACCTGAAATATTAATTTGATGTGAAGGATACCTACCTACCTGGTGCATTTTTTATACCAATTCCTTACCTGACTTGACCCAATTATTATTCATGAAAATACATTTTTTAACCTTGCTCAACTCACACCAAGCTATTGAACAAAAAAATTGACTTTCAGTGATTGATCAATCTTGTCAAATAGACCAGCTTACTGAGTTTTTCCTTGTGCACATGTGCTAAAGGTTAATAACACATCAAGTGGTTCCAGTTTCACTTTATTTGATGTTTTAGATGTTTTAAATCAATCCCAGCGAAATTTCTTTTCCTAAATTAAGGTACATTCAGAAAACTTCAAATAGCGGACACACTAGGGACAGTGTTTTGGTCCACTGTATAGAACTTGTCCTCAAATTGAAGTTTTGCATGAACACAAGAACATTGTGGAGAAGTTGTTCTCTCTATTGGTATAGTTTTCAGTTTTCATCGTAATAGCAGGATATAAAGTTCATTCAAAGGTGCCAGTCTTAATATTAAACTTGTGACCTTGTGTGTACTGGATGAAATGCATTTTATGATGTATTTCATGAAATATATCTTATCTCTTACCTGATGTTTTTCATAAAGGCTAAGTATACAAGCAATATTTTGAATAGTTAGGTAAGGTACCTTAGCTATTAAGTAAAGGACTAGGTAAAGTAGTACCCCTTTAAAACACTTTAGGTAAAGTACCACCTTAAAACACTTTAGGTAAAGTACCTTAAAACACTTTAGGTAAAGTACCTTAAAACACTTTAGGTAAAGTACATGTACCTTAAAACACTTTAGGTAAGGTGTGAAATACCTTTAGCTATTAGGTACAGTAGCAGCAAAAGACATTCAGTTAGGTAGGGTACATTAGATCTTGTGGGTATAACAGTAGCACTTATTCTCCAATATAAATATAACTTAACCCGATGTTTTATCTTCCTGCTGTGGTCCTTCCACAGAGGTTGAGGATGTCAAACTCTTTGTGGTGATAATATAAACAGCAAGATGACTGGTGGGTATGCATTCTACGTAATATATCCTGAAGGATAATTTGCACACCAGTCAGCATCCACAAAGCTCTAATCATAACTTGTTTTTTTCTGGTGTCTATATGAGCTGAGTTTCCTTGATCTTTTAATTTAATTCACAATCTTAGATGTGCCGTCTAAAGCTCTTACCTTACCTTTTCCTACTAATGTTCAGAAATGACTGAAACCTTCTCACCACTCTCTTGTAAGCATCCTCTTTGCTTGAAACCTTTCAGTTGTTTGACTTAACCCTTTAGAGCCTGCCCTAATGGTTGCACAAAGTAGCTGATAAAACTGCTTATTCATTATAATTATTTCAGCCGAGAATGGCTGAATAGTCTTGTGGATTAATGACAGTCTACTACACATGCACTATATTTGCATGGAAAACATTTACAATGGAGTTAACTAACTCCTTATGCTGGCTGATGGTGCAAAATTTTGTTATCTTGCTGTAGTTCTCAGACAAACTTGAGGCGAGTACTTACTATATCCAGTCAGATTGCCTGAAAAATTTTTTAAAATAACTTTGTGTACATTATCTAATGCAAGATTATTCTTTAAAATAGTTTACTTTGTTCTATTATGTGTCAATCATTGTAGAGTTCCTGATTAATGGTGTTGTACTTATTAAACTTTCAATACGTGTGCTTGGCAGGACTAGTGTAACCCCTCAAAGCCGAGAGAGAGTTAGGGCTGATGAAGGGTTTCAATGGCTACCAGGAGACGTTCTACCACAAAATGGAGACAATTTGCATGAAACTAGTCACTCACAAATCGGTTCATTTTTGAGTTATATGCAAAAAATGGAAAGTAAGCTAGATACTATATGCGACAAGCTAGATAGCATAGAGTCCAGAGTGTCAACACTGGAGCAGAATCCACCAGTGTTGGCTCCATGTTCTGCAAGTGGCTGCAGTAGCTGTGAGACCAGTTCTGAGGGTAAGAAAAGGAGTCGACGAAGCCCTCCTGAACTACAGGTTAGCTTTAACATGGCATTGAAAGGACACTTTACACACTTTGTACATACTCTGTGCAGTTTCAAATCAGAAGTGTTCATGCAGCATTTACTGATGATAATAAACTGCATAATCATGAGAGGTAAGTATTGTTGAATGTATGATTTATCATTATTCTTATATTAGAGAATTTTGTAGTTATAACAGTCAATAGTGTTAATTAAAACTCAACCCAACGTTTCGACTGCTTGCTGAAGTACTCTTTAGGGGTCACTAATAATAATAAAAAAATTTGGGTTAAATTTTAATTAAGTATTGGCTGTTAGAATGAGAATATTATAATTATTTCAGCCAAGAATAACTGAATCATTATTATTGTTAGTAATATTACTAGTATTACTACTACTACTACTACTACTACTACTACTACTACTACTAGTTATTATTATTGTTATTAGTAATAGTAGTAGTAGTAGTATTGCTATTATTGTTATTATGTCTATGCCCAGGATTGATGGAGAACACAACAGAAAAGTTGTTGCAAAAATAATAAAAGAAATTGGAACCAAAACATATTCAGCAAAGCAAATCCGTGGTAATTATTATTTTTTGTTTGTGTAAATTATATTTTTTTCCAATTATGATTACTTGAATGAATAATTTATACAATCATAGCCTACTTCGGTGCTTTTTTATCCTTGTTTTCTACATTTATTTTAACAATTGGATTTCTTTTCTAGACGGCTGTAGAATTCACCGGAAATCTCTACACTGCAAAGACAGTGAGTGTTCTGAAGAACAAAAAAAGAAAATGAGAATTCGCTCACGCCAGCAAAGAGTAAGTTTATAATATATAGTTTGTCTGGGAGTAGGAGAAAGATGTGTGGTGGAGTTCAGCTCTCTTACTTTTTCTCTATAAAATAAAGCAATGGTTGGAGAAACGGGGAAAAGGAGCAATTAATCTTATTTTAAAAATTGTGATGGCCTCAGCCTCTCCACTTTTCACTTCTTCTTACATGCGGGTAGATTTTTTACAAAAGAGAAAAAATATTTGTTTAAATCTGCTTTCTTGGAAACAGTTGACATGTGTGGAGTTATAATGATCTGTCAGAATATATGTGCTGCTAGTTAAGTTGCCCTTTCACTTTTAGACTTGTTCCTACCCATCTGTTATTCATTTTTGTACTATTTTTACTTCACAATCATTATAAAAATAAAAATAAAGAAGAGTGAGAAAGTTTCAACCTATTATACTTTGCTTATAGTTATTCGATCGTCGGAAGAAGACTGTATTGCAGCAATCCTCCCAAGTGCAAAGTTTGTGGAACGATGTCTCTGCAGAAATGATGACGGAAGAGGACACTGGGAGTGATGACAATTTCATTCGCCATCGCCAGAGCTGGAGGTCCGAAAAATTTAACAACTTCATTGATGAATTGGATTCCGCAAAGAATGCCAAGACATTGGCGAAGAAGCGAGAGATTGGCAGTGGCATAGAGCGTGATGTGCCACAAGTGGCAAAAACTTGGCTGATAGCTGCTGAGAGTGACTGTCACCTAGAGCAATAAACATTGAACAAAACCTCAAGGTTATTATCACTTTTATCTGTATTTATCACTTATCTGCACTTATCACTTATCTGTATTTCTCACTTTGTATTTTCTTTTTCTATAAGACCAAAGAATTGATGATATTTAATTATTGACTATAAGTTATATAAGATACAATTACAACTACTTTAAGATTGTTATTAGAAGGAGTAATATTATTATAGTATTGTGTTATAAATCCAATATTGCCAGTTATTGCACTATATAGTTGTGTAACAATCCAGATATTAGACCTGGAATATCAATAATATAGTACTAATATAAGAATATTTTAAGACCAGTATTGCAGGTTATTATACCGATCATGTAGAATTATACAACCCTCTTATAGCATTGTCAAGATACAGATATACTACCCATACTGAATGTATTCTATAATATGGTGCAAGATCATCAGATAACATGAATATGGTTTTAATTATATTGGTAGTATATTATTAGTATAATAGTAAGTATAATACTATAATTGGGGGTTTATAACCTACTGTTTTCACAGTGTAACTTTAGTAAGTACTATTTGAATATTAGAATTACACATTATTGCCATGTTATTATTGAAATATAACCATGCATTATCATTTTTCTGTATGTTTAGGTGAAATATTATGCAAGAACATCCAACAAGTCAAAATTTAGTTCTAGACTAGATAGTGACAGGTCATTTGCCAAACACAGCTACCTGTATTATAATGACAACAAAAAGTCATCTGAAAATGGTTTTTCTAACACTCTTAAAACAGTTACAATTTTTAGTTTTATAGTTTTTGTCCATGTTTCTGTACTATTGTGTGGTCTATTTGTGATTAAAATATCAAATAGCAACACAATTATTTTGGATTCATTGTTAAGTCCACATATGAAAATTATTCTGTTTTGGTCAGTTTTTGCAGTTTTGTTTGTTGTTAACACTTCAGTGTTTATTTCTGAATTATATATTTTTGCCTCTATTGCATTTGCAATAAAATTCATATATACAATTGTTAATGCACCTCTTATATGTTTACTTTCATTTATAGAAATATGTGCAATTCCTTGCATTGGGAAAAAAATAATTGTTAGTAGTCACATTTTCTGTATTTCTAGACCTTTCATTGTCAGAGCAGTTCATTGTTATGCCTTATGTAACATGTTATGGTTTGCTCATCGTGTGGCTAATTGCTTTATTGTATCAATTGGTTATATGGCTATTGCTCCATCTCAAACTATTGCTGTCAGTACATTGATACTTACTGCAATTGTAATAGTTATAGCAGCTTTAACCAATGTTGTACACATTTTCTATTCTGGAACTTCACGCAAATGTCTCAAAGTATGTAATACTCTTGCTGTATTACTTACAGTCTTCAGTATCATAGCAACATCAGTATTTTTCACTATTATTTTTGTTGATCTCACTAACCATGGCTTGTCTGCCACTCATGTTGGCAGTATTATACTCTCAATGGCCATTCCAACTTTGATATTTGTGATGAGTTTTATGTTTAAGAGATATTTTAAGAGAAGTCAACAAAGTGTAAATGGAGACCCTAACTTGGATGGAGGAATCAATGAGTATCTACCTCTTCAGGGAGATACAGCTGCGTAATGAACTGAACTGAACACTATGTTTTGTTTGTTTTCTTTTTTTTTTCTAACTCTGCTTAGTGCAAGCAATCATATTGAAATATTGAGATTTCGACTGCTATAACTTCCAAAAGGCAACATTATATCTTGTTTAATTTTTGTGATTATTACTGACATTGTTTGTGAATATCAATATAAAAATTAATAAATTTTGCACCTATTTCAATAAATCTTATAACCATTAAAATAAGGGATAAAACCAAGTGAATTACATATCTAATAGATGATATGATTGAAGTTGTTCCAGATAGTCATTTTTGTATTTTCTGTGAGTTTCAAAATTGAAGTAAATAATCCTCTTGGTTTAAATAATAATTATATTCTTTTAAGAGAGCATACAATTTTAAGTCATAACTTGATGTGATTACATTATATATAATCACTTTTTTAATAGTATAGATAGCAATGTTATAATTCAGGGTGGACAATTATCAACAGCATAACGTACAAGTGATACACACCGGTTGTAAAATATGCAGTTCAAGACACGGTTGCTATACTACTAACCCAGTGAAGTCTTGCATGTTCAATGAATGGAATTCACCCTCACCATTAAGTTCAATTGAGAAAATTCACCATCCTGGGAATCTTTAGATTTTATAATGATATATTGAATTCAATGTATGGCTTGCTCCTGCCTTTATTTTATTTCTGTATTAATAGTCCTAATCTGTATAACTTAATTTTCATTTTTTAACTTACCATTGCATCAATACAATTATTTTGATTACACTAAGTACACATAATACATGAAAGTACCCATGATATGACACATTTTCACTTTTATTGAAGTTCCAACTATTTCTATGATTAAACAAGGCTTTAAAGTTAGTAATCATATTTGTTGTGTTTCTAGACCATTCATTGTCAGAGCAATTCATTTTATTCCTTATGTAACATGTTATGGTTTGCTCATTGTGTGGCTAATTACTTCATAGTGTATCAATATATTTCACTGTTATTGCCCAATCGCAAGCTATTGCTGTTAGTACATTGATAGTTAGTACTATCATATTAATAATAGTGGCTTTTGCAAGTGTTACACCTATTCGCTACTCAATTATTGTCGAATTTCAATAAAAAAGTGTCCCAAAAATTGCAGCATATTGTCAATTTTGTTTATGATTTTTTGTGTAATCAAATATATTAGTCTGATTTACTATTATATTGTGTATCTCATTGAACATGGCTTGTTTGCATCACATATTGGGACCATTTAACTTTCAATGGCAATTCCTACTTAAAAGCAATAATAAAGAAAATGACCACAAATGTCGTGAAAGATTAAAATGTTAGTCTCAATAACACATCTAGTGAGTACTGATCTTTGTTGGAAGAAAGTACCATGACTGAACAATTGTGTAGAAGTTACATAGATAAATGCAATTTGTCATGCATAATAACATATTTTATTGAAGATATTCACAATTTATGTCATGAACTGATATAAACATAAAAATGAATCGTTTGTATTGAAATAGAAGCTAATTCTACAATACATACAGTTTCACAAGTTGCAGAGAAGTACATAATTCTTAATAATTACTTGATGATTAATCCTAGTGGGTACAGCTCATGAGCAAAATACCTCATAAATTTGGACTGCTGCCATTCTAGTTGAAGGGACTAGACAATAGGATAGGGATTGAAACAAAACATGTTGCAAATAAATAAGCTTGATTGCTCACATATTCAAAAGTGACCAGTAAACAAATCTTACTATCTATTCAGTTTGCCAGTTTTCTGTTCAGATACTACCAGCCACAAATAACATCAGGAATTGTTCCATCACACCAACCGATATATTCCCTGATTCCCCTCTTCCAAGAATCTGTCAACACAGTTCCTTTGATAAAGTATTACCTTTGTGTCGTCAATAGTGCAGTTATTTCTTCAATCTTGAATATATCTTAGCAGGGGAAAAATTGTTGTAGTGAATTTGACCAGAGCACTAATAGCAACATAAGTTTGTCATAATGCTGGGAGAAAACCATATCTAGATTGCAGCTCATTCGATTATAGGAGAAACTAGTTGAAAAGGAGAGCACTCAGTGATCATAAGAACTCATCCAAAATACCTGGATAATCACAGCAACTGCCACTATTCAACAATGAACAGTATTACTAATACAAAAAATGTTCTTCAGCAAGTAACAAGACAGCACATCAAATACACTTGACTATTCTGTTCTCTCAAAGTATTCACTTCTTTATCTTCTTTCTTCCCATCTTAAATGTTGGGCGGACCCTCACACATGAAACTGGCACATAAGTGACCTGTAAGTAACATTTGCTGGTATCATATTCTGATGCAGCACTGTGCTTGTGCTAGCTACTGCATTTCATGTTTGACTGATGGACTGTGGCTATCTTGAGTTTTTAAGATTGAAAAACACGACCACCCACTGTAATTCCAGTATAGGACAAGTACTGTTATGGAGTTGGAGATTGTATTGTGCATGTGGACACTGTGCCAAGTTTATTTTAAAATACTCATGCTCTGGCTGAATTTCATAACTGAAAGAAAGTATTCATTAAATAGTATGCATAATTAAAAATGAGAATAAAGTTGTTCACTATGATTAACATCATCAGGGTGGATCCAGTACTAGCACAGGGGAGGGGCCCAACCAAATATAATCAGTTCAAACTTACCAAATCTATTAAATATTAATGATTGATTTTACATGATTTGAAGATTGATTTATTTGTGAAATGCATAAGTTAGCGTGCAATTGGCCTATGAGCTGTATTGCCCAAAATGGTACATTTGTCTTTATAATCCCCCCCCCCCCCCCGGAGCCCCCCTGCCCACATCATATAAACTGAGAGTCAGTGTACTCTGCATAATTTGGATGTGTTCATCTCTGAGGTACATGAATTCATGAATTAAGGCTATTTGGAAACTGTAGATTTATAGGATATGTAGAATTCATCAACCTACAATATCTGCTAATATGATCTATTATAGACTTTGTCAATAGCTAATTTTAATATAACTTTGGGGATATCATAAACAGATATTAATAGCTTAACTTTGCAGGTAGCCATTCCCTACGATATTTCTTGTGGTGATTGACAATTTCGCTCTTGAAAATTACTCCTGCTAACCTGTTATAGAGTGCCTTAATCGGTTGAAAGGTTGGCAAACTTTACTACAGGCAGGTACATCATGCCCTGTGTGTAAATGATAAACCTTAATGGCAAATGAAGCTGCTAATTTGTAGTTGATCTGGATAAGAAATGACAAATATGATTACGATGGAAAAAACATTAAATTCCTACAATATTCAAATAATAATTTTTCGAAAAATCCACAAAACTAGCATCGTTGGGGAGCAGGCCTGGCATATGTCAGTCTACCGACCTCGCCCCGGCATCCGTTCTGACTGGAGCGTGTTTGTCTCCTGGATCAGTGCCATTCCCTGCCAGATTGGTGGCTAAGGCACGCTCGGGAGTTTACATTGAGATGAAAGAGCTATTGGGCGATAATATAGCTTTGCTTAGTGAGTTGGAAACTTTTAATGGTCCTCACCACCTTGTTGGCATCCCAGGGGTTAATAAACCACGGCTGCGAGAAGTTGCATCACTGTCCTCCTGGATTTACTGTTTCTTGGCATACTTGGCGTTACGATGCCCCGACGATGACACGAGGGAGCGCTTGGTATATGCCCAGCTGATTGTTAGGGAGTCACTGCGTCATGGGGGCAAGAGCTGGTTGACGTACGACAAGGTGTTTCGTCAACAGGCAGCGCTAGATGGCTCGCTTAGATGGAACGAGCTGCATCCGGCTATTCTGGCTTCAACTATGCTGGTGAGCCTGCTGCCATCAGCGCAGGCGCCTCAGGGGCGTGCTGGTACTTTTTGCTCTCTCTGTCAGGGTGTGGATCATCGAGCAGACCAGTGTGCATTAAGTTATCTGCACCACTCTGACACAAGATCATTTGGTGGCCGAGGTTTGGGGACTTCAAACCGGATCTGTCAATCGTGGAATCGTGGAAGCTGCAGATTTCCAGGGGGTTGCACATTCAGGCATGTTTGTCATGTATGCTGTCAACCTCACCCAGAGATTCACTGCCCCAGCAAGAGTACCCAGGGGTTGCCGCAGGGTCCACCTCCAGGCCAGCCTCGCCCAATTGTCCCGAGTCGCTAGTGGGTGTCAGTTTGCCTACGAACGCTATAACTATCTATTCTTGCCTCTGATTTGTTGCCACATTATAGTCATATATTCAAACAAATATAATCATTGTCCAAGTTGGGTGGTTGATAGAGGGTGGTTAGGTGGGTTTGGAATCAAGGTGTTTGGGTAATAATAGGTATGTATATATGAATTAATAGACCAATAGTCGTTTCAGTGAAAGAAGGGGAGATTTAATATTGATATAGTTTGGCGTAGTCATTGATAGATTAATTTAAATGGCTAGACACGGCAGGATCTTAGTCTCATTTGGGGATTGTACACCTGACATAGCTAGAGTATTGTTTACTTGTCATTAAGGGGGCGGGTAGAATAATTTGTGGGGTAGAGGTGTCTGAGTGTTAAACTGGTGGTCAGTTGTCAAGACATGGTTTATGCAGGTGCAGTAGTCGGAGAGCGGGCTGGGCTGCCGCCGTTCACAGCTAGAGGTCTGGGACTCTACCAGGGTCGTCACATCTATGTAGAGGATCTACTGGCCTTCGAGAGTGGGGAGTACCGGAAGGATGCACCTCAGTGGCAAGTTTTGTTCTCACCCTTCTGCTTGCAGAATTGGGCACCGGTGTTCGACTCTCACCCGGACAAGCGTTTTTCGCAGTAAGTGTGGAATGGTTTGTGTCACGGATTTCGGTTGGGGTGCCGCAAGGTGTGCCGGGTGAAGTCAACCAGTCATAATCACCCGTCAGCAGCTTCCCAACGGGGGGTAGTCTCTGAGTATATCCAGTCCGAGTGGAGGCTAGGTAGGTTAATTGGCCCCCTCTCCAGGGAGGTGGTTTCACAGGTGCACGTCAGCCCCATTGGCCTCATACCTAAGCCCCATCAGGAAGGCAAGTGGAGACTGATTGTCGATCTCTCCTATCCGAGAGGTAGCAGTGTGAATGCGGGAATTTCAGAGGAGCTCGCATCAATCTCGTACATGCATATGGACGACGTGGTTGAGTGCATTCAGACTCTGGGATCTAGCATACTGATGGTGAAGATTGACCTGGAGAGTGCGTACAGGCAGATCCCAGTGCACCCTAGCGATCATCATCGGCTTGGAATCGAGTGGGAGGGACAGACATATATAGACAGAGCACTTCCGTTCGGTTTAAGGTCAGCTCCGAAAATTTTCTCAGCGGTTGCAGACATGATGACTAGGCATAGATAAATATTGGAATGGTTTGTGTCACGGATTTCGGTTGGGGTGCCGCAAGGTGAGCCGGGTGAAGTCAACCAGTCATAATCACCCGTCAGCAGCTTCCCAACGGGGGGTAGTCTCTGAGTATATCCAGTCCGAGTGGAGGCTAGGTAGGTTAATTGGCCCCCTCTCCAGGGAGGTGGTTTCACAGGTGCACGTCAGCCCCATAGGCCTCATACCTAAGCCCCATCAGGAAGGCAAGTGGAGACTGATTGTCGATCTCTCCTATCCGAGAGGTAGCAGTGTGAATGCGGGAATTTCAGAGGAGCTCGCATCAATCTCGTACATGCATATGGACGACGTGGTTGAGTGCATTCAGACTCTGGGATCTAGCATACTGATGGTGAAGATTGACCTGGAGAGTGCGTACAGGCAGATCCCAGTGCACCCTAGCGATCATCATCGGCTTGGAATCGACTGGGAGGGACAGACATATATAGACAGAGCACTTCCGTTTGGGCTAAGGTCAGCTCCGAAAATTTTCTCAGCGGTTGCAGACATGATGACTTGGGCACTTTACAGAGCGGGTATCACTTTGGTTTCACATTATCTGGATGATTTCCTCATTCTTGTTCCCCAGGTATCAGGTGATGGGGTGGAGCTACGAGCATTGGCATTGAGCACATTTGCTCACCTGGGGGTGCCAGTTTCAGCACATAAGACGGCGGGTCCCGATAGAGTCATCACATTCCTGGGAATTGAGATTGACACCAACGCTGGTCGGTTGCGTCTTCCAGAAGTCAAATTGCATAGGCTACAGGAGATGATACGTAGTTGGGTTGGTCGAAGGTCGACGACCCAGAAAGATTTGGAATCTTTTTTGGGTCATCTCTGGCATGCAGCAACGGTGGTGCGCTCAGGCAGATCCTTTCTGAGGGCGTTATTCGCCTTGCTTCAGCAGGCGAAGCAGCCACATCATTTCATTCGTTTGACGGCGGGTGCACGTGCTGATATCTTGTGGTGGAGGTGCTTGCTGGGTCACTGGTCGGGCAGCTCAGTTTTTGCATCTGTCCCTATTTCCTGTCACATCCATACCGACGCATCAGGGTCATGGGGGTGTGGCGCTGTGGCTGAGGGGCTAGGGTGGTTCCAGTTTAGTTGGCCTCCACACTGGGATAAAGTTGACATCTCTACAAAGGAATTAGTTCCAATTGCTGTAGCAGCGGCTGTATGGGGGCCTAGCTGGGTGGGTAAACATGTGCGTTTCCACTCTGACAATGCAGCTGTGGTTGCCTGTGTGCAGAAGCGGTCAGCGAAATCTCCCCCTCTTGTCCAGTTATTGAGGTGTATATCACTATATGGTGCATATTATGGCTTTGAAATATCCGCCGAGCATGTGCCAGGAGTGGTCATTGTGGTAGCAGATGCTTTATCTAGAGACAGAGCTGATCTGGTTTCCCCTATTATATCACAGATTCCAGAGACTCCAATTCCACCGCAGGTGCATCATCTCCTCATAGTAGAAAGGCCGAACTGGGGCTCCGAGGCCTGGACGACGTTGTTTGCCAGCTCTTTGAGCACGGTATTGCGCAGTCAACTAGAAGAGTCTACGAGTCAGGGCAAAGACGTTACCTCGCCTTCTGCCAGCAGTCAACCTTAATTCCTTTGCCAGCATCGGAGGTGACCTTGTGTCGTTTTGTAGCCTCATTGGCAGTGGAGAACCTGTCATATGGAGCAGTACGATCATATTTAGCTGCAATCCGATACCTCCACATCACTAATGGATGGCCCGACCCCTCTTCAATGCCATTTCCCCGTCTTAGTTATGTCCTTACTGGCATGCGTCGTCTTGGTTCGGTTAAGCCAAGAGCCAAGAGGCTCCCCATCACGCCACATATTTTTACGGCAAATTCATAGTCTGTGGTCACAGTCACCCCCTTGTAGTGACAAGGTGATGTTATGGGCGGCCTTCTGTCTTGGATTTTTCGGTTTCTTGCGAGCTGGAGAATTTACGTACGCTGCTCAGTCGACTTTGGGTGACAGGCAGCTTACTGTCCAGGACATCTCAGTTGATTCTCATGATCAGCCATCCCACCTGCAAGTGAGATTGAAGTCGTCCAAGACTGATCCGTTCGGGGCAGGTTTCACTCTGCATTTGGGTACCACCGGTGATATTTTGTGTCCTATGGCCGCCATGCTTGGCTATTTGGCATGTAGACCTCCTGGGCCTGGGTTCCTCTTCAAATTTGAGGATCGGACTCTCTTGACGCGAGATCGCCTGGGAAGGGAGCTTAAGCGGGTTCTGGAGTCTATTGGGATGGACACGAGGAGTTATAGTGGTCACAGCTTCCGTATAGGTGCGGCGACAGTGGCGGCGCAGAAGGGCCTCAGCGATTCATTCATTCAAACTCTGGGACGTTGGAAGTCATCAGCATTTTTAGATTATATCAGAACTGATGTCGCAACCCTCACCCGCACTGCTTCCAGGTTATCAAACTAGCGTGTTGTCTATACTTGTTGTGTTGGATGTCAATAAATGAGATGTCAGTTGATTGTGATGGGGATCACGCCAGTACTTCAGGGAGATAAGGTTTTGCTGGGATAGGATATATGAAGAATGAATAGTTGGGATAAGAGAGGTTTATATATTAATAACAGACCGGTATTGTTCATGCCTAAATATTTGTTAGTGGGGGATACTATAGTTAAGAGGGAACTAAAGGGGGTTATCTTAGTATATGGGTTTGGGGAGTGTGACTTTCAGCCACTGGAGGATGTTGTACCAACATACACTCCCCAAGAATCTCAGGAAACTAATAATGGAAGGGGCAAGACCGCAGCAGGGGAAAGGCTTATCAGGGCACCTGGCTTAGCGGAATGGGCCATAGAGTAAACCGGGAGGAGGCCACTAAGGGCTAGCAGGGGCTAGCGCGGGGGTGCTAACTGGTGCTAGCATGGGGGTGCTATCACGGGCTAGTAGGGGTGTTTAATGGTGAGCTAGCAGGATCTAGCAGGGGTGAGCTAGCAGGGTCTAGCGGTGGTGTGCTAGCAGGATCTAGCAGTGGTGCGCTAGCAGGATCTAGCTGGGGGGTGCAGGACCTGGTTCCAAGTATTGGCTGGGAGGGAGGCTCCTGCACATTACCAATCCCCCTCCTTCCATTAATGGTTACGGAGGTTTATCTGGGTAGGGAGGGGAGGAGGTGGGGTGGGTCATCCCACATGACAAGGTTAATTGTAATTTAAATGAGTTTAAATGAGGTTAACGTTGGAATGGCAATCGGGTAAGTATCGCTGCAGCGGAAGGTACGGGCTTGTGAACAGGATGGAGGGCGCGGCCGGGGATGACATGTTACAGTGGCACGTGAGCAAGATTGCCAGCAACGAGGTGAGCTAAAGCCATAGTAAGAGTTAGAGTGGGAAATCTGTGCTCCAAGTTTGCCCCTCCCACCCACTCCCCTTTAGGAGGTAGAGGAGGTAGGCATCAGCAGGGTTTATTAGTGGGGAGGGAGTATTAGTGTGGCCAGAACTGGTTCCTTAGTGGCGATAAGATCTGTGTTAATGTTTTGTGTAGCTAGTACGCATTCACAACATTACCTCCACTCTTCGGAGTCTGATAGCGCAGGAGTCATTGCACTTTCCTCCCAGCTACATGCGTCGTGTATTAGAGCCAGGTCCTAGTATGGTGTCGGGTAAGGGGATGCATGGGGGTTAGAGGATGTTGTACCAACATACACTCCCCAAGAATCTCAGGAAACTAATAATGGAAGGGGCAAGACCGCAGCAGGGGAAAGGCTTATCAGGGCACCTGGCTTAGCGGAATGGGCCATAGAGTAAACCGGGAGGAGGCCACTAAGGGCTAGCAGGGGCTAGCGCGGGGGTGCTAACTGGTGCTAGCATGGGGGTGCTATCACGGGCTAGTAGGGGTGTTTAATGGTGAGCTAGCAGGATCTAGCAGGGGTGAGCTAGCAGGGTCTAGCGGTGGTGTGCTAGCAGGATCTAGCAGTGGTGCGCTAGCAGGATCTAGCTGGGGGGTGCAGGACCTGGTTCCAAGTATTGGCTGGGAGGGAGGCTCCTGTGCATTACCAATCCCCCTCCTTCCATTAATGGTTACGGAGGTTTATCTGGGTAGGGAGGGGAGGAGGTGGGGTGGGTCATCCCCCATGACAAGGTTAATATTAATTAATCTGGCTGATACTTAAGTACTTGTATAGCTGCTAATGTATGTCGTATTTCTCACTTTATTTTGTGTATTCTAATCTTATCATTTCCGTGTTGTTGTCTACTTCCGCTCCCCTGGTGTGTGCTGGCAGCTGATTGGTCAGTTGTTAGAGCATGCTTTCCAGCTATTTCCATGTTAGCTGTTTTATTATCACTTTTAGTTATATCTGAGGGTAACAAGCTTTCCCAATACAGCGTTAAATAACACCATGATGACGTTGCTATAACTGACGTGAGTTATCACAAGTGAATAAATAACATTGTGAGGATATCTAGCATGATATAATCCAAGATAGATAATTTTACAATGTTATTTTTGGGTACTTGACTGTGAGATATTTCAGGTTGTCCACAGTAAACAGTATTATCTCATACTGTATTCCACAAGCTCTTTACCCTCTGATACACTTGTAGTTATAGCAACCTGCCTAGCTTAACAGTTTTCAGTGTTGTCACAGCTGTCTTCCTCTAGTGTATAGCCTACCCAACCAGGTTAGAGCAGCTGCTAAGTATCAACTGGGATCTGAGGAACCCAATATACATCATGAGTTACCAACCCTATAGTGCACACTACTGCAATGAAGATATCTAGCATAGAATATACCACTTATCAAGAGTAATATGGCAAGATGTTTCACTCTCAGGCTGTATTTTCACTTGCCTCTGGCTCATGTTAATGAATTAGCCTTCGCTCATAAAATAATTCACAATATCAAACTCGAACTCATAGAATAACTACTAAATATATATATATATACAAATATATAGCTTTATTGTATATAAATATACTGAAATCTCAATTCAGACTCATTTGTGAGGGTGTCGCTTCACTCAATAACTAGTTATGTGCATCAGAACAAATTGCAAGTGAGGTTGTCTTACTGAATGACCTATCTGAAACAACGACCCTTTTTTGTCTCGTCAGCTCTTTGCTGTATTTTTTTTCCAGGCATTATTTAGAAGTCTTTTCCCTAAATGTTTTTGCGCCCGCGCTAATGTTGTTTTAAAGTAGCCTCCAAGGGTGTACATACATTCATTGACTTTTTTAAACTCTACTATATAGCTACATGTATACCAAACTCTCACTTTGTTCACCCAATTACTTCGAAGAGGGCAATGGTAGCAATTAGGTAAAGTAAATGTGATGAATTCAAGATATAGCAAGATATTTCAAAGGCTACATTTTCACTTATCTCTGGCTCCTGAAAAAGAATATCTCTGTGTTGGGCTTCAGGAGTTATTAGACATCCACAAAACATTAATCACAGTTTATTATGGGACGCTATCTTTGAATTTTGTGTCATTGCAAATATCTTAATTTTTATTGGTTATGCTGTTTAGCTATAAAAGAGATAAGTGTTGTCAACTAATTGGAATTTGTAAATGTAATCATTTACAGTATTTAAAATAACAATTTTATACTTACACAACTTTCCTGAACATTACTCCCGGTGGCACTACTAATTTTGTTGACAACTAGAGCAAGGAAACTTCCCACAACTGGCCCAATTTAGTATTATATTAGTTATTTTGTATTTTGTTTGCAGTACTTCAAATTGATTACCATTTTATGTGATACGATATAATGAATCTCAATTCTATGTTTATTGGATTATTATAAGTCTTTCACTGTTGTTGTCACCTCTACAAATATGTGCAGAGATTAATGAAGTTAACAGTGAAGTGGTTGTCTATGAAGCTTTAGAAAAATCTCTACTCACCAAATATAATTTGTATTTGTTAGAAAAAATATTTTGTCCTTCAAGTCCAATACAAAATTCATATGTTGAGTTTAATGTAACATTTGAAGTTAGAAATATATCAAACTGTTCTAACCCATATTATGGGAATGCTTTTGATTGCAATTCATACAAAAGAAATTATGATGTAGTGAGCATATGGTCTACTCATGTTAATGACCAATATTTACAATATTATGTTCAACAAAACTTTTTTATTTTGAAATCTGTTGATATTTCTTTCTTCTCCCTTCTGAATATTTTTGTTAAAACGACTACTGCCAATATTGCCTCTCCATATGAAAGTGATACGCAAAGTATGCAACCAATAGAGTTAATAATAGAATACCTACCAAACAATCCAACAGAGTTGGACCTGACCAATGCTCTTGAGCAACTTTTTACATGGGTTAGTAAATACTATACATTAATATTAATTGATGCAATTGTTTCATTCATAATACATTGCACACTCTTAAAACAGATACAATTTATAGTTTTATAGTTTTTGTCCATGCTTCTGTACTATTATGTGGTCTATTTATGATTAAAATATCAACTAGCAACACAATTATTTTTGATTCATTGTTAAGTCCACATATAAAAAGTATTCTGTTTTGGTCAGTTTTTGCAGTTTTGTTTGTTGTTAACACTTCAGTGTTTATTGCTGAATTATATATTTTCTTCTTTGCAAAATCTATTGGCTATTGTTATTATTTTTTTAATATGCCTCTTACATGTTTACTTACATTAATAGAAATATGTGCAATTTCTACCATTGGGAAAAAAATAATAGTTAGCAGTCACATTTTCTGTGTTTCTAGACCATTCATTGTCAGAGCCGTTCATTGTTATGCCTTATGTAACATGTTATGGTTTGCTCATCGTGTGGTTAATTGCTTTATTGTATCAATTTGTTATATAGCTGTTTCTCCATCTCAAACTATTGCTGTTAGTGCATTGTTACTTAGTGCAATTGTAATAGTTATAGCCACTTTAACCAGTGTTTTACACATTTTCTATTCTGAAACTTCAAGAAAATGTCTCAAAATATGTAATACTCTTGCTGTTTTACTTACAGTTCTGAGTATCTTGGCAACATCAGTATTTTTCACTATTATTTTTGTGGACCTCACTAACCATGGCTTGTCTGCCACTCATGTTGGCAGTATTATACTATCATTGGCCATTCCAACTTTGATATTAGTGATGAGTTTTATGCTTAAGAGATATTTTAAGAGGAGTGAACAAAGTATAAATGGAGAACCTAACTTGGATGGAATCAGTGAGTATCTACAACTACAGGGAGATAGAGCTGCGTAATCAAGTGAACTGAACACTATGTTTGCTTGTTTTCTTTCTTTCATTTTTGTTTCTTTTTTTTCTAATTCTGCTTAGTGCAAGTGATCATTAGTTTTGGACTGCTACAGCTAACTATTTAGAAGACCACATTATAGCTAGTTCATTTTTTTGCGATTGTTAACATTGTTTGTGTATATCAATATGCAAATTATATATTTGAATAATATTGCACCCTAATTCAATTAATCTTATAACCATTAAAATAAGGGATCCTTAAAGCCAAATAGATTACATCTTGTCCAATAGCAAGGAGACTGCAACAGTCACTTCTCCAACAAAAGTTATTGTAATATTTTTTGAACATTTCACTACATGCTGTTATTTTTTACTTTGTTAGCTTATCTCCTCAGGTAAAACATGATTCTATTCAAGATCGACCTGCCGTGATCAAAATGTATTACTTGCTTTCATATAATAATAAGTGAACAGTTTGACTTTGTTAACTAAACTATACCTTTTTATTAAATGTATTTTATAATTTTTTTTTTGTGTACTTATTTATACTTGGATTTTTGGGATTAGTTTGCCAAACTCTTGTGCAGCCCATTAACATTAATTTTTTTTATCAATTACCTGTGCCAGATGGCATAAATATAAATAACTGATTCCCAATAAAAATAGAAATATTTTCTGTATCTAGTATTTAATTGTTTCAGCTACAGTTTTATACATGAGGTTGTTCTATTCTACAAAATTAAAATATACTAAGAAATTCTGAACAAATTATAAAATTTGGATTATCTCAAATAGGTATTCTTCCAGATTGACAAAAATGTAATAGACATGTGATGGTACAAAACAGGATGTAAAATAAATAAATAACTAAAGATGAACCTATCAGCACACCACATTCATTACCTTCCCCACTCCCCCCCCCCCCCCCCCCCCCCCCCCCCCCCCCACCCACCCCAACTCTGTCCTTCTTCCCACCAGTCCCCAGAAAATTGCATTCAAGCAAGTGGCTTGAGCAATTAAGGAGCATATACATATATCATAATTATATATTATTCTCTCTGTGGCAGTGAGGGTGAAACCCAGGTTATTCTGGTGGTCTAATTAAACTTGTCAGGCTTCATGAAGATTAATAGGTGTTGCACTTGTGGTGATTTTCCTTTTCTTCTACTGGAGCTTTATATCTTGTTGCTTCTGATGTTGCTGATAAGTGTTATGCAATTAGCAAAATCAAAGAACCTAGTAATGACTACAACATCCTTTATTTATATTGATTTTATTTTTTATTTTTTTTAGTTAGACAAAATCTGATGGAGTAATGATCTCTTGCCTCATAGCATAATAATATTATTGCTACAAATTTATTTCATTCAAAATGGGTGATTTACCACTAAATAAATTTGGGACATTCCCCACTTGTTCAGGTTGCAGTTGAACTTGTAGCCTTAGCTGAGGTTAGCGGTGTACTACTTGTGGTAGATGATGACACTCAGCTAAACTCATAATGAAACCAAAAAAATTTCTATCACTAGGAAGAAAATTACTGTTTGTTGTTTGTGATGAATATAATTTCAGTGTCTTCCACAATTAAAAGAGCAGACAAGATTGAAATGACTCAAGGTAACCATTCCTTATTTTCAATGAGTTTCAAAATGTAGGGGAACAATCCCTTATTTAATTACAACCTTTATAGATATATTCTTTCCATTTTGATGTGGTGGAAATAGAGTTAATTCCCCACTTGTTTAGGTGAAGCTTAAACTTACTGGTTTTTCTGAGGTAATTGGAGTAGCTCTTGTGGTGGATGATGTCACTCTTGACCTGAACTCTATTATTCAGAAATTTCCTTACCTCTACATGTCCCTAGTTTATTTCTTGTGGTATTTCTGGATTTTATGACTTCTGACAAAGTGAACTACAGCCTCAAGTGGTCTTATTTTATCTACCCTAAAGGCTTTAAAATTAACAAAATCTCATAATTTCTTCATCTCCCTTTTGCCTTTGCGACATGGCTGTTGCAAATGCATAGCTACTTACCCTCTTTCTCTTAAAAAGGTCATTTCATAAGTTTCAACAATTTTGAATTCATAGACCTGTGGCGTACAGATTGGCCATGTTAACACCACTATCAATTCAAGACTGCCAAAATAATTTCTATATAGTATTTCTTTACTATGAGGTTGTACTAATTTTCACATGATCAAACATACTGATTGGCTAACAGGAAAATAATTTCTATATAGTATTTCTTTACTATGAGGTTGTACTAATTTTCAATCATAAAGGTGAATTCTCAATTTGACAGTGATGAAGGTGAATTTTCACTTGCACAGGTGTATGTTAAACTTATAGGTTTCCCTGAGGTTAGTGGTTTTTGTAGAGGTTAGTGGTATAATACTTGTGTGTAGGAGGATGTCACTCATATCTCCATTCTGAAATTTACAGGAATGTACATGTAGCTTGATGTATCTGACAATTCACTGTTGTCTTCCTGGCTTGTATGATGCAAGTGGCAGTTAAAGTTAGAGTCACAATATATTTATTCTAATAGTATATCTAATATTATGTTTAGATATGTTACCATTGTTTATCATAATAGATAATAATTCTTATAATTGCAACAGGTTTTACTTAACAATTTCTTATGGTAGCCTATACATTTTATAAACTTACACTGTAAACCAAAAGGTGTGTAGTTCACACCAAATTAAGCGTGAATCACTTGTAACAATAGTTACACCAAAATATGGTGTGATGCGCTCCCCTTTCCAAATAGATTCAGCCTTATCAAACTTTTTACTCATAGGGACTCTTAGTTTTTGCTCGAAATGAAAGTCAACTTATCAACCACGAATCTGCACGATTTCTGCGAGTCATGTTCATCAAAATAATTAACTTTTATCATTTCCTGGTATAACTATGTTGCAATTTTAAAATTATAAAAAATAATAGCTAACAATTTGATGTAAATCTTTAAGCACTTGCAAACATAATTATTATGATCCCTATCTATGGTATTGGCTGCTAGTTATTTGCTACACTTGGTTCAAAGTAGCACAAAAGTTCTTCAAGATAACTGCTAAACATTACATACACTTTATGCCTTTGTTAACTCCTATAAATCACAAGTGAATTAATAAATTCCTAGTAACTATGAAAACATAGCTGTCAGGCCATTTTAACTACACTTAATTCAAAGTATTTAATTAGACTGAAATTAATTTATTGTAGTTTATAAATTCATACAAACTTCTGCTTTTCTGCGCTAGAATACTGCAAGGTTTCCCCACACTAGTTCTTGCAGTGTAAATCAAGTTCATCTAAGGGGAGACCCACAAACTTCTTTAGCCAGACGCTTTTCTGCGCTAGAATACTGCAAGGTGTCCCCACACTAGTTCTTGATGTAAGTCAAGTTCATCTAAGGGGAGACGTATATTAACGCTGGGAGACCCAAATTACTGATAGAATGGGTCCTAAATGGGCCCTTGGGACCTAATTTACTGGTAGAATGGGCCTGGGGGCCTATTATTAGTGGGCCTACATTACGTAACACTGGCAGAATTGCCTATTTGGCTGGTAATCGGTTAATAGCGAAAAAACTATCTTCCAACCAAAAACTATACTATGGCGGAACTGGTTTGAACCTGCAGCCACGGCCGCACCACACGTGTCTATTAATATTTCTACTCTCTACCTGATCTCACGGTCGCTGTCGAACTTGAGTGGTCGAAATTGAGCTAATATCGATTCTTTTTTAAGATTTTTAGAAAACTCCATAGCGCTTTCTACAATCGGCGACCTTGTGCTGACCAGTGTGACAACAGAATTGCATTAGGTTCTGTTGTCATTAATATTGAGGAAATATTTACTGTTTGCAATAGATAGCCAAGTGTACAGTAAACATTGTTTTTATTTCAAACTAGTCCCCTTTTTTATCACAGCAACTAAGATAAGAATAAATAAACACTACAAAACTTTCATAAAGGATTTTTTGTAATACATTTTCTTTTTTTGTTGTTGTTGTCTGTTTGTCATTTGGTGTTTTATAAATTAAATCACTACAAACAATTGCAATACATTTTCCTTTGTCTAACTCTATGAAATTGTTGTTTTCTAGACCTCTAATATGCAAATCAAACCAATACATATTAAACAATTAAACAAACAATTGTTGCAACAATTCACTCACCCCATGATGACATAACTTTGTTATTTACTGAACATAGATCTCAAGTTCTATGATAGTGACAAATTCATTACCGCTTTCTTCATCGGTGCAAATACGAACCAAAAAGTCACTACTCAAAGTGGAATTGAAAGATCTTTTGAACCAAGGTGGGCTGTTATAATCGCAGCACGCTACAGCTTGGCATCCTCTCCGGTCCCCGTATTATCAACACTGTGAGTATCACAGAAGTAGTTAGGACCCACATAATCAGGGAAATTGTAGTCCGACCAGGTGCCGTTGCTGCAGGGACAACGAGGTCGCCCAGAATGTAGTTGGTCAATGGCAAAAGTCCAAACATGTAGGGATGTGCTTGTATTTATGAAGAGATTAATTCCGTCAGCATAGTTGAAATCTCTCCTGAAAGCGGGATTAAAATTCGCAAGCATCATGACTATTTTGTGCTTAGCCCAATGGCGACCACAAACTCTCCGGTAGGTGGTTCCCGCAGGTAGTGCGGCGAGACTACAGCCTGGAGTATGGTTTTGTACGCATGATCTAGGATTTGACACTTTAGTAGACCACCCTATTGGGCAAGTTTCTTGAACGTTGCTCATGTTAAGAGTGATTACAGGTTTCCAAAAGCCTTCTCCGCAATCTGGAACCCGTACTATTCCAAACAGCTCTCGTCGCACTTGTTCCTTGAACCCTTCAATTACAATCAACATTTTCACCGTTTATGAATATTGCAACTAAACATCAAAACTAATCCAATCAAGTAATATAGGTAAAGCGTAGGAACCGCCCCCTCACCAGCCAAGGGGAAATAGAGCTGTTGCACGACGATGGGCGGAGCTTCCGGTCCGCCAGATTGGTTGGCAAAACCACCACCTCGTGGTTGTTCCGAGATGGCTTCTGTCAAGAGATCCGAGTACGTGTTGCAACTCAGTGCGCAGTCTAGGCAGAGAATTTAAATAAAGTTGGCCTTACTAGTGATCCTTACTGCCCTGAAAATTCCACATGGGAGAAAAATCCTGAAAGTAAATAATGAATTTTTTGATAATATTGTTGAACTAATACAACATTTTTTTATATAAGGAATTTTTCCAGAAATTATTGGAAAATGGTAATCCAGGCAACCTATCTCCAATTCAGAAAATGTTGTTGAAGTGTCTGATCTTAGTGCTAAACTTGAAGGGATGAAGAAGACTATTATAATTGGTGCTACTGCAATATGCCAAGTTATAGGCAAATGATTTTTTGTGACCATAACAATTGCACAGTTAAGTGGTTTCATTGTGATTGTTTAAAAATAAGGGAGATTCCCAAAGGATCATGGAGGTGTCCAAGTTATCGCAAGCTACCTGAATCCCAGAACTCTAAAAAATGTAAAGTTCTTATATTACACATAGTGACATTGAAAAACCAACAACAAATAATCATTACAATCATAATAATTCAGTCTTGAGGTATAACTGAAGGACTGAGATTAACTAGTGCACAACATACATGAACAACTTCATCAATTACAGATAAAGTGTCACCACTGTCACAAAAATGAACAGGAAGAATTGACTGAAGAATGGTGTATTTTTGCTTTAATGAACCTATTACTCACTCCACATGAATACGTACTATTGATAGTTCATGACTCCAGTCAACATCCTTTTTTTTCAATTGTTTTTTTTTTCCCTTTAGTGAATGGGGGCATCTTTATTTCAGCCATAAACATTCCAACATGTTCTTGGCAAGCGAACCCCCAATCAGCCAGTATAACATCACCTGTAATTTAACAAAATCCAAATAAATACTTGGCATTGTTATTTTTTCTCAAAATTGACTTGTCCGGTGTCACAGGAAAATTGGTCCGGGCAAATTGCGGTCCGATCGGACCAAATCCGCTAGCGTTATTGGTCTGGGCCTACAGTCCCGCAGTTCTTATCAAAAAACTCATTTCATTGGTTAATCAAATCATGTGACCAATTATAGCGCCGCGCGTGACCAATTATAGCGCCGCGCTAGGGCTAGGGGACCAATCAGAAGAATTCTTTGATAAGAACTGCGGGATGGCTCGTCTGGGCGGATAAAATCCGCTAGCGGATACAGTCTGTTGGTCCACAAGTTGTCAGTAGCAAAGACTTTTTTCTCTAGGACAAACTAGATCTATAATTTGTCTGCCGAAAAAGACCAATAGATGATCATGTGAAGTCTGCCTTGCAAGCCAAAGACTACCCAATGCTAATGAATACAACACTGGCTACTTGTCATACCAACACAGTCAGATTTCCAACACCTCACCATCCAGTCAGGTCCATCGTACACCAAAAGCTACAGTGTTTCTTCGTTATGAGGCATTTCTCAGAGTGTATCAATAGGATTCTAGCCCCTTTGGAAATGCGGACCTGTTTTAAACCACACTCAACACTGAGAAATATGTTGGTTCACGTAAAAAAAACTATGTTCCACCAACTGAAAGATCTGGAGTAGTTAACCAGGTGCCTTGTGGTTCTTGTAACCAAACATACATACATTGGACAATCAGATCAATCCAAATAAACCTATGTGACTAGGTAATACTTCACTATTCCAAATTTTTTATTTTACAGACGTTTCGACCACTAGCTAGTTGTGGTCATCATCAGTGAACTATTACAATACAATGTAAAAATGAATGAGTGACCTCAAGAATGTAAGTATGGATAAGTAAAATAAAAAATGTGGACTAGTGAAGTTCAGTAGACAATCAGGCTGTACATCACAACATAGGCTGAAGGAGCACAGGAGAACCCTAGCACTAAGTGATGATACATCAGCTGTGGGAGACCATGCTATGTAATTCAATCATGACATTGATCAGAATGGAGTGAGAGTCGTTGGTCAGCACAGGAGTTGGTATCCAAGGTGTTTTTTGGAGTCATGGCATATAATGGCCCCAAAAAGCTGTATGAACAAAAACCTAGGGAAATGTGGAGAACCACTCCACATGAACATAATTAATTATTTAGCTAAGTTATGTTTTATATCATTATCATTATTATTGTATTTTAGTTTGCACACCGTGAATCGGGCACTTCGTCGAACAACTTTGTCCTTGCTCCATCACCTGTATTTATTTGATTGGACATTTGAATAACTACGTCATACTCACATATTCTATTTAAGCATTGTATCATTATTCTCAGTTTAGTTCTGTCTTAGTAACCAATATTAAAACAACTTAAAAGTTAGACTGTCGTTAGCTAACTTGATTGACGGAACTCCAGTGGAGAAGAAGTAAAAGGGTTATAATTCCCTACAGGATACTAAACACAGCCTATGACAGCTTGGCTACTGTAGGACATAGTAACTATCTCCCATAGCAACTGTTACTAGATTCATGTTTATTTATGCATTATAGTTTTGTAGTCATCTATATCATACCGATAAAGGTTACTGGATTGACCGAAACATCTATTTATACTTCTATTGTTATAGCTAGTGCTTTTTCAGAACATAATATTTCTCCAATATTTACAATTAAACTTTTAAAGCTTATGATAGTATAAACATAATATAGCTAAGTAATATGAATGAAAAAAAAAAAAAGCAACATGTGAGAAATTAAAAGTAAATTATTGGTACAATAATCATGACATAATTATGAGACACACTTTCAGTTTCGTAAAAATGAACAGTGCAACATTATTAAAAGTGCAGTACACTTGAAATGTAATATAGTGTAGTTGATTTCACCAAGGAACAGGAAATTTGAAATTAAAAAATTTACAACAGTGGAGCTTTCAACAATGTCTTTATCAGACATCCTACCGCCAGCACATCGAGAAACATACGATATGGTTCCCTGTGGTGTAATTCCAATAAGAAATTTTATGTAGAGTGGTGTTTATAATTGCTCCACAACTGCGCTCTGGCTAATAAATATGAAGGACGCTCAACAACTACTTCCATACAATCGATGACTACTGCACACTGTTTAAAAAATTTTCTAAATGGAGTAGGCAAAGTCAATCGCAAAACTTCACGGCCTGGCCACAGAATAAGTGGCTTAGTTTTTATATGTAATACTTCTAGAGTGGAATGAAAATGCCTGGAAACAGTTCCTTTGTTGACTTCAAACCTATACGCAATATCTTCAAAACGAAAACTTTTATTTTGTTGATAGCAAGAGGAAAGCTTTCCTGTTTAATAAATTATATATCTGAGTTCAAGAGGAGATGTATTTGACTCCTTGTGAGCATACCTGACACAAAATGGTCTGAGCACACCCTATCATACTCAGAAGGACGCCAATTTTTTCGTTTTACTCTTGACAATCACTGATCGTACCTATTCTCGCGTGCCAAACCCTTTACCCAACCGCTCCGCTCGGTACGGCCAGACCATGATCGTACCTTAGTTGTTGTGAGTAATACACACATTATGCTGGTAGCTAGTCTGGCGTAGCCGACCCTTTACCTCTTCTATATTGGGGAATGGGGGAGGAAAGGGTCTGGGGACAGTAGTACTAATGACCAGTTCTAGCGCCAGATTCTGGCGCTAACCACTAATTTTAAAAGTTTACCGCAGAGGTTTACTGGCCTCCAGTAGCGCGCGTCTGTGGCAGTTTACCGCAGAGGTTTAATTACGGATAGCCGTTTGATTGCGAATTTTTCTGCAAACTTGAGAGGCTACAAAGGTATGGCTAGTGGAGACCGAGCTGAAGCTGTAAAAGTGGTGGCGGAAGGAGTAGCTAAGCGCTTGGGATACAGCGGCTTGAAGAGCTTACAGGAGGAAGTGGTAGTAAGCTTTGTTACAGGACATGACGTTTTTGCAATTCTTCCCACTGGCTATGGAAAGAGTTTATGCTACGTCTGCTTGCCAGAAGTTTTTTATTTACTGGACTCACCACCACTACCTTCCATCATCATAGTAGTGTCACCACTAACAGCAATCATTGAAGATCAAGTAAATATTGTTTTAATGTTATTAGAAGTTTGCTAATCAACTAGCTGATAACTGTACATATAGGTGCAGCTCTACTCGTCCAAGGGTGTAGCTACTGGTAGTGTCACAGGAGAGTCCAGTGCAGCTATGCTGGACAGTGTGTATAGAGCTGAGCATCAGCCGTTGTTTTTCACACCAGAGATGATTCTCCGGAAAAAGTGGCGGAAACTTTTGCAGAGAGATGACTATAGACAAAGAGTGAAGGGAATGATTATTGATGAAGCACATACTGTTAAGAAATGGTAAGTTGTTTACAATAGGTTTTTCTAAAAATGCAAGCCAGTTATACATTAAAACTATGCAAGAAGATGTATATTTTATGTTGGCTGTTGATAATTGCAGGGGAGAAACATTTAGACCAATCCTGACCCATATAGGTGAAGTCAGAAGTATTTTGCCTGAGTCTGTCAACCTTTTGGCCTTGACTGCTACAGCAACTACTACAGTTCGTACCAGCGTGTCTGAAATACTTGGCCTACAGAATCCTATTGTTATTGTAATGTCACCTTGCAAGAACAATATTGTGTATGCCGTAAGTAAATTTAATAACATAGACACTTTCGCACCCTTACTCGATCGGTTACGTACGGATGGAGTAAGAGCACCTAGAACAATTATTTACTGCCAAAGGTATGATGATTGTAGTAGTCTATACATGTATTTTAAGCATGGGCTAAAAGAGAAGTTCACATACCCCACTGGAGCTCCTGACCTATCAAAATTCAGATTGGTGGAAATGTTTTGCGGATGCACTGACTTGGAGGTAAAGAACCAGATCATCAAATCATTTGGATCAGAATCCCAGCTACGTATAGTGTGTGCAACTATTTCATTTGGGTTAGGAGTCGATTGTCGCGATGTAAGGCAAGTAATTCATTTGGGGTCACCCGAAGACATAGATGCCTATATTCAAGAAACTGGTAGGGGTGGAAGAGATGGAAAGCACTCGTTAGCTTTACTCTTAAGCCACAAGCGAGGAGGGAAATTTGTGTGCGAGAAATCAATGCTACAATACGAGAATAATAGCACTATTTGCAGACGAAACTTATTATTTCAAAATATAGACAATTACAAACCATTTCAAACTGATTACAAGTGCATGTGTTGTGATGTTTGTAAGCGTGTTTGTCAATGTGGATCTTGTTTTGATAATCAAAAATCATTTGTGTATTTGTAATATTGTCAATTCATTAATTACATTAAAATTTTACATGTCCCTGGATCCAATCAATAATCACAGCTGAAGGTTTCGCATGCAGAATATTCCTTGGATTGGGGAAAGATGGGTAATACCTGCCAGTAATTTCAGTGAAAATAGACATTTCTTGTAACTCTTTTAGAATAATGTTCATGTCAGCTCTTGAGTTCGGCACATTGTGAGCAGAAGAACCACTATCTGAAATTTTGTTGTCTGCATCAAAAGTGTCCATTACTGCTGATATTGTTCCAAGGGCCTCTGCTACTCGCTGAATGCACTGGGGTGTCTTGTTTGCACCAAGGCTCTTAACAGCTGATTTACAAATACGTATCTGGTGCTCACAATGAAGATCATTGGGAATGTTTTTCCCAGGACAACCATGTACGTTAATGAATCTTGTCCATATAAATTCCATTGCTTGGCGCTTAGATAAAATATAATCATAGTTGAGAAGAAAATTTAGGGTCTCGTTTGCATAGTTTTTTCTTCCCGAGTTTTGAAAAATAGGCAGCATATACCTGTAGCAACGCAAAACTCGATCACCATCTCCTTCCTTGATGGCATCTCGGAATTCCAGATAAAACAATCCAAAACTCAATGCTTGCTTCGCATACAAGTAAATCCTGTCATCTTGACGAGAAGAAGAGCTTTGAGGGTCCGATGCAGAAGAGTTGTACGTAAATGAGAAAAATGTCTTCATGAAATCATCTATAATATGATTTAAGACTTTCCCTCTCTCACATTCAGGCTCCATCCAAGTATCTGTACCTTTGGGAGCATAATTTGTAGTTGGAATTTCATGCATTTCTGACATACCCAGCATTTTCATGGCAGCAGCAACTATAAGACACTCTACAACCAAAACGATAAAATCATCACATGCGTCAAAACTCTCAATCGGCACTTTGACCACATTACTGCGATTAATAGTGTTTCGAAGTTGATAAAGTGTCCCATGTTCAGTGACTGACTTGGGCCGAATAATAGTACTTCCAGAGAACCTATACAGAAAAAGATAATATTAATCTCATCTACTATCTATACGTTCTGTTTACTTATCTTACCCCCAATAAGTTTGCCTTTGTATGCCAATCCTCCAAAGTAGGAATGAGACCTTCTAGCCGCTTTGATGGTGTTTCACCATTAAGTTTAGCCTTTATAGCTGACTTGGCTCTAGCTGCAGTCATCTGATCTCCACCAATAATTACTTTGTGCATCCTTTCATTCACCACTTCTACTCTGTCAGCCTCGCCAACAGCTACTTCTTCAGTCCATGAGACAGACGGAACAAACTGGTGTAAATGAGCCATTATATCTACCATATCTCCTCCTTTTGCTTCATTTTTTAATAGGACACCAAGAGGAATCTGTAGTACATACATACATGCATATATATACATACATACATACGTATGTACGTGCGTGCATGCATACATACATATACATACATACATACATACATACATACATACATACATACATACATACATACATACATACATACATACATACATTATACATACATACATTTAATACACACGCTTTTTGGAATTTAACACTTAAAACAATATCCTGACACAACAACACATAATTAACTGATGTCTCTGCACACACTCATGTAAAGCTAGTATGAATAAAGCTTACCACTTCTGATTTGCTGCTCATTTCGTTGTAATAACGATGCTTAATATGCCAATCAACAAGACCATCAAAAGTCATTCCAAAATAAGGAAGATGAGTGCATAGTATCCTGGATATCAGTATGGAAATGTTGGCCTTCAAGGATTGGTCGTCATGTGGTGTCGGCAACAATGACTTAGCAACTGATCTAACATCTAAACATGAATTATCAATTCTAACATCAGATAGAGCACTAAAATCTATTCTGTTTAGGACACCATACGAGTAGAAATAGTGCAGCGACTCAGTCTGTCTGTCTGAACGCATGTGACGTCTTCGAACATTTTTATCTAAATTGTCCCCACACAAACGAAACCCGTTCCATGCTGGCTTGCTGTATTCTTTTTGTATTAGAAGAGATCTTTCCAATACTTCTGGTGGTCTTGCAATCTGCAATTCTTGAGATACAAGAGAATCCTCAGTCATGTTATCAAGAGCAAAATCATCTGATGTGCAGCTCTCATCACTAGAAGAGAACATTTCATCTGTGTTAATATCATTCTCTTCTTGCTCAGACATTTCTTCTTCAGACTCAGACTCTGATTCAGTGTCTGATTCAGTGCCCGATTCAGAAGAATCAAAGATGCAAAATGCTGCACTGTCAAATTCTTCTCCCTGTTCTCCTTGTGTTTCCTACATATTGACGATAATATTAAGGTTTTAAAAATTACAGCCAAGGTCATATCCAGGGAGTGGGGAAGGGGGACTTATGCATCTCTCCCAATTATCTAGCTATATTATTTTAGTCCCCTTCCTTTGTATAAACTTTATCATCACTTACAGCTTCAACATCAGTAGGCAGAGATGGCAACAGTGAGTCCCTCCATTCCCTGACAGGCTTGTCATAATCTTTTCCCAAGTCCTTCACCATCCTTATTGTTGTTTTGTGAGAAACTGACAGGAATATTAATTTCTGCAACCTCTCATACACCTACCCGAACAGTATAATTAATTTGAATCATCATAAAAACATTTTTCTTACCTGTTTGCCACTATGTCCTGCATACAGTAACAATGCTATGATTTTGTGAACTAAATTCATTCGGCAATACCTGTATTTCAACAAAATTGCAAAACACATACCAATAGCTGCCACCCGATTTGACCGGGGTTGCTTGGTTTTTGTACATGCCATAAGTATTTGATACATCAGTGGAGCATTGCATTCAATCTCTGAAATAAATACTTTCCATTTGAACTCCTTCATAGCATTACAATCTCTCTGGAGTACTGAATTTACTTCAACTGAACACAACATCTTCATCTCACTATGTATCAAACGTGCAACTTTCTGCATAATGTATTCCCTTATTCTGGGATCAGCAAAGCACTGATCAGCAACACCTTTCTTATGCCCTCTTGCGGCTGCTTTGCTGATGTGTCTTCTGTGCGGTGTTTGCAGTTGATATTGCTTTATACCTGATTTGTTGCCAATAGCCACCTACAAAATCAAACAGCTTTAGTCATAATTTTATACGTGTAAAGTAATAAGATACATCAACCTTTACTTTCTTTCCTCATCCATGTGGATGTTAATCAGCATAGCTAATTGCACCATGTGGACTAATTACCTACTTATAACATTTCATATTCTTTGCTCCATTTAGTGCACATATTGGTGGAACTACACACACATACACAGCATGCACACATACACATACACAGCATGCACACACACACATACACAGCATGCACACACACACATACACAGCATGCACACACACAGACATACACACACCACACCTATGAATGCCAAGAGGCAGGACTTTGTAATGGAAAGTGGTTAGCTATTGGGGAGTGGTTAGCTATGCACCTCTGTGGGAAACTTGCTGGACATGTCAAAAGCTTAACAGAATTTAAGACATTAACACGCTTTTGAAGTAACTAACTCATTCACCATGTTTATAGATAACAGAAGTGCTTCTGTAAAATCAGCCAGCTAAGGCTAGTACACCACACACACACACACACACACACACACACACACATACACACACACACACACACACATTTACACACACAAATTAAAAAAGTAAATTCTTTTGATACCACCCTGCACTAGCAGGCACTGTGAGCTGTGCAAAAAAGCTCGGCTAGGAACTCACAAGCTTTCCTCATAGCAAGTGATGTGCTGGTGGGAGGCTGAAAAAATAGAAAAAGCCAGATGAAGTGTGGTAGTGGGAAAGGCGGGGACACAACCACACAACCACCACACACACACACGCACATACACACTGAGTTCGACTCTGCGCTCAGCTAATTCAGGTTTTATGTGAGTCAAGGAGATTAAAATACGGATTACCAATATCAAAAACATTTTTTGCTTTTTCAAATTATCACAATACAAGTTCACAAATTAACTCATTGACTACTGAATACCAGGAGGCTGATTTTACAAAAATATGTACAAAGGTCATTAAAATATTAATAAAGACTCTAATAAAGGCAAGTAAATACATATGCTTCTGAAGTAAAGCTGCACTTGCCCTATTGAAGGTTTCTAATAGTCTAAACAGGCCACACCTACTATTATAAAAGGCCACACCTACTTTAATTACATCCGAATTTTATTGCACTCTAACATTTCTCTATACTTCTTGTTGTATCTTGGGCATAAAATGAGGTAGATAAAAAAAAAAAAAATTGTGATTCAGAACAAACTATTGACTTCATTGGTTCCAATTGAAAAAGCTTTATCATTTACACCAACCAAGAAATAAATCAAACATTAGGAATAATAAAATGATGAAAAAATGGTTACAAGGATGTGAAACTTCTCAAAACAAACACCAATGCACATGTGCCTCCTCCCACCACCAGATTCTGGATTTGCTCTAGCTAATAAAAGAGACTTGGTTAGCTGTTCCACTAACATTATATGGAACTGCTGATTGGTCTTGATTCCAGAATCAAGATTATTTTGTCTGAACATAATAGATAAGTTCAAGATGCAACACACACACATGCTCACACATGTACACATACACACAGTTACTAATTCAATATCTGATCATCTTCACTGTCTTGCTGTTCATCCTCACTGAGACATTCTTGCTCTAGCTCAGCTAAACTCTCATCTAGAAGCAGGTGAACTTCTTTAGCGGTGAATACAGCCTTAGTTGCCATACTAGAAGTCAAGGCTCCACTTTCTAAAGTGATAACTTCACAATAGAAGGAGCTATAGAGCTAGCAAAGACTTCAGAATAATTTCCTGTTCAATGACAGCTTTGTTGCCTTGGTTGCACAATTGGTAGCTAGGGTAAAAAAATGAAATTTTACCACAGTATTTTGTGGGTCAATTTGACCCACCATAGGAGCAAAGATCACATTTTCATTAGAGGTGATTTACTGCATATTAAAGTTATGGCCTCTAATTAGGCTCCATTACACCGCTTACAATTAACTAATTCATAATAGTCATGAATACTACTTACAGCTACTGGAGGTGAACTTGAATCAATAGTTTGAACTTCCACTCTATATTTTCGTGCTGCCATGACATTACTTTCATTGCTTCTTTTTCTGCTCGGTGTACCAGGATGATCAGAAATTGAACTTCTGTTAGCTTCCTTCAAATTTTCCAAGCTCATTCTTACTTCAGACAAAAGCTTAGCTAATTTCTCATACTTTCTAAAGCAGTGGCGACACATTACTGCCTCTTGCTTCTCTACGCTTTCAGTAAGTTCTCTCCAAACTTCTAACACTCTCTCACTAGAATTGTCACTTGAGTGAGATCCATGCATCCTCCTTCTGTCCTTGGGTAGTTTGGAAAGATTTAACCCACAGCCTATGCAGGCAACTACATCTACTGCAAAGGAGCATCTTTGGGATTCTTCCATTTTGCAGAACAACAACTATAGCTCAGCATCTTTTAAACCACGCATGCGCACATATTTATGTGATAATTTTATGCTTTCATTTTTGGATCAGTATTTTTGTTTAGCTTTATTGGTGCAAGCCGGATGCTTCACATTGCCACAGACGTGCGCTACTGGAGGCCAGTAAACCTCTGCGGTAAACTTTTAAAATTAGTGGTTAGCGCCAGAATCTGGCGCTAGAACTGGTCATTAGTACTACTGTCCCCAGACCCTTTCCTCCCCCATTCCCCAATATAGAAGAGGTAAAGGGTCGGCTACGCCAGACTAAGTAGAAACGACTATTTCAATCATATAATTTGAATGGCTATTTATGTTGTGTTCCAGAAAAGGCTGTCTGACTATTTATATTGTGTTCCAGAAAAGGCTGTCTGATGAGAACTTGAACTATTGAATCTTCTGGTCATTTTCCTCAGCTGTTGTTGTTAACTAACTCTAGAATGTGTGGTGTGTAATACAAAAGTAGAAACCACTTAATGGATATTGTTGTCGACATTATTCAATAGTTTATGGTTTTATGAAATATTATATGTCAATGAATTTAGAATCATTAACATGATTAAGTGTGTAAATCTTTACTTTTTTAAGTCTAGAATTAGTAATGATATTCATAATTTTATGGTTGTCACTATGGAAACATGATCTTTTGGGCTTGTGATACTGGTTTGCCTTATAAGCTTGAGCTCTGACAATTCAGCGATGCAGGGTTAATCATTATAGTTAGGAGTGGTAAAGAAAGAACTCATCATAAGCTACAGCCTTAGCTGATTTTACTTATTTACCACAAGCTTTCTTGAAGTCGTAGTGATGTATTATATAAAATCTCTTGTATATTTTTAGTAAGACAATATTTTACTATTTTAATATTTGCATAACTTTGTAGGTCATTAATATTTAATATGTATCAAAACTATTTGCTACATTATAGCAATACTATCCCTAAATGTTTGAATAGAAATGCACAATAAAGTAGCACTGTTAAATGAAAGAGTTACTGTGGATGATTTGTTCCAAAATCTTCTACCTGTAATAATAACATAGCATGGTCAAAAACACTTACTAGAAATATTAAAATATTGAAATAGATAATGGACAGTATTTAAATAAACTATTGATAATAGGGACTGTCTAAAAAGATAGCTAATAAACAGTTTCATTTATTGTTAGCAGTATAAATAGACTACTAACATTGGTAGATACAATATAATACAAGATACAACCACATCAGTATGTAAAATAAATCTAATATGTTATGGCTATAAGAGATTTAATTTTAAATGAAACAATCATTCTTCATCTTCTAACTTCCTTCATACAGGTTAATTTATGCTTTTGAACCGTCAATATCTTTTGATCTTTTGTACAAAAAATTGACGGACTTTCTGCTAGTCAGTCCATCAGTGTGTCTGCCTGTCTTGTCTTTCTGTCTGTCTTTTAGTATGTCTGTCAGTCCATCTGTCTGACTGTCTCTCTTTCTTTCTGCCATTCAGTCTGTCTGTCTGTCTGTCTGCCTTTCTGTCTGTCAGTCCATCCATCAATATGTCCATTCATCTGTTTGTCTGTCTGTCTCTCTGTCCGTCTGTCTCTCTGTCTGTCTGTCTGTCTGTCTGTCTCTCTGTCTGTCTGTCTGTTAATCTGTCTGTCTGTTTGTCTATCTGTCTGTTTGTCTGTTAATCTGTCTGTCTGTTTGTCTATCTGTTTGTTTGTCTGTCTGTCTGTGTGTTTGTCCGTCTTTCCGTCTGTCCATCTGTCTGTCGGTTTGTTTATCCGTCTGTCTGTCTGTCCATCTTTCCGTCTGTCCATCTGTCCGTCTGTCTGTCTGTCCTTCTGTCTGTTTGTCTGTCTGTCTGTCTGTCTGTTTGTCTCTCATCAGCTTACAAAAATTAGTGAATTTGAATGAAAAATGCAGATATGGATAAATCAACACTAGCTATTAGGTGAAGTGCGTAAAAGTTAATTTATTATTAAAGTTACTATTGATTATGATTTCATTAATGCTGAGTCAAACCTTACTATCACATTGTTCTTCCACTAAATTTTCGTTACAATGTAATACTTTTTTGGTGTTTTGTTTAAATTGATTTACTGACTAAAACCTCTATTAATACTAAGTCATGGAATACAACAACGATAATGTGAATCATGAGACTAGCTACTAGCTACAAGAGGGAGGAGGGGTGGACCAACAGTGAATAAGGATTAGTGAGATGGAAACCTTCTAAGATAGGCGTGTTCCAGTTTAAAAAAAGTTTAGTTATTGATCATGTGCTGCTATGACTTACTAGGTTTGGAACTTTTATTTGAATTATGAGCAGAATGGTCAATTAGTCCTATAAATACAAGTAATATTATTATGTAAAATAATATGCATATAATTATATAGGCCTATTAGAACACCATTAGTGAAATACTATTGCTTAGTATAATAAATTTTGCTGGATAATGAGTTTGCTTAACAGTTACCACATATACAACTGTGTTGTAGCTATTCAGCTATATTGGACGTAGTCAATGCTGAATTTATCTACACATTTTTCACTATTTTGAAAGAAGCTATAGCTACTCATATCTCCTTCAAGTTGGCATATAACATGCCCATTCTTCTATATGTAAATTTTCTGCTATATAGAGTCTGAGTAAGATGTTAATTTTTAGCAAGAACGTTATGTTTTTAATTGCGCAGGCTTACCTTTATACAGTTATATTATTTTTTGTCACTTTTTAACAAGAATGATATATAATAATTATATATATATTTTTTTTTTTTTTTTAATTGAGCAGCCTTACCTTTTAAAAGTTATACTTCATTTAGTAAACATTCAACTTTACTGACTTTCATAACTTACAATCTTTTCTTTATCCCGTCAGGAAATACAGCACATCAATATTCCAGTTTTACTTAGTTACAAACTCACTTCATTCTATATACTAAACATTCGTAACTTCTATTAGCTACCTGCCTAGATAATTTAACAGATAAATGCCATGCAATGCTAATTATCAATGTATATAAGACTATATATTATAACATTTTATCACTAGGCTATATCACATTCATAAATTAATATCATACCTGAAAATTTTAGACGCATTGAGTCTACAAGTGTCAGGTTTTTAGGATCTATTGAAAAAATGTTATTGAGACTGACAAAGGCACAATAGATGAGTAATTGCGTATCAGAATAGCAAGTGGTAAGATAATATGGCTATTTAATGGGAAGTGGCAAGTACTATAGCTAAATAATATAATATTCAAATAAAAAGTGGTTGTTATTATAATAAATGCTAATTATTGTGTACATTATTTGATATACAGTAAACACTAGTAGCTTGTTTTATACTAATTTATCTATTTATAATTGGCATATGCATGACAACTATCTCTCACTTAATCAGTAGGTGTAGCCTATGGTCACTCATAGAGAGGTGAATGTATTCATTTTGAGCAAGATTGGGCTGAGAAATTAGGTGCTGGTCGGAGATAAGGGATGGTTGCTTCTTGTTCTAAATGCAGTATATTTGTTGTAGTTCACTAATTCAGTCTCACCAGAGAGGTCAGTCGCTTCTCGCAGAGGTTGTTAATAAATGTTTACTGCAGAACTGATTGGCTATTTCTATGAATTTATAAAATGTAGGAGGGATGATATTAATAGTCAGAATTTGTCAAATATTTAGCACAGAAGTAAGACAATTTATTAGTAATTAGAAGTATTTTCATTGCCTGAGATTCTTGGATATTTTGAAAAAGTGTTACACAATTTAAGTTGAACATAACATAAGATGATTTGTAAAGTCAGGTGTGCATTATCTCAGCAAGTGATCCTGGAATTAATCCTCATTTTAATTTTATTCTATTTACAAAACAATCCTAAAGAGAAAGAGTAAGGCACACCGAATAACGAAATGGCTTAGAAAGATTGTATGATTAGCTAATATTATTGCCTATAGACATTAAGCACAAAAGTAGTATAACTAGTGGTGCGCTCGAATAGCGCAAATGCATGGCGAGCGAACAGACTCTTTTTACAGAAAAATAGGACAGAAATTACATCTAACTGTAGTGCACAGTGTAACCCTTTCCATCATCAGAGAATCTAAAGTCTCTGATCCCAGACTAAACTAACAGAATTACCTGAATAAACTTCGAAAGCAGTGGCAAAGAAGCGCAGCTTGACGAAGACTTCACAATTGTTTCAAGAAGAGAGTAGCTATAAACTTTTTGGTTGAAACAAGGATTCTCCGCACCAGTTAATTGAAAAATACTGGAACTGTGAACGCTTTACCTAACTTACGTAATTAGAAGCGCGGGCGAAATATTTTGACGTACGTATACATACATATATATATATATCTGAAATCTCAATTGAACACGACTGAGAGTCAGCTTCGCTCGCTTCGCTCGCTCGCTGAAATATGTGTGAGTGATACTTGTAATAGTGTATTCCTGTAGTCGTAA
>WLWD01001924.1_pt1 | contig 52321 bp, 37 predicted proteins | sample 6712731 | NCBI WGS metagenome assembly WLWD01 (sample SAMN12718690, study PRJNA576275) | sponge metagenome | isolation source: marine sponge | host: Mycale hentscheli | place: New Zealand: South Island, Marlborough, Capsize Point | collected 2014-11-01
CGTCCGCCAATACTGGTGAACACAAGCCAACACTTGCCCAGCCGTCCGCCAATACTGGTGAACACAAGCCAACACTAGCCCAGCCGTCCGCCAATGCTGATGAACACAAGCTAACACTAGCCCAGTTGTCCGCCAATACTAATGAACACAAGCCAACACTAGCCCAGCCGTCCGCCAATACTGATGAACACAAGCCAACACTAACCCTGCCGTCCGCCAATACTGGTGAACACAAGCCAACACTAGCCCAGCCGTCCGCCAATACTGGTGAACACAAGCCAACACTAGCCCAGCCGTCCGCCAATACTGGTGAACACAAGCCAACACTAGCCCAGCCATCCGCCAATACTGGTGAACACAAGCCAACACTAGCCCAGCCGTCAGCCAATACTGATGAACACAAGCCAACACTAGCCCAGCCGTCAGCCAATACTGATGAACACAAGCCAACACTAGCCCAGCCGTCCGCCAATACTGATGAACACAAGCCAACACTAGCCCAGCCGTCCGCCAATACTGATGAACACAAGCCAACACTAGCCCATCCGTCCGCCAATACTGGTGAACACAAGCCAAAACTAGCCCAGCCGTCCCCGCCAATGCTGATGAACACAAGCCAACACTAGCCCAGCCGTCCGCCAATACTGATGAACACAAGCCAACACTAGCCCAGCCGTCCGCCAATACTGATGAACACAAGCCAACACTAGCCCAGCCGTCCGCCAATACTGATGAACACAAGCCAATACTAGCCCAGCCATCCGCCAATACTGATGAACACAAGCCAACACTTGCCCAGCCGTCCGCCAATACTGATGAACACAAGCCAACACTAGCCCAGCCGTCCGCCAATACTGAACACAAGCCAACACTAGCCCAGCCGTCCGCCAATACTGGTGAACACAAGCCAACACTAGCCCAGCCGTCCGCCAATGCTGATGAACACAAGCCAACCACTAGCCCCAGCCGTACGACAATACTGTGAAAACCCCCCACAAGCCACATATAGCCAGCCGTCGCCACAAACTGATGAAACAAGCCAACAATAGCCCAGCCGTACGCCAATTACTGATGAACACAAGCCAACATCGCCCAGCCGTCACGCCACTACTGGGAACACAAGCAACACTAGCCCAGCCTTCGCCCAAACTGATGAAACAAGCCAACACTAGCCCAGCCGTTCCGCCCAATACTATGAAACACAAGCCAACACTAGCCCAGCCGTCCGCCAATACTGATGAACACAAGCCAACCCTAGCCCAGCCGTCCGCCAATACTGATGAACACAAGCCAACACTAGCCCAGCCGTCCGCCAATACTGGTGAACACAAGCCAACACTAGCCCAGCCGTCCGCCAATACTGATGAACACAAGCCAACACTAGCCCAGCCGTCCGCCAATACTGATGAACACAAGCCAACACTAGCCCAGCCGTCCGCCAATACTGATGAACACAAGCCAACACTAGCCCAGCCGTCCGCCAATACTGGTGAACACAAGCCAACACTAGCCCAGCCGTCCGCCAATACTGATGAACACAAGCCAACACTAGCCCAGCCGTCCGCCAATACTGATGAACACAAGCCAACACTAGCCCAGCCGTCCGCCAATACTGATGAACACAAGCCAACACTTGCCCAGCCGTCAGCCAATACTGATGAACACAAGCCAACACTAACCCGGCCGTCCGCTAATACTGGTGAACACAAGCCAACACTAGCCCAGCCGTCCGCCAATACTGATGAACACAAGCCAACACTAGCCCAGCCGTCCGCCAATACTGATGAACACAAGCCAACACTAGCCCAGCCGTCCGCCAATACTGATGAACACAAGCCAACACTAGCCCAGCCGTCCGCCAATACTGATGAACACAAGCCAACACTAGCCCAGCCGTCCGCCAATACTGATGAACACAAGCCAACACTAGCCCAGCCGTCCGCCAATACTGATGAACACAAGCCAACACTAGCCCAGCCGTCCCAATACTGCCAATACTGATGAACACAAGCCAACACTAGCCCAGCCGTCCGCCAATACTGAACACAAGCCAACACTAGCCCAGCCGTCCGCCAATACTGGTGAACACAAGCCAACACTAGCCCAGCCGTCCGCCAATACTGATGAACACAAGCCAACACTAGCCCAGCCGTCCGCCAATACTGATGAACACAAGCCAACACTAGCCCAGCCGTCCGCCAATACTGATGAACACAAGCCAACACTAGCCCAGCCGTCCGCCAATACTGGTGAACACAAGCCAACACTAGCCCAGCCGTCCGCCAATACTGATGAACACAAGCCAACACTAGCCCAGCTGTCCGCTAATACTGATAAACACAAGTCATGACTAGTTCAGCTATCCAACAACATTGGGAAAACATATGCCACATCTTAAATTTAGTCTAAAATACACAAATTAAACAATTTTTGAGGTCTAAAACTGTGATTTTTAAACTTCTGTTCCCTTGTCATTAGCAAAGTAGGGATGTGCTACAAACATGCAGAATAAATTAAGTAAGTGTGTTTATTACCACATTAGTACCAGAAATCCATCTCTTGGATACCATCCATTCACTGACACAATTTGGTGGATTACAGTCCTTTCCAGATCCAATAACTCTAAGCTTTCTCGGATTAGGTTTCTTAATTTCTGGCTGGTCAGCTCGCTAGTCCAATTCAGTCAGAAATTTAATAAGTGCTACAACAATAAATTAGTTAACCATTACACTAATTAAATTAATGTACCTTGGGATCGCCACACTGGTTTTTGCACCACCATAGTATCATCCTCACCACCACTCGATTCAGACATGCAATCCACAGTGACTTTTAAGTCATTCCTTCTCCTGCACTTCAATCAAAACCTTTCGTCTACATTCCAAAAGCTGAAAAAATAACAAACAAAACAATTCTTGTTACTAATGAAGCTGTTGTTCAACTCCCTTTGTTATATTTATTCTAAATAAAATTAATCTTCCATCTAGCTTCTTAAATGATGTACCATAAATTATAACATAGATATTGTTTAGAATTTCTAGTTATACCCCATTATTAAATATAACAAATGAAAAAAAAGTTGTTTTTCTTACAGTCACGTGCTCTGTCTCAACAACCGTCTCCCTCACTCCCTTCTCCATTCGAAGTCAACCTTGCTTTAATTTATTAGTGTATATTTTAATGAGAGAGAGGGCACTCACCTCCATCCTACTCAACAAGAGTTAGATTGGTTCCCTTAAAATTTAGGGGAAAAATATTAAAACTGACCCCTGTTATACAAGCTCTGAAAGTTGACTCTTACATAAGTCCACAAGAAAGTACTAGACAGTTTAAAACCATTTCAAACAATTAAAGCTACTGTCTTTGAGATGTGCTTTTGACAAACAGACAGAATGAACCATCAAAGTGCGAAACCTAATACCATTGTGACAGCCGTAAGTGGTTTCTATGAAGAATAGATCTCTTACCGAACAAGAGGGGTATTACCTCAATGGTTGGCATGCTAACAAACAAATGCAACTCACTGAAGGAGAATAAAGAATAAAAGTATCATTTTAAACAGAGTAGACATGCAAATGCACCTATAAAAATGTGGGTGGGGACTGCACATGGATTAATGTGACAACATTTTGGGGGCGTTGCTGCCCTCAAAGGCAAGTACCTACATTGACTGCTTCACTTTTTCTCAAAAACGGGCCCCCTCCAAAAAAAAAAACACTATAATTAATCTTAAATTGTTATTCTGAGTAAGTTCATTCATAATTCTACTATTGTGAATAATTTTCAAGTTGAGCGTGTGACAGACAGACAGGATGCCTACTATGACCCTCTCGTGCATGAGTGATGAGGGTTAAAGAATTATGGAGTGAATACTATTACTGTCTCACTCTCACTGCATCGAATACTTAAATGGCTTCATGCAGACATAACATTATCATGGTTGTATGACACATAAGATTACTGCTCCCATCCCCTCCCATTCTTCCAATGAAACATATATCCATCACTGAAACAACAGTTGAACCTCAAGTTACATCTAAATATCTTACCTTAACTTTTCTTGCTCTAACTTTTCTCTTTTGTTCTGAGCTTCTCTGGCTTCCACTGGCATACTCTCTGCTTCACGCTGACATCTTTTGCGCGATTGAAAGTAACGATGCACGGCTCCTTTAAAATTAAGTTTATCAAGCCAATAATGTACAAATAATATTCTTACTTTGAATTAATGCTGGAGAAAAAGAATTACTTCCTTGCATCACCTCCTCCGTTATTTTTTTTCTTCACTTCAATGTTTTGCTTATCACTGGATCTATGGATGGATGTCAAAGCATATTTCAATTCACTCAAACAAACTCATGCTTTTACTTACCCTTTACTTAAATCAAATTTTTCGTGACTGTCCTCTAAAGTTTGGTATATTTGTGCAATTGTTTTCTAAATAATACATAATATTCTTATATGACAACTTAATAGTAAGTATGAACACAAATTCTTATAATTACACGAAATACAGTTAGTGATGAACAAGAAGATGCAAAACAAAGAAGACCAAATAGAGCAACTGTGGCATAATTGCCTAATAGTAACATACCGATAGTTCTGGCTTTTTTAGACGAAGTATTCTCAGTTTTCTCATCCAGTCTCTCTTCCAGTTTCTCGACTCTACCTACCAAACTCTTTATCATTTCTTTCAGCTCAATTTGCTCCCTCTTTAAATCAAATACTTGTTCTTGATAAGTCCTGGATGAGTTACCATCATATGGCTCGGATTGAAATCGCTCTTGAATGTATGGACTCGAGGTAGAAGGGTCACGGCTATAAGGATGGTGTCTTAGCCTATCTGCATCGTGCATTTGACGTGGTCTTAAAATAATTTAAATAAATAATAGTAAGTAGGAGCTAATATGCCATCATTACAACGTTTTTAGTTGTTTTTGTTTATTGTGGCTGGCCACCTACTACCTGGTATCTTTCAAGCGACTATTTCAGTTATTCAAACCGTTCTTGCTGGTGACTACAGAATAACTATTCACTATGTTGCACCACTGTTTACAACCCCCTCCCCCTAGTATGTACGGCTTCACCGCCGTTATAAACGTTTCCACTTACAGTAGAGCTAGCTAGCTAACTATGTGGGGCTTCCTTACCGCAGCCATAAAAATAAAAATAAAAATAAATTAAAAATAAAAAGTGCTCGGCTGTTTACTTACCGGTGGGGAGTATCATAATGAAGTTCATCTCCATATTCCATAGCACCAGGAAAATCTTATCGGTGTCAGCAGCGTTGTTTTGCAAGTATCCACACTCGAAGAGGTACTGTACACCACACACTCTAGATAAAGCTACCTTTCGCGAATAAATGTGCCCGCCACGAGGGTTGATTGAAAAACTTGCAAAATTTATTTACGGGGGTGAAGAATACAATTTTAACGTGAAAAATTGGATTATTTACACATGAATGAATATTTACAAATAAGGACTACAAAGAAATGACTATGGTAACATTTTCATTTCCATGGTTGAAACAAACTGAAGTAGTAACATGAGCACACCTACATACAATATTGTCTACAAAAACATACTCAGTTGCAATAGCACCAGTTAAAGGCATCCATACACTTGAACCTCAGAACCAAACCAATTTTTATGAGGATGTTCATCAAGCCAGTGTACAGCTATGACAAAATCCTTCACACCTTCTTGAGTCAAAACTCTGACTAACAAAAAATCTTTGACAATGGCAGGTACTTTTTTATTATTCTTTTCAACTAATATTATAGAAGAAGAGGAATGAAGTGAATCATATGATCCAACTAAAACATCGTCAATTTGGTTGAAACCAAACGACATTAATAAGCAAGCCCAATGAACTGTCATCTGGAAAAAAAAATATGCACCCTGCTCATCTTTCAAGCTTTTCCAAATTCGGCCATCATAAATATCAGAAAAGACAATTATCAGATGGATTTCATTCTCTCCACTTATTTATCAATCTTTGAGCATTATCTCTACAAAACAACGCAGATATTTCATTAATTCATTATACATTAGTGTGAGTATGAGTTACAAATTCTGTCTAATGCAATGCTTATGTTTAGCTTCACTTACTAGCTTAGTTACGACCATAGTCTGTAACTGTGACAGTGACATATTAGAACAGAGACAAAGACAATGAATATAATAATTTTTAATATTGTCATTATAAGAATGCATTAGATCAAGACAGTCTCAAAAATTGATGCAATTGTTTGAAATAATATTTAATTGTTTAAAAGTTAATTTTCATCACAGTCTTTGCCAGCCAACAGCCATACTGACAGGTCCGAGGAAAATCTGTATGAAACCAAAGACACTTTTCAGCTCTCGGACTTTTCTTTCATCCTCCTCCTCCGGACATGGAACTGCCTCAGCGAAGAATTAGAAAAACTCTGTACACACATATAACATTAAGATAAATACACACTATATTAATAGTGGAAAACAAACATATCTAATTCGGAATGTTCAGAGAAAATTACATCATGCTAATAAACACAGCATATGTGAAATAAAAATACCTAATGATATATAAACAAATTAAAAACATGTGTTTTAGGATGTCCTTGTGAGCATGTATCAAGCAGAGGTGGCTCTGGCAAATTCCAGGTGGTCAGGCCAGAAAGTGGGTGTGGCTTAATTGTGATTATAATATAATTTAAACTATATAAATGAAATTGAATTGAATAAAAGCAAAGGAATGTTGACAGTTTATGTGATGATATAATTGGTGTTTAGAAGTGCCCAAATACTTGACTTCTACGATCACTTCGGCTAACAAAATCATTTGCAACTTCTGTCAAGTTAATACTGTCAGTATACTCTTGGTGTACATAAAGAATCATAAGATTATTTAATCGGTCTTGCGTCATAGTTGAACGTAGGTAAGATTTAACCCGTTTCATTGCACTAAATGAACGTTCACTAGAGCTATTTGTGGCAGGCATAACCAATATGAGTTTAGCAATAATGCAAATTTCTTTAATAAGCTCTTTATCTGCCAAGGATAATTTCTGAAGGTATGAAAGAATATCGTAAATACTATTTATTCCATCAGGGGCAGTGGTACAAAAAATTTTCAGCTGAGTTTCAAGATTTGAACCGTTCACGTCATCTTTGTAAACTTCCAAAATCTTTTTTAATTCTTCGGTGTAGTCTTCTTTATTGATTGACTTGAGAAGCAGTGCTTCCATGCAACTGTACATAGCATAGCCAGCCTGATCAAAACGATCATGTATGGTCTGCACTAAAAGATCTATTGCTTCAAAATACACTCGCCGATACATGTTCTTTGGACTCGTGTCATAAGTAGGTGGTGCACTCCCATCTTCATATCTCCGTGGAACTTTTCTTTCTAGGGAGTACCGGCTCACTAACTACCACATCTGAAGTCATTCTGTTGACTTTCTCCCAAAATAAGTCAAAGTCTTTGTCATTTCGAATTCCCATAAGTGTCTTCCTTGTCTTCTCTGCAGTCTGCTGACCTTCAGATGCAGAAATTTGTTTCTTTTGCAGGGATCTACTGAGATTGTCAGTATGTCTAAGGAGGAGTTCACCTAGTACCAGGCCAAAATAAAAGTCAAACAGCTTCATCTGTGCAGAAACGCCTCCAATACGAGCTACTGTCTCACTATCATGCACGATCTGTGTGGCCTCATCCCAAAGATCTTGCAGTACTGGGTAGTTCTTGATAATGCTGAGCATGGAATCGGCACGCACTGTCCATCTGGTTGGACATAGCACACGAATACCGACAGATCCTGGTGAAAAATCATCCTTTAACCGATTAAAAATACTCTGCCTGCGAGGAGAATATTTTACTAGCTTTGTCATTTCGTGAGTAATTTCCAAGGCTTTCTTCATACATGCACTCTTTTTAATTGTGTCAGAAACTGCCAGATTGAGAGAATGCCCATAACAGTGAGTGAAATAAGCGGTAGGCTGTTCTTCTTGAAGAATAGTTGCTACTCCTCTTCTTATTCCAGTCATATTGCTCGCCCCATCGTAGCATTGTCCTCTCACTTTTGTAAGTGATAGATTTAAACGAAGCAAGCAATCTTTCACTACTGCAACTATGGATGATGCTTCAATAGTTGCAACTTCATAGAGTCCAATGAACTCTTCATGTGGCTGGAGCTCGTCATCCACCCAGCGTAGTACAACAACAACCTATATATAGTTATTAGTATATGTTGTTGATATATGTATTTATGTGAGACAACAAAGGAAGAGTGTATTTAGTTCAAAAATTACTTACTTGTTCTTTGTTAGCTACATCTGTACACTCATCGATCATGATTGTAATGAAGTCAGTGGATTGAAGTTTGCTTGCTATCTGTCGAAGTATATTCACAGCCATTAGCTTAAGAAACTCATTTTGGTTGTCATGACTCATGTACCGTTCACGATCCTTCTTCAACCACTCTTGACACTGCATTTATAATTATTTATTTAGTGATATGATAATAATTGACAACCATTATTACCTTTGAATCATCTTGGCTCATAAGCTTTACCAATTGATAGAGGTTTCCATCACATTTGTCATCATGACCTCTGATGCCACAACCTTGCCTTGCCAAAAATTTCAAGCTGCTCAATATTTTTAGCAGACAGTGCCTGTTAAATGCCCTTTGTGTCGACAACTGCTTACACAGCATTTCTCCAACATCTTTATTTGTTGCTGGTAATGTCAGCAACTGCTCAGTGGCAAGTTTGTGACATGCACTTGATTCATGCTTCCTCAATGCGACAGTTCCATCTTTCCAATTGGAAAAACCTCTCGAAAGCTACAGAAATGAGGCAGGCATATTATTTTTAAATGTTATAGCTATATAGGTATTGAAGTTAGTAAGTTAACTTACAAATGCTTCATCTGTAGCACCGGGCTTAATACCAATCTTCTTCTCCTTTATTGCTCTGCAGCAGAGATGACAAAGCAAGGAATCATCACTCTCATTGTAATGTAGCCATCTCCAAGAACGAAACCAGCTTGCTTGGCATGACCGATGCACTACTTTTTTCTTGCCAAAAGCTTTCTTTGGAAATGAAAAGAACTCCGGCTGATGTGGAGACTCCGGTAACAAATCTTCAGCAGTGGTTGAAGAATGGACACTAGAAGAAGTAGAAGAGCTGGAAGCCATAGCTGATGCGCGGTATCACAGTAAGTAGCTCCAATTTTCAACTTGCGTGTGGGCGGGCGTGCAATAGTTTGGTCACGCCCACCGATCCTAATAAAGTGGTCCGGCCATGGCCGGACTGGCCGTACCGTCAGAGCCGCCTATGTCAAGTATGTATGGTCATCTTTTAGATTTACGTATACACATAAATGATGTGTATAAAGCAAACACACATACATGATGTGCATCAATTACAAGTGAACACACGATATATATTTAGAAGCAAACACAACCATAATATGATGCTATAAATTAAAAGCAAACACATACACATGTGTATCAAACAAGCAAACACATAGAATTTGCATGTGTGTGTTCGCTTTTAATAGATGCACTCATGTGTGTGTATAAGATTTATACACATCATGTATGTATATGTTTGCTTTTAGATTTATACACATCATGTGTGTAACTTTTAGATTTACGTATACACATCATGTGTGTACTTTTAGATTTACTACACATCCATGTGTGTACTTTTAGATTTACTACACATCATGTGTGTACTTTTAGATTTACGCATTCACATCATGTGTGTTCACTTTATTTAATGCACACCATGTCTACAAACATAAACAGATAAAGGATAAGGTAATTCATTTACATAAGAAATCATAATTAATTGAAAATTGTTGCATCAGATTATGCAGGGATTTTACTCTCAGTGTTACTATGCACTAGCTAGCCATTACAAATAACAAAAGAATAAATTATTAGGCTTAGTGCCAATAAGAATAAATGTACAGGGGAGGGAGGGGGGTGTAATTCTCCCCCCCCTTAACCCCTTGAATTTTTAATTATAATTGTAACTCAGAGCAAAATTATTTTATTAATAAATGTAAGTCAAAGTCAAAGCACAATTTTTCTATTCTTTTATTGTTTGAAAATCTCTAGAAATTCATCAAAGTTAACAGCCAAAAGCTCAGGACCCTCAATTGCAATTCTCAGGAGCGGACCACGGCCAATGATACTGCTGCGTGTAATTATTTTAATGAGTGTGATATACCTGAAAGATCTTTCAACTGCCGGGGACCATGTGGATGTGTCCAGTGGACTTAAATGAAAGAGAGAAACTGCCGGGGACCATGTGGACGTGTCCAGTGGACTAAAATGATAGAGAGAAACTGCCAGGGACCATGTGGACTGAAATGAAAGAGAGAAACTGCCGGGGATCAGTGGACATGTCCAGCGGTTTAAAATGAAAGAGAGCAACTGCCAGGGACCATGTGGACGTGTCCAGCGGTCTAAAATGAAATGAGAGAAACTGCCGGGGACCATGTGGACGTGTCCAGTGGACTAAAATGAAAGAGAGAAGTTTCATGTAATTTCTTCGTGGCCATTTCCAAACCAAGTAGTTTCTTGTTGGTCAGTTCAAACTTCAAACTATTCAGGCCTATTTCTCAAAACCACTTTTTTGTTCTGTTTGCACAGTTTTCTCAGCTCTCCTGTATTCAAATCACTTGATATACATATTATTTTAAACCTTACTTCATATATATTCAGAATAAGACTAACAATTTTTTACAAGATACAATATGAAAAAATAATGGTCCATAGCATTGGGTATGGTACAAAAAAAAAATGAATGTGAATAAATAAAAAATAATACTTGAAGCTTCAATGAATCTAATACTTAGCTATTATTGTTGGTAATGATCATCTAAAAGTGCACAGTGAGTGAAAGTTTGATACAGGCAGCCACTCCCTTTTTACAGTGCATTAAAGGAATTTGGATTTTACTCTGTAACTCCAGAATTATTGGAGCTATGACAAAAATAAAAATATCATTAAATAGAGCATTGAAAGCCCATTTGAATAATATGTAACAATTGGTATAGAAGATCTTTGGAGAGTAGGGGGAAAAAGAAAAAAAAAGGCTCGTTTTACCCACTCACCCAGCCAACTCACGCCTCCTTTTTAGCATCTGCTAAGACGGCACAGTTTGTTACTATAACGAAAGCGGAAGCGTTACCGCCCAGTTTTGCCGCCTCGCGCGTGGTCTGGACTTTAGTCGGATGGATGGAGTACTACTGCTTGCTTGTGTGTGGAGGCTCACCAAAAGTAAGAATGAGAGAGAGAGAGTAAGAGGAAGTGTGTCTGCAATACTAGTTTCCCTTAACTTTTTGAATATTTCTCTTCTCTAGTGTTCACAATTTTATTTATTCTTATTTATGGCACACTTGTTTCCAGGGTGTGAAAAGAAGCCGTACCCTCATTCTTTGAAACTTGACAGAATGTGACAAAGTGTGTTCATAGAACATAGATATAGGGTGATAGAAAACTGGACCACCCACACTAAAGAAAATTGTGGCGAGTAAAAGGTGGAAAGAGGGGGGGAGAGGTAGTCTCGGGAAAGGATCTGGTCAACTGACATTAGCAAGTTGTGCAGCTTCCCTCAGCTAATTGGGCTGGCAAGAATAATACAGAAGACAATAAGGAGGAGATAACACGTGGGTGGAGTGGTCTAACCCCAGTAACTTAAAATATGCCAATGCGAGCGTATTCAATCCATTCACTAAGTGGGAGTAAAAATAAGTCGCTAAAGTACTAATTATACCACATCCATGTGAACTTACCGCAATCTCCTCATTTGCTGATGATGCAAACACAACTTTATGTCAGTTGACCAGACCCACGTTGCGATTGGTAAAGGGTCTGGCTATGCAAGACTAGGGGGAAGGGAGGGAGCTAGTGATACATTATAACAGTTACTTGCGTATTTCCAAGCTATATGAACTATCTATTGATACATGAGAGCAGAGAGTGTTAGAGGCTACACATTATACTGATATGATATGGCTGTCTGAATGGTGTATGTGTGTGCATGTGTTGTGTAACATGGTCAAGGAGCACATCCTTGTAGCAAGAGTTTTTGTGTTTCATTAGTATGAATTCAGTGAGTAGTCCATGGAAACCTGACAAGTGTAGTGGTTGAAAGTATGAATGAGTGGTTAATGTAACATCTATTAACACTTCCATTCAAAGATGTGATGCTGAATTGGGCATATTACCTCAGAGCAAGCAGCTAATCCAGGCAGAATCCACATTACTCTCATTCATACTAATGAAAGGCACTGAATAATGAAAGGGACTTTTTGTGTTAGCTAACCTTCAGATACATACCTAGTAAATACTCATTAATTCTTATTTTAATTTTTTTTTATTTGTTATTTATTTTTGATTTTGATTTTTTAGGTTAAGTTTCCAGATTTTTCATTGTGAATACTGGGGACTTGGAAGTTTCTAATAAAATTATAGACAAGATAAATGGATCTGATGTTCTCTCGAGGTAAATAAATTTAATTGTGCCATTAACAATAAGTATTAGTGATGTTCACTTATTCTTTGGTGTATTTAAAACTAGGACAATATCCTTACATGATTATGTCTTTAGTTGGTTTATGCCCTAGAAATAAATTCTGATTTATTTCCATGTTGGGCAAACATACTATTGTACATTTTCCCCTCTTATTGCTAATAATTGTGGACCTTTTCCATATTGAACTAATAATTATATTGTAGACACTTTCCATATTAAACTAATGTATTGTGGACCCTTTTCCGTATTGAACTGACATTGAGGACATTTTTTTGAACTAATATATTGTGGACATTTTCCATATTGAACTAATTTATTGTGGACACTTTCAGTATTGACTAATGTATTGTGGACCTTTTCCCATATTGAACTAATATATTGTGGACACTTTTCAGTATTGACTAATGTATTGTGGACCATTTTCTGTATTGAACTAATGTATTGTGGACCCTGTTCCATATTGAACTTATATATTGTGGACCTTTTTCCATATTGAACGGATATATTGTGAGCCGCAATCCATATTGAACTAATATATTGTGGACCCTTTTCCATATTGAACTAATATATTGTGAACCCTTTTCCACATTGAATAATATATTGTAGACACTCGTATTGACTAGTATATTGTGGACACTTTCCGTATTGACTAATGTATTGTGGACCCTTTTCCATATTGAACTAATATATTGTGAACCCTTTTCCACATTGATTGTAGACACTTTCCGTATTGACTAATATATTGTGGACACTTTCCATATTGACTAATGTATTGTGGACCCTTTTCCGTATTGAACGGATATATTGTGGACCTCTATCCATATTGAAGTAATATATTGTGGACCTTTTTTCCATATTGAACTAATGTATTGTGGACACTTTTCTTTATGAACTAATGTTTTGTGGACCCTGTTCCATATTGAACGGAAATATTGTGGACCGCAATCTGGACCCTTGTCCTTATTGAACTAATATATTGTGGACAGCAATCCACATTGAAATAATATATTGTGGACCCTTTTCCATATTGAACTAATATATTGTGGACACTTCCGTATTGACTAATGTATTGTGGACCCTTTTCCTTATTGAACTAATTTATTGTGGATACTTTTTCGTATTGACTAATGTATTGTGGACCTTTTCCCATATTGAACTAACTTTTCATATTGAACTAACTTTTCCATATTGAACTAACTTTTCCATATTGAACTAATGTATTATGGACTATTTTCTGTATATAACTAATGTATTGTGGACCCTTTTCCATATTGAACTTATATATTGTAGACCTCTTTCCATATTGAACGGATATATTGTGGACCGCAATCCATATTGAACTAATATATTGTGGACCCTTTTCCATATTTAACTAATATATTGTGGACACTTTTCCGTATTGACTAATGTATTGTGGACCCTTTTCCATATTGAACTAATTTATTGTGGACACTTTTCCATATTGACTAATGAATTGTGGACCCTTTTCCATATTGAATAATATGTTGTAGACACTTTCCGTATTGAACTAATATATTGTAGACCCTTTTCCGTATTGAACTAATATATTGTGGACCCTTTTCCTTATTGAACTAATTTACTGTGGACACTTATCCGTATTGACTAATGTATTGTGGACCCTTTTACACATTGAATAATATATTTTAGGCACTAGCTCCAAAAAATTTCAATTACGCGGTAGGTTCTTGATTTTTCACAGACGCTTAAACTCGCCGAAATCATTGGCGGGGTCCTTCCTGTTGGCATTTATTATCCTCCCCTGTGGCATTTAGAACCCTAGCTTGTGACATTTAATGCCCTAGCTCACTCCACCTTCTTTATTGTTTGGAATAGCTACTTGACATTTCTGACACATTAGTATAATATTCAAAATTTTAGGGATATAACAAAGAAATATTTTTGTTTTTTTATACTGATATTAAAATAAAGTGATGAGTAGCTGAAACTGATTAAGTAAGTTACAACAGCTAATGATGATATTCTTATTTATTTGAGATAATATTCATAGTAACTGAGCATGATTGGAAGTTAAAAGTAAAAGGAGAAGTGAAAGTTGTGCTGGAAGATTGCAAAGTGTTCATGCTATTAGCACCACACGAGTAACCAGAAGTTGCTGCAGTAACTCTCCATTTTGTTTTCTTACTTCGAAGACGAAAAGGCACAATTTGGTGGACAATTCTTGGGTAAACATTTCTTTCAGGGGTGTAACTTCTTCTCCGTACTCCGTAGAAATGTGTGCACACCGTTGTTGCCATACATTGACACAGTATTTTGTGTCAGCCATGGTCTTAGAAGGTATAGCACTAGTAGCACCCTCGCTTCGCTCGGGATGCTACAGCTCAGGGCCTTCGGGATTCCTAAATGCAGTAGTTTCCTCGGTGCTTCTGTCTAACTTATATGTAGACACTTTCCGTATTGACTAGTTTATTGTGGACACTTTTACATATTGAACTAATGTATTGTGGACACTTTTCAGTATTGAACTAATATATTGTGGACCCTTTTCCTTATTGAACTAATTTATTGTGGACACTTTTCCGTATGGACTAATATATTGTAGACCTTTTCCCACATTGAACTAATATATTGTGGACCCTTTTCCACATTGAACAATATATTGTAGACACTTTCCGTATTGACTAATGTATTGTGGACCCTTTTCCGTATTGAACTTATATATTGTGGACCTTTTCCCACATTGAACTAATATATTGTGGACCCTTTTCCACATTGAATAATATATTGTGGACCCTTTTCCGTATTGAACGGATATATTGTGGACCTCTATCCATATTGAACTAATTTATTGTGGACACTTTTCCGTATTGAATTAACTTTTCCATATTGAACTAATGTATTATGGACCATTTTCTGTATTTAACTAATGTATTGTGGACCCTTCCATATTGAACTTATATATTGTGGACCTCTTTCCATATTGAACGGATATATTGTGGACAGCAATCAATATTGAACTAATATATTATGGACCCTTTTCCGTATTGACTAATGTATTGTGAACTTTTCCATATTGAACTAATGTATTGTGGACCCTTTTCCATATTGAACTAATTTATTGTGGACACTTTTCCGTATTGACTAATGTATTGTGGACCTTTTCCCATATTAAACTAATATATTGTGAACCTTTTCCCATATTGAACTAATATATTGTGGACCCTTTCCCATATTGAACTAATATATTGTGAACCTTTTCCCATATTGAACTAATATATTGTGGACCCTTTTCAGTATTGAACTAATATATTGTAGACCCTTTTCCTTATTGAACTTGTGGAATCTTTTCCACATTAAACAATATATTGTGGACCCTTTTCCATATTGAACTAATATAATATTGTGGACACTTTTCCGTATTGACTAATGTATTGTGGACCCTTTTCCTTATTGAACTAATTTATTGTGGACACTTTTTCGTATTGACTAATGTATTGTGGACCTTTTCCCATATTGAACTAACTTTTCCATATTGAACTAATGTATTATGGACTATTTTCTGTACATAACTAATGTATTGTGGACCCTTTTCCATATTGAACTTATATATTGTGGACCTCTTTCCATATTGAACGGATATATTGTGGACCGCAATCCATATTGAACTAATATATTGTGGACCCTTTTCCATATTGAACTAATATATTGTGGACACTTCCGTATTGACTAATGTAGTGTGGACCCTTTTCCATATTGAACTAATTTATTGTGGACACTTCCGTATTGACTAATGAATTGCGGACCCTTTTCCATATTGAAATAATTTATTGTGGACACTTTTCCGTATTGACTAATGTATTGTGGACCTTTTCCCATATTGAACTAATATATTGTGGACCCTTTTCCATATTGAATAATATGTTGTAGACACTTTCCGTATTGAACTAATATATTGTAGACCCTTTTCCGTATTGAACTAATATATTGTGGACCCTTTTCCTTATTGAACTAATTTACTGTGGACACTTTTCCGTATTGACTAATATATTGTAGACCTTTTCCCACATTGAACTAATGTATTGTGGACCCTTTTCCGTATTGAACTTATATATTGTGGACCTTTTCCCACATTGAACTAATATATTGTGGACCCTTTTCCACATTGAATAATATATTGTGGACCCTTTTCCGTATTGAACGGATATATTGTGGACCTCTATCCATATTGAACTAATGTATTATGGACCATTTTCTGTATTTAACTAATGTATTGTGGACCCTTTTCCATATTGAACTTATATATTGTGGACCTCTTTCCATATTAAACTAATATATTATCGACCCTTTTCCGTATTGACTAATGTATTGTGAACCTTTTCCATATTGAACTAATATATTGTGGACACTTTCTGTATTGACTAATGTATTGTGGACCTTTTCCCATATTGAACTAATATATTGTGGACCCTTTTCAGTATTGAACTAATATATTGTGGACCCTTTTCCTTGTTGAACTAATTTATTGTGGACACTTTCCCGTATTGAGTAATGTATTGTGGACCTTTTCCCATATTGAACTAACATATTGTGAACCCTTTTCAGTATTGAACTAATATATTGTGGACCCTTTTCCATATTGAACTAATTTATTGTGGACACTCTTCCGTATTGACTAATGTATTGTGGATCTTTTCCCATATTGAACTAATATTATTGTGGACCCTTTTCCACATTGAATAATATATTGTAAACACTTTCCGTATTGACTAATGTATTGTGGACTCTTTCCCGTATTTAACAGATATATTGTGGACCTCTAATTGAACTTATATATTGTGGACCTTTTTTCCACATTGAACTAATGTAATATGGACCCTTTTCCATATTGATCGGATATATTGTGGACCCTTTTCCGTATTGAACTAATGTATTGTGGACCCTTTTCTATATTGAAATAATAATTGTGGACACTTCCATATTGAACTAATATATTGTGGACCTATATCCATATTGAAGTAATATATTGTGAACGCTTTTCCGTATCGAACTTATAATTTTGTGGACCCTTTTCTATATATTTATCTAATATTGTGGACACTTTTTCCATATTAAACTAATATATTGTGGACACTTCTCTGTATTCAACTAGTATATTGTGGACCTCTATTCAGAGCGGTAAACAATTCAATTTTTAGGATGATACGGGTAATGATTGCTAAACCGGAGGATTCTATTTAATGAAGTTTGGGTCGGGGTAGAACAACGAGTTAACACAAAAATACGACAGGGTCAAAGTACAAATGACATATGTACGTCCAAACATATATAAATAAACAAACATCCCCGATTTTCAATTGTGTTACCTCTGTAAGAGTCTCGCTCGCTTTCCGACTAAATATTTATTAGACTGTGTAGTATAATTATTTGTCTTAATATTAAGTTAGGTTTTAGCTGTGTAGTCTAATGCAATTTCATTTTGTGTGTGTTTATGTGTTCAGAATTTTGAAGGGGACATTGTGTATGTTGTGAATACTATCTGAAAGATTTATATCGGGAAAAGGATGGCAAGCGTCAAGTATGAAGTACTTTTTTCACCAGAGAACTCTCCATGCAGTGATGACAATGATCAAACAATATTCACGCAAAATCTTTATTTTTATTGGACGAAGTGATTTCTTTTTTGTTGGTTTTCATTGTTTCAAAATTTTTATGGTGCATAATCTCTTTTTTTTGTGGTCATTATACTTTTGTTTTACATATGATAAATATTTGAAATACATCGGCAATATGAAAGATATACGCAGGCTGTCTACTTGTTATAACCAGTGTAGTATACTTTTGATATACTTAAGTTATACATATGGTATACATATGGTTTACATATGGTTTACGCATGTAGTATACTTTTGATATACTTAAGTTATACATATGTGTAGTATACTTTCGATATACTTAAGTTATACATATGGTATACATATGGTTTACATATGGTTTACACCAGTAGTATACTTTTGTTATATCAATGTTATACACACCTGTGTAAACCGGTACCTATACATAGGAGAAACACTGGTGTATACTAGATGAGTGACCCTGGTGTTTCCCATATGTATAACAAAGTAATCCGTATGTTATACACCAGTGTATACTGAAGTATTTGCATGGTGAAACCTATCATTTTTTATGTTTGAAAGACTTCATGGAATTCATTCCATATTGCTCCATCATACACATCACGTAGAGTGTCTGACTTTAACTTAGCCTCCCAAATGCATTGTTCTGTAAAGTTTGTCTTCAATAACAAATTTTGTAAATTTGACTTCAGTGAACTATAACAATAAAGTTTAATGGGATGAAGAAATTTGTGACCTGAAGACATTTCAACATTCTTTAAGAGTAAATAATCACAAACTTTTCGTCTTGAATGTTGTGTATGGTTCGGATAAGCAATAAACTGGCACTTTTTACTAACTCTTTGTGACCCTATAGATTCTATACACTGGTTATAGTCATATATGGTTAGACATTTGCAGCACACAATAAATTTGGAGAATGGCTGGCGAAAACCAGCTAATTTCAACATAGCTGGAAGAGACTTGGGAAATGCAGTATAGATATGCTGTATTGTTTGAGAAAATTTGCCGAGTAATAAGAATAAACTATTTAGAAAGTTCACCAATAAATTAATGGCTGCATTTGGTATGAAATATTTTTCTTGAAATGATAAAATAAATACCACAATCCAAGTTACAATAACATGTGCCGTACTATCACTGGAGAATGTTGGCATTGATGGAAGATCTTCACAATCACAAACATCTTCATCACTAACAGCAGTTGCATCCCATATTTCATCTAAATTCAGTAATATAACAGAGGTAGGAATGAAAAGTAACATTGATGAAGAATAATATTTTTCTCAAGATAGATTACTCATTTTTAAGTACCCATCATTTACCTGCCACATTTTCTTCAATATTAGCTTCATCGGCATTAGAATCTGACAACTCTGGTATATTGAGATATTCCATGCTGTTTGAGTCAGTGAAAGAAGAAGATGGTAGTTCAGGAACTCTCTCAATATCTAGCAAATAAATAAAAGTTGATGTTGTAGTGAGTTAATAAAAACAATAAGCGTGATGATGATATCAACAACAACAACACCAATAATAATAATAATAATTACCTGTTTCAGCAGTAGCATTAACACCAGGTAGGTGATCCCTGTCCCACTCCTTGATCCAAGATCCATCACTTTTAAGATACAACTTTTTATGACGTTTGAATGTTTTCAAACCTACTTCACGCTTACAATGAGGACACTCTCTACGCACTGTGCGTTGGTTCTTTGGTGATGACATTGACAATCTTGGGGTTAAAAGTCTAGCTCGTTTATATTCTAGTGTGTTGTCTCCAGTCACCAAAGTGTTGTCATGATTACACTCATTTAAAGAACAGTTGGTCTGTTCTACACCACCTGTCATCGAGTTCTGAGAACAAACGGCCCCAATGCCTGGCAGTGAGTTTCGAAAAAAACTAGTAACAGGGGTGCCTGTTGTCGATGAGTTCTTAAAAGAACTTTCACTCTCCATGTCAACCCCTCCTCCTCTTTGTGATCACCATACGCCAGATAAACCGGCCGATGACAAGAAGCCTCTTATCTTGCGTACCCCGCGCATAGACTATGCATATCCTGCGCAGACTGTGCATACACACCCACCCTGCTGCACGGTTTAAAAGCAGGCCAAAATCCACGTACAAATAATCTGAATAGATTTTTACTCGGGAGTTGCTGTGATGGCCAGATTTATAGAAAAAGAAGCTTCGGTACTGAAATACGTAATGTCTGAGGACTCGGAAAGCGGTACCAGCTACGTAGGTCCTACTACTCCCAAGAGGAGAACGAGACGTGTCAGCAGTGAAGAGGAAGAGGAGGAAGCTGCTGCATTTTCAAAAGTCCTCAAAAAAAGAAAGAAACCTGGCACCACAAGTCGCCAACTCCTTTCCCGCAGAAGCTCATCGACCGCGTCTCCGTCTGCTGGTTCTCAATCTCCAGGCGCGAGGTCCGCATTGGCTCAATCTACAACACCTAATTCCAGACCTAAGCCCACACCTGATCACATTGGAGTAGAGGAAGAGCTGAGAAAGAATAATGAACTGTTGAAAGATATGTTAGAGAAAATGAAGAAGACAGAAGGCAGACTTAAAGCTGTGGAGAGCAAATTGAAAGAGGGTGACCACAACAGTTCAGCAACACCATCCAGGCAGAGATTTAGGGAAGTCCCTGATGAAGTTAGGGTGAGTATTTAAAACATTTCTAATTACCTCTGACTCATTTAGTTGTGGGGATGACGACTAACAGTTTGCAGTAATATTATATGCTCACGTACTACTACATTGCAGAGAGAAATGAGGCGCATTTACCATATTATATTAATAGAAGAGGATGAGGAATTCAATGGCTGGAAGATAGAACCTGGGTATGCTGCCTAAAGAGACTTGAGTACACTTACTAAATATATTCTATTTGTGTACTTTTTCAGAGTTACCTACAAAGACAGCATCAATAGAGGTGTGGTAGATCGCCTGGTACGAGAAGTGAAGGCCTTAAATCCATTATACCTTACTCAACATATAAAAGGTCAGTTGGCACAGTATAATTAAAAGAAATAATAGTGGATATTGTGCATAGACCCCGAATACCTAAATCTTCAATGATTCCCTGGCTTATTTAAACTATATTAATAGTTATTAGCAATTTATGTGTATTAATTTTTTACATTTTAGACGCAGCATATCGTTCTATCGATCAAAAAATCTTCGAAGAGGAGAGGAAAACATTTGCAGAAAGTTCAAATCAAAAGACGGCACCAAAGGATGTTAACTGTAAGTTTAAGGCATCTACTGTATAATAGCTATAAGAATTGAATAAATTTCACATTTTTATAGAAATTGAATGAGAGGAGAGCTATGTTAGCTAGTGGGGAGTTTCAGGCTGGAGATCGAGATGCTGCTCAGTGGTTGTCAATTTTTAATCCTGAGACAATGTCTTCAGAAGAAAGTGATATCGAAGACAATGAGGAGGTTTTGATTGTTCATCCAATACCATGGCTTACAGAAGCAGTGGTGAACTTGAAGGCCATAATAGATCGACAAATTACCGCGAAAAAAACTCCTCAAGCCAGAAGACCAACAAAAAAACGACTAATAAGACGAGACTCAACTCGTAGCCCTCAGAAGGAACTGCCCACCTGGGCATTGAAGAATCTATACTGATATTGTTTGCATATGCATGACATTTGTATTAACACTTTATGCATTGTTATCATAGAATGAATGTCATTTAGTTTTATATAATAAATACTAAAGTGACTATAAATTCTGCAATATGAAGGGAGATGGAGAGACTAATAATAGGGAACTACTAAAATGTTGCATAGTTATAGTAGTACAGTCTTCTTCATTGTTATTGTAACATACCACAGTTGGCAGGACAATTTATAATAATATAAGACAAATTGGCAATCACCAAAGTTGAGTTTACTGGCGCGGTACTAATGGCTACAGGGTCTTCTTGGATAAGAATATGCTATTATGCGGGTCCACTACTAACCTGCTGTAATTAATACTGTGTCGGTTGTGGCAGTGGTAATTGTGAGGGTTGTTGTGCCGGGTTTATGTGTAATCCATTGGGTTAGTGAACTGTGTATAATCCATAGGGTTAGTGTACTATATGTGTGATCCATAGGGTTAGTGAACTATGTATGATCCATAGGGTTAGTGAACTATATGTGTGATCCATAGGGTTAGTAAACTATGTATGATCCATAGGGTTAGTGAACTATGTGTGATCCAAGGGTTAGTGAACTATGTATGATCCATAGGGTTAGTGAACTATGTGTGATCCATAGGGTTAGTGAACTATATGTGTGATCCATAGGGTTAGTGAACTATGTGTGATCCATAGGGTTAGTGAACTATGTGTGATCCATAGGGTTAGTGAACTATGTGTGATCCATAGGGTTAGTGAACTATATGTGTGATCCATAGGGTTAGTGAACTATGTGTGATCCATAGGGTTAGTGAACTATATGTGTGATCCATAGGGTTAGTAAACTATGTATGATCCATAGGGTTAGTGAACTGTGTGTGATCCAAGGGTTAGTGAACTATGTATGATCCATAGGGTTTGAACTATGTGTGATCCATAGGGTTAGTGAACTGTGTGTGATCCATAGGGTTAGTGAACTATGTGTGATCCATAGGGTTTCAACTATGTGTGATCCATAGGGTTAGTGAACTGTGTGTGATCCATAGGGTTTGAACTATGTGTGATCCATAGGGTTAGTGAACTATGTGTGATCCATAGGGTTAGTGAACTATGTGTGATCCATAGGGTTAGTGAACTATGTGTGATCCATAGAGTTAGTGAACTATGTGTGATCCATAGGGTTAGTGAACTATGTGTGATCCATAGGGTTAGTGAACTATGTGTGATCCATAGGGTTAGTGAACTATGTATGATCCATAGGGTTAGTGAACTATGTGTGATCCATAGGGTTAGTGAACTATATGTGTGATCCATAGGGTTAGTGAACTATGTATATATGATCCATAGGGTTTGAACTATGTGTGATCCATAGGGTTAGTGAACTGTGTGTGATCCATAGGGTTTGAACTATGTGTGATCTATAGGGTTTGAACTATGTGTGATCCATAGGGTTAGTGAACTGTCTGTGATCCATAGGGTTTGAACTATGTGTGATCCATAGGGTTAGTGAACTGTGTATGATCCATAGGGTTAGTGAACTATGTGTGATCCATAGGGTTTGAACTATGTGTGATCCATAGGGTTAGTGAACTATGTGTGATCCATAGGGTTTGAACTATGTGTGATCCATAGGGTTAGTGAACTGTGTGTGATCCATAGGGTTAGTGAACTATGTGCGATCCATAGGGTTTGAACTATGTGTGATCCATAGGGTTAGTGAACTGTGTGTGATCCATAGGGTTAGTGAACTATGTGTGATCTATAGGGTTTGAACTATGTGTGATCCATGGGGTTAGTGAACTATGTGTGATCCATAGGATTAGTGAACTATGTATGTGTGATCCATAGGGTTAGTGAACTATGTGTGATCCATAGGGTTAGTGAACTATGTGTGATCCATAGGGTTAGTGAACTATGTGTGATCCATAGGGTTAGTGAACTATATGTGTGATCCATAGGGTTAGTGAACTATGTGTGATCCATAGGGTTAGTGAACTATATGTGTGATCCATAGGGTTAGTGAACTATGTGTGATCCATAGGGTTAGTGAACTATGTATGATCCATAGGGTTAGTGAACTATATGTGTGATCCATAGGGTTAGTGAACTATGTGTGATCCATAGGGTTAGTGAACTATATGTGTGATCCATAGGGTTAGTGAACTATGTATGATCCATAGGGTTAGTGAACTGTGTATGATCCATAGGGTTAGTGAACTATGTGTGATTGATAGGGTTAGTGAACTATGTGTGATCCATAGGGTTTGAACTATGTGTAATCCATAGGATTAGTGAACTGTGTGTGATCCATAGGGTTAGTGAACTATGTGTGATCCATAGGGTTAGTGAACTATGTGTGATCCATAGGGTTAGTGAACTATGTGTGATCCATAGGGTTAGTGAACTGTGTATGATCCATAGGGTTTGAACTATGTGTGATCCATAGGGTTAGTGAACTATGTGTGATCCATAGGGTTTGAACTATGTGTGATCCATAGGGTTAGTGAACTATGTGTAATCCATAGGGTTAGTGAACTATGTGTGATCCATAGGGTTTGAACTATGTGTGATCCATAGGGTTTGAACTATGTGTGATATATAGGGTTAGTGAACTATGTGTGATCCATAGGGTTTGAACTATGTGTGATCCATAAGATTAATGAACTGTGTATGATGATCCATAGAACTATGTGTGATCCATAGGGTTAGTGAACTGTGTATGATCCATAGGGTTAGTGAACTATGTGTGATCCATAGGGTTAGTGAACTATGTGTGATCCATAGGGTTTGAACTATGTGTGATCCATAGGGTTTGAACTATGTGTGATCCATAGGGTTAGTGAACTGTGTATGATCCATAGGGTTTGAACTATGTGTGATCCATAGGGTTAGTGAACTGTGTATGATCCATAGTAAAGTGCCTGTGATCTGTGCTGTTTTATTAGCTACATCAGGAAGGGCTGTGTTTTTTTTGTATTGGTAATATTATGGTATTTGTGCGATCTATTAGGTGACAAGTGTGTTCTTTAAGTTGCACAACTTACTCTTTAGTATTACTTTACTTTGGGTCATTTATGGCAATTTTTCAATATTAGCATACAGTATATACTTCTTGGATTAAGGTGCATTACGTATAATACATACACATAATTTGATGTTTACAGGTAGAAGTCATGCATTGAAGAGCGTACAGGGATGATCACTGGACCATGAAGATTATTCGCTCTATTTTTTCCCCTTCATGTTGTATATTTTATAATACTATGCGTATACAGCCAATATAATACAAACAGTTATGTATATATAAGAGCGGCTGATCCTAAGTTGCAAACCAGTTCAACTTCGCCCAATAGTTGAGGCACTATTAAGTTCTTATAATCTCCAATCCATGAGTATAATATTCTGAATGGTTAACTTTACGGCAGTAAACAAGACATCGCATATAAATTACTTGGAAGTGTACTTGGATGACTAATAAACAATACTTATGACAGATTATTGTGAAAATTTGATGAGCAAATTACTAATTTGTAAACTTTCTGCTTGCACTCCTCAATAGAAAATCACCTATTCTCAAAGAGGGCAATCTCTGATTACTAATCTGGTGGTAGGTTTGAGCTACCACTATTTGCAATTGTTAGCTGTAACTATAAGTTGTTAATTTGGGGACAGTTCAGCCCAACCCCCTTCTGATTTGCTGTCTCTCCCTCTGATGAAAGCCCTGGTCGCAATTGTTATATCGAGAGCGATTGGAACATTTCTAAAGAAGCCAGTTGGAAAAGGGTTCACAATTAAAAGTAGCTCAGTCCAGGGTGAAAGGATAGAAATATGTTGGAAAAGGGTTTTGCAATTAAAGTTACTAGAGAACACGCGGTATTATACGGATTTTTAGGGAAAGGGTCTCTTGGAACTGTTGAATGAAATATGTGCTCAGTCAGGTAGGGATTAATATAGATAGCCTTGTTGTACAGTTCTCTTTAGTTTATTTTTTTTGTAGGGTCTGAACCTGGTGATAGATGCTCTTCTCAGTGGATATTCATTTTGACCAGGTGATGTACATGCTACATAAGGAGAATATTTTTCTTGTACAGTTCTCTTTAGTTTATTTTTTTGTAGGGTCTGAACCTGGTGATAGATGCTCTTCTCAGTGGATATTCATTTTGACCTAGGAGATGTACATGCTACATAAGGAAAATATTTCTCAACTTCAATTGAACAAACATTACTGGTATAGATTACATTCGTTCATGTATTTAAGTTTGTTATCAGAATAAATTTGCGAATTTGGTATATTATGTGTGCTGGCTTTTATAGAGAGGTTGAGAAGTAAGTGTATACAATGTAACATGTAAGACAGGTCCACATTCCATTTTAATAGGCAAAATGAAAAATTCTCAAATTAATCAAGTCCCTTTCTTAACCCTTTCGTTCCCAATCCCGCTTAAAAGCGGGTGAAGACCGGTTGGCTTCTCCGAATTTTAAAAAATAGTTACTTTATAGCTAGAACCTTCAGATTGCATACACAGGTGCCCAATGCATTGGAGAAGCATCTAAAATAGCTTTCAGCCTGGACTGCTTCGACAGTACCCCACAGCAGTTGCGTTTATTTCTTCCTCGGCAAAAAAACAAACATCGGTTCTCCGTCGAATTTGAAAAAAAGTTACCTTCTTCACAGCAGCTTCATTTATAGATCCAGTCATCTCCAGAGCTTTGTAGAAGCAGCGAAAAATTGCTTGAGCCCAGTAGCCTTCCATAACACATTGAAACAACCGCTTCTTTGCCGACCAAGACTTTGCGGTTGGACTTACAGTCTTCTTTTTTTTTTATAAAATCGCCAGTTCAACTGGGGGCCTCCCCCATTATGTACAGTCTTAGGTAATGCTTATTACATCATAGGAAAAAAGTGAGCGTGTCGTGTGATCCAGGTAACTATGCAAAAAAAAATTTTTTTTCGAAGTCAGTTTGGAAAGATGGCGTCTACCAGTTACAGTGCTGTGGAAGTTTTATACTTGCTTGATACTAACTCTAGCGACTCAGGATCAAGCGGAGAAGAGGGAGACGACATCTAGGGCTATAGGAGGCCCTGTATCAGGCAGGGTTGAGGACCAGACCCCGTCAACTCTGACACTGACAATGGAAGTCAAGAAGATGATCGATGTAAGCTTGTCTTTCTCTTGAAAACTAGCAGGCTTCTGTTGTGGAAAGGACTTATTTATAGCTATATTGAGATAGAGAAAGCTGTTTAGCTATAATATATATATATTTCATTGAGTTTTGAGATTTGAAAGTGGGTTGTGGTTTGTTGAACAATTTCAAATTTCAAAAAAATTTAATTTTTTTTACCAGAATGTACTACTAGGACCAGATGTGTATGCAGTCACCGACCCGACTGTGAAGAGGGATTGTGAAGAGGACGCAGATGAGGCAACAGGAGCAGAGTTTTCCATTGATGAAGGAGAAGATGCCGGACCTGGCGAAGTACACTCGGAGCCCCACCCCCCTTCCCTCCCAAACAAAAATCCTGTATGAAACCGCATGCAATACATCATAAAGTTGCAATTATATAGGATCATGAATAATTTGTTGTTTGTATTACAAATATCTTTGTTGTTTGTGTTTTTGTGTATATGAAATTGTTTTGTAGTGGAGCTCGATGTCCGATGGCATATGTTCCTTGTGGACACTCATAGATGTCTCCTACATGATCACAATCAGCACCAAACACAGCAAACAACATATTTTATTGTTGAACTAATATAATATTGGTATAAAGTACATCAAACAATATTATTTCTATTTTATTTATTATTTTTATTGATGAGAAAAGTGGAATTTTTTGGGGAAAAAACTTTTTTTTTTTTTAAAGTAATAGTAGAGGGCCTAAATATTATTCAATTTTCTCAATCAAAAAAATGAGGGGAATCCCAAACTCTTGGTCTATTTAGTGATATATGGTTGCTATGGGGTTTTCCCAGCCAGCATCGAGTTAAAAAAATAAAACGGTAATGCACTATTCCGCGGTAGAAGATTAGATTTTTCCGCCAGCGTCCAAACAATTCGGGAACGAGAGGGTTAAGTTTGGTACCCAGCACAGATAATCTGACAGTGTTAGGACAGGTCTAGTATTAAGATTATGGTACTACTAGTCAAGCAGATAGTGAAAATATTTGTTACCAGCTGGTCCAAAGCATGAAACTTTGTGCATGCTTTGGGTATGAAATATTAAATATATTCAGAAGGGGTGCCACATTCTAGCACCATTCTGACTGTAATTAACACAATAATTAATTAATACAATTAAAAATATAGGTGAAAAAATTGTGATTGGTGATTTAGGGGTCACATGACCTACTACAGTGACATAGGGCTGTACAGGACAATCCAGCATCTTTACACTTGCACTTTCTGGAACACAAAGGTAATGCCTTGCAACGACATTTCAGTAGCTCTTGGCTGGCCTTGGTTATCTCTGGAAGAAGAGTCCAAATTGGCTTCCAAACTTCTTCTTTCCAAGTCCACCCATATCCCTCAGCTGTTGGAAGGTTCTGTACTGGAAGAAGGCTCATGGCCCAGATGCTAGCTTGATATAGTGCTCTGTTGGCATGTTGCAAGAGGGCAGCCTATCATGAGGGAGAGAACTTGTTACACTAAAAAATTGCATGGAATGCACTGGCATACCTAAGTTGGGGGAATGCTGTCCATTAGCTTTGCTTTCTTAGAAAAAAGATCCTTCCTCAACTCGTTCACCTTTGAAATTGGTGTAGTCTTGTCATATAAGACACAAGTGAAACGTTCCAATATCTCAAATGTTGGAGAAGCTAGGAGTATTGACTGAAAAGGGTGTTTCAATGCATAATGAAATGCTTGTGTGGCACTAGGGTAAGATTTCCATGCCTCCCATGAAGACTTCTTTCCTTTACCATAGAATTGTGAAGTGGTATCACAACCAGTGAAAGCATGGTAGAAGGGTAAGGCCTGGCACAGAGATGCACCAAGATTTTGGCAAATTTTATTAATGTGCAGATACCGAAAGTGCTTGCCAACACCAAACGCCACCCAAATCTCCACTCCTGGATATGTGGATTGAAGCTGGTGAAATGTAGCTGCAATGATAATAATCACGTCGGTGTCCACTGTCTGCACAGAAACAACTCTGGCACCTTTTTCCAGGGAGTCCTTTATATGGAGACACATTCGCGTGTCCGCTTCCTCGTGATCACTTGAAGGCATTGGCACACAAGCACCCTTACAGTGAACAGATGAACCTACAAAAACAACAGCAAAATTAAAAATGTATACAATACTAAATAATATTGAATTACCTGAGGTGATATAAACCTGCTTATCTGGAGGATAATCACAGTCAAGCACTTTTTGAGTTAGAAACTCAAAGAGCTCTTTCTTGTTGTTTGAGTCGCGAAGGAAATCTTGAAACTTTGAAGGAAATTTTGCATTTCCGCTCACTTTCCTCCTAACCCCATGACCTCGCTTTTCTCTGGTGAATACCTTGAGACTATCAAGTTTATAACAGTCCCAAACAATGTCAATCCTGCGTAATACTCTCTTGGTCCATGGCAAGAATATATCAGTGGCATATTGATTGAATGTTTTGACCTCAGTATGGAGAGTATGTACAATGACTGGACCATCAAAGATTTTAGCATGAAACAAGTGTGGAGGGGAGTCAATACTTGCATCTTGAGCCATAAAGCCGAGTATGTCACTTTTTTTTGCCGGTAGTCGCAACTTTCCATGCTCAGAAAGGGAAGGAGGCCATGACTGGTTTTCGTGAGCAAAAAATTCTTCAAGGTTTCCATCACGAAATTTGCTGGCAATGTACAGTTGGCTAAATAGGTTGCAATCACTCTTCAGACTTGCAAATGCCTCCTTCTTTTTTGTGTTTTTTTTAGGGAAAGGCCTTTTGAAAAGAGCCACGGAATTTTTGGCTATTGGCTGCTCAATTGGTACACTCCGATTCTTCAACACATCCTCCACATACTGATTGTATTTCTCAATACCTAGCTTCTCGATGCTATTGACCGTAGCTAGCACAGCATCACTGGCACAATTTCGAGTGTCTAGACTTAAGAGCTCAGGACAGTCATCCATGAAGGGATTTCCCATATTTGATATAACTTCTGAGAGACTGCTGACTTGCCTTTTGAAGGCTTCTTGGAGAGAGGGCGTGTGCTCATGATGTTCAATACCATGACCATCCAAATCCATAAATTGGCACTCAAATTCATTCAACAGTCGTGCCTGCTCAGGACCCGCAACCATCCACCTTCTAAATGCTGACGGGTTCTCGGTTAACCCCACTGCACCACCAGAACCCTTCACCATCTGGTTGTTCTGCTCATGGGCCTGGTCTGGTCTATTGGAAGACATGAGAATTTATTTTGAGTCTTTTGTACCACCCAGAATTTATGGAATGACTCGCTTATGCTGTCTGGAAGCGATTACATATCTCGGATATGAACAGGAATCCATCTAGCATAGTTTATATGGTCCAGGGCAAAAAACCATGGTACTAATGCCCCCAAAGTTTCCACAAACAGTTTGAAATTTCTGGTACGATGAGCTCTAATGAAAATACAAACAAGAATTTCAAATTAACGAATAATTTCCCAAAATTTGAAAGTGGGATACTTGGTTGACATACTCTCCCTCCATTTGTCAAAAGATATGGTTTCCTGAGCTGCCATGACTTGCCATGCTTGATGTTGGAGTTTAGACAATGCTAACAAAGTGACTTGGTGGCTATGTCTAGTTCTAGTCAGGTGAGATGCCTTCAGAAATGAATCAGCCATACCTGAAGTGGCTATTCCAGCTTCACATAAAGCTGTTGTCCAACCTGAGCTATCCAAAAGATCCCCAAGAGTTTTCCAGAGAGCCATTTCTATGTGCATGCCCCCAAACATGACTACATGCTTTTTCTCTCCATGGGACTCTGGCCAACACCACTGTACTGCCTTAGCTAGCGCAAAGAGTGGCTGGTCAAACGCAGTGACTGGAATCTGGCCCGGGTTAAGGTAGTCAGTTATTTGCTGCTGAATATTCATTCCGTGTTTGATCATGGATAGTGTGGCTGCCTTCTCATAAAATAAAGGCAGTAAAGAATTTATCACTGGAGGGTCATGAGGGACAGATGCTAAAGACGCATGGAAAGCTGCCCATGAAACACACTGCTGGTTTGTTAGTTTCTCCACCTGTGACAGTAATTGTAGACTGTGTTTCACCCATTTTTCTTCATCAGCTTTACCAGCATCTAAAACACTTTGACTACCAGGCAGAGCAACATACTCAGACACTGTAAGGTTGCTGCTATGACAACAAACAGCAGGTACATTGGAATAGTTATCAGGGAGGGAGCATTTGCAGGATTGTCTTGGCTCAATAGCCAGTGGATCTCTGAGAACACCAGGGTTTGATGCAGTTGGGAACTGGAAAATGTTTATAGCAGTGCCATGAAAAGAATCTTGAGCAGTCATTGCTGATGGATTATAATCAATGTTGTCCAATGCTCCAACTGTAAATAGACCTCTTCTGAGACCTGGTGGACACACAAGGCCCTGCTGCTCAAACTGTTCACATACAGCTCCAGCTAGTAGTGATTTTAATTCCATCACATGATCATAACTAACTGCAAGACTGAGTTTGTAGAAACAGTTCACCAGATCTCTACTTCTAGTTAGAGTGTGAACCTTCAAGCCTACATAGAGAGGAAGTGGTGGTTCCCGCTCCCTGCTCTGCCAGCTGGTATTCACTGAGGAAGAACACTTACGCTTGGTTTTGAAGTAAATCAACTGAGCCATTGTCAGCGACACCTGTTTGTCAATCTCATCATGCTGCTTTTCCACACTGGGACCATTAAGTAGCATTGACACAAATAATTTGAGAATTGTAGGTACAGAAAATTCTTGACAATTAGGAGGGAACTGGCCTGTGAAAGGCGGTGGCTTCCAAGAAAGAATTTCTTTTCTCAAATGCTTCACTAATTTTATCATCATTAGAGCCTCTGATTCATAGTCTAAGTTGTTTACAGCATCCTTTAGAACTTTTTTCATTCCTTCATTGAAAACAATCAATATACTCCTCCCATCAGATTGTTCCTGACATTTACCAGAGAAATTGTCTAGCAACCTCAGTTTCAACCTAGTTTTGTTGACAGTAACGTCAACCCCAAGATCGTGCAACCGCTCTTGATAAAGAAAATGAAGCTCAGATAGTCTGAAAATAAAATTACCAGTTTCCACATTAGTTTCCATGTGGGACAGCAATTCAGCAAATGCTTGAGCTTCAATAATTTTAATGTCATTACTGTGGTTAGAATTATCAGCCTCAGCTCGCTGCACACTTCTATGTTTACTTTTGTAAGCTGACAGGCAATTGATTATTAATGAGCTGACAATGTTCAGGACAGGTCCAGTATTGATGAGCTGACGATGTTCAGGACAGGTCCAGTATTGATGACCCGGTGATGTTTAGGACAGGTCCAGTATTAATGAACCGACGATATTCCGGACAGGTCCAGTATTGATGAGCTGACAATGTTCAGGACAGGTCCAGTATTGATGAGCTGACGATGTTCAGGACAGGTCCAGTATTGATGAGCTAGCGATGTTCAGGACAGGTCCAGTATTAATCAGCTGACAATGTTCAGGACAGGTCCAGTATTAATGAACTGACGATGTTCAGGACTGGTCCAGTATTAATGAGCTGACGATGTTCAGGACAGGTCCAGTATTAATGAGCTGACAATGTTCAGGACAGGTCCAGTATTAATGAGCTGACGATGTTCAGGACAGGTCCAGTTTTAATGAGCTAGCGATGTTCAGGACTGGTCCATTATTAATGAGCTGACAATGTTCAGGACAGGTCCAGTATTGATGAGCCGACGATGTTCAGGACAGGTCCAGTATTAATGAGCTGACAATGTTCAGGACAGGTCCAGTATTGATGAGCTGACGATGTTCAGGACAGGACCAGTATTGATGAGCTGACGATGTTCAGGACAGGTCCAGTATTAATGAGCTGACGATGTTCAGGACAGAGCCTACGATGTTCAGGACAGGACCAGTATTGATGAGCTGACGATGTTCAGGACAGGTCCAGTATTAATGAGCTGACGATGTTCAGGACAGGTCCAGTATTAATGAGCCGACGATGTTCAGGACAGGTCCAGTATTAATGAGCCGACGATGTTCAGGACAGATCCAGTATTAATGAGCCGACGATGTTCAGGACAGGTCCAGTATTAATGAGCTGACGATGTTCAGGACAGGTCTAGTATATGTGAAGTGACATGTTCAGTACAGATCCAGTAAATGTGCCTGGAATGCCCCAGTATAGATGACTTGTTAGGTATCTAAATAGTACACATAAGATGGAATGTCGTGCAGTAAAGGGTAAGTGTAGGACAGGTGGCTCTTTTGTAATGCTCTGTGGGATTAGCACTTGGAACATTGCTGCGATTTCTCTGCAAAAAAGTCTTTCTGGGAACACTCTCATCAACTCCAATTCTGGCAGCTAGAGCAAGAGTTTCATCATACCAAAAGTTAAAATTAGTGTCCATGGTTGTACGAAGTCTCTCCAAATTTTCTATGACTTCATGTACCATTGTATAGGCAGAATAAATGTTTTGATCCCGTTTTTGAAGCCTAGCTGCAAGTAGTCTCACTTCATCTAAAACATTCTTAGTAATTGAAAAAACAGCCAGGGTTTGAAATGAAGAGAGAGAAGCTTTTAAGCCTTGAGCTTTCACCCGAGTTTCACCATCCCAATTCCAATTTTTATCGGACAACTTCGAATGATGTGACGGCAATTCAATGGCATCCAAGCACACAATCAAAACTTCATAAACTTCTAAAAATACTTCAAAGCAAGTATGCCTCTCAACCCACCTTGTTTTGCATAGCCCAAGAAGTTAGAATGGGGCAGAAACTCCTTAAGAGACTGCTCAAAGAATTCCTGTCTTTTAGGACTATTTGACAAAAAGAGATGCACTTCATTAATTAGTGCAATCATGTTTTTGACTTCTTGAATGCCACAAGAAGCTGCAATTGAGAGGTTCTGACAGTGTGAATAGCAATGCGTATATAGTGCTAGCGGACTAACTTTCTTGATCATTGCCTGAACACCAGCTATGTTAGAAGACATAACTGCAGCACCATCACTCCTAAATCCAATGAGTCAAAAACTGCTGAGGAAGATACTGGCTGATAATGTGAGGATGAACATGATGGTGTAGTAGTCAAAGGTGGTACAACTATTTCACCTTTGTTTGGTGGAGTATCCACTTGCCTTTCAGAACTAATAGGAAGAGTGCAAATTTTACTTGACTTTTGGATGTTTGGTGAGGGTTCTGGGTCACCAAACTGAACTCTAAAAGGTCAATATGGTAATTGTTAAGTTTTGGTTACCTTGTATCAATTTGACTCACCGTTTGAAGAAAGAAGTTAGCTTCATATTTCCTTTTTTCCTTAAATTTTCTGACATGTTTGCCGCCATTGTGCCAGTATTGTAACTAAAACTGAACAAGGTTGCCAGCAACCACTTATGGCAGAGGGTTGTAAATCCTCCAGTGGATCTGGACTGGCTAGGCAGGGCTGGATTTAACAATAGTATAGCTTGAGACACCTCTGTGCTCTTAGAAGAGCAGGCAGAGGCAACACAGAAACAATGACTCAAATTTGTGCAAGCCTACTCAGCACTAATTGTGCACGCAGGCACATCCTTAGTGCACAGTCAGGTTGTAGTTGGTGGTTCATTAACACCTTCACATTTTCCATTTTTAGCAAAATTTAGCCGTGAGTGTGTAGTGGTAAGATGTAGCTATGCTATGCCTTACTGGACTTTCATGATTCTGTTTTAAAATCGGGGGGGGGGGGGGGGGGGGGGGGGGGTTGCAACCCCAGTAACCCCCCCCTTTCCCCTGTATCCACCCCTGGTCTGGTATAGCAACTCTTATTCATGGAAACATAATGGGCAAAAACATGAGTCTGCTTACACTATCTTTTGCTGACAATGCAAGACACAGCTTCCTTACATCGTGCTCATGAAACCGAAACCAATAACAGATTTGTGATGGAAATAATAGCATTTTGCTTGCTGCTAACTAACTATTCAGACAACATCAAATCAGCCTGAATTGAGCAAGCATTGGAGCATCAACAGGACAATCTGTAAATAAAGTGAGAAGGAAGTCAAGGGTTTTTTTCACAAACGAAAGCAATTTTACACCCCTCTCCACATTAATTTTTACCAATTATTTATATTGATGTGGTAATCCTTTACCAAAAACATTTTACAATCGTTTCCACCTCCTTAATAAAAAGTGCTATTACAACAATCTGCAGAGTTGTAAATATGATGTAATGACTGTCCTATCTGTGCAAAAAAATTGATAGCTTTGAATAACTTTTACCTAGTCTAAACTTTACCATATCCTACACACATTCAGAAAGTCGTTATTAGTGAAGGGGTGAGTGGAAAAAGGGTATAACACACAAAAGTAGTTAGGTCAGAGCTACTTTCCTCCATAAAAATTTGGTGAAATCCAGCAGTAAGATCTAATTTGGAAAGGACACGACTGTTACCAGCACAGTCTAGAATGTCAGTGAGTGTCGGCAAATAGTACCTGCGCAGAGGGGTAATCTCATTAAGGGCACGAAAGTCAATACAAAGCCGAATACTTCCATTAGGTTTCTTTACTGGAACTACCGGGCTACTCCACTCAGCTGAACTCTGAACTATTATACCCTTCTCCTCTAAAGTCTTGACTTCCTTGTTGACAGCCTCTTTCAGGTGCATAGGTACTCGATGAGGAGGCAAGTTGACTACCTCACTCCCAGGCTGTATCTCTATCTTACATTCACCAACTGAACACAAGCCAGGAGATTCATTAAACAAATCATTATACTTATGAAGTAAAACATCTAGAGCTGACGCATCAAAATCATCACATACTTCATCCATCAAAACACACTTCTTCTTACTCATTTCATGATCCTCTTCTGCAACTACACACACAGAAGCAACCTTAGCTTGTCTGGGCGTATACACCTTACAATTGTTAATATGTACTACTCTAGAATTCTTCCCATCCAAATTAGTAATACGATAATTTACTCTAGACACCTTCTCCTTAACAACAAAGGGACCTTCCCATGAAGTTTCTAGAGATCCACGTAATCCAGGAATCTTAAGAAGAACTTGTTGGCCAACACTCAGTTCTCTCAGGGACTTGTTCTTGTTGAATGCTTCCAATCTCCTCCCTGCGCTAACCTCCGCTATGGAGTGCGCACATTCACGCAGGGTAAGGAGACGGCTTTGCAAAGAGTTAACCCAGGTACTCACATCAACTTCACTGTAGGCATCCTCAGCCCAACCCGCAAAGAGTATGTCTAAGGGACCTCTCATATGTCGCCCAAAAACAATTTCATGGGGGGAGAATCCCACATCCCGATTAACTGTCTGTCTCACCGCAAACAATGCCATGGGTAAGAACGACACCCAATCAATACCATCCTCACCAGCCTCAGCTAATATTGGTTTTAAGGTCCCATGAAACCTCTCAACCGCTCCATTCGTCTGTGGTCGGTAGGGGGACGTGTGAATTAAGTCAACCCCTAGCAATTCACACATGCGTTTGCACACTCTGCTCATAAAGGACTTTCCTTGATCTGTGAGGAGGCGAGTAGGCAATCCTGTTTTAGCAAAGATTCCCACAAGACCTTCTGCAACCTCAGTAGCCGTCATGGTACGGAGGGGCAGAGCCTCAGGCCAGCGACTGGCCAGACATATCATAGTCAACAGGTACTTTGCACCACCCTTTCCTTTAGGTAAAGGGCCTACTATGTCTACTGCAATCATTTCGAAGGGCTCAGTAATCACAGGTCTCTCAACCATCCGCACTATTCTGTTGCCTGCCTTGTTATACCTCAAGCAGCTATCACAAGATTTGATATAATTATCAACATCAGTGCTCAAACCTGGCCATGTGAATCTGTAATTAAGAAGTTCTCTCACTTTCTTGGCTCCAAAATGACCAGATTGGTCATGGGCTATCTTTAAAACATACTCCCGTCTTGGCTTGGGAAGTACCATTCTCTCTCTTGCACCCAACAATTCATCGCACTGACGATGAAAAAGTATACCATTTTTCCAAGAATAACCCATGCTTCTTGTTTCTCCTAACTGTCTACAATATTTTAAGGTAGTGTCTTCTATGGTTTCTTTTTTGAGAAGAGAAAGACCCCTGCCATCACTATACACAGGGTACCCCAAATCAACAACATCCTTTTCCGCTATCTGCCTCGGCACAGCTTCCAAGTCCAATACACCTTCTTCCTCAACCTCATCCAAGCAATTCAACTCAACAGCCGGTTCCGACTCAGAAACCTGATCCCTTGAACCCAACCTTATATCCTCTCCCTGCACTGCCTTCTCTATATTGTCACCCTCTATAGTGCCCTCTTTGGACACTTTCTCATCTGTAGCCTTAGGTACTAGGACCATCCCGTTCCCTGACACAACCTCACTGATCATCTGCGAGTCACTCACAGATTGTGACACAGATTCAGCACTGTCAGTAGCTGCTGCAACCGGTGTAGCTATGGCAGCTTTCTCACTCTGGGCTCTTGTAACCACATTTAGATGGGTTGGCTCACTGCCACTGGGGTCACCCTCCTGCACTACTGGCTTAGTACTAAGGGAGGGTTCAGATTCACACGCCACTGATAACAGTTGCTCAGCACATGACTTCCGCATAAGGTAACATTTCTGCAGAGGCAACCGCAACAGTTTTAACAAAGTTCTTTCCCATCACATCAAACTCAACATCAGCTAGTTTAGTACAAACAGGCACACCTGTAGCACCTACTATTTCTATACTCTCCGGTAGTAACTGGTTCTCGTACACTAAGTTACCAGGAACCACAGTGATTTCTGCTCCTGTATCCACCACAAATTCAGTTTGGAGGCCATTCACCTTACCCGACACAGTACCACAATTCGCTGTAGCTGCAACCCAATTACATTTCTTAGGGCGATCACCTTGCCTGACACATAAACTCTTTGGGTTCGCTTGATTTGATTTGTCCCCAGTCCCATTGTCTTTCCATCGTTTCTTAGGACAATCTGGGGCCTTGTGCCCTGGTTGGTCACAAAAATAGAAGACGATGGGTTTCATCTTATCCTCAGTAACTCTGGTTCTACACTCAAAACTACGATGTCCTAGCTTATTACACTTAAAACATCGCACCACAGTCTTTCTGGTGTCCCAACTTCTTTCAGAACCCTTCTGTTCTTCACGACTAGTAATAGCACTACCCTTAAGAGTAAGAGCTAGCTCAGACAGGTCAGTGTAAGTAACAATTTTCCTGGTATCCATTATCCCTTGCTCAGACTTAGTAAGACCTGTGCGATAGATAGCTGTCATGAGTCTAGTGCGAACAGCTTCTACAGACTCTGCCCCAAGCAAAAATCTATCAACTAGACCCTTCAGTTGTCTGCACCTATCAACCCTGTCAACATCCCGAAACTCTTCTTTCCAGTTCACAAAAAGTTTAAGCTCAGCCTCCCTCATACACATGCCAGTCTTCTCCAACAACCTGTCCTTAATGCCAACATACCCAACAGTATTATCAGTAATCAGATCTATGCATATATCCTTAGCTTTAGGAGATAATTTAGAAATTAGGATTCGTTTGTATTCACTCCCATTCACCTTAGCCAAGTTGAACTCAATCTCTAATGACTGCAAAAACTCCTTCATACTGCTATCATCTTTGTAAGGTGGGAAACGTTCAATGCACTTGTATCTGTCTAGTACTTCTCCAGACGGGGTTGAGCTAACTGTACTCATGCCCTGGAGTAATAGTTGCACAAACCGTGCCATATTATCACCTCATAACTCAATGTTCCCCACAGGCCTATCTCTCGCCTCTTCCCCTCGCCCACCAATGGACTCCACACTTACAGCATCATTTCCCTCTGCCATAACTTCTATTTCTTCCAGCACAACAGGATCAACACTAAGATCTAGTACAGTTTTCTCACAAACTGAATTCACAATAGAGGTGTCAACCACACTACACCCCTCACAGTCTACTCTATCAATTGATGATGTAGACTGTTCACCACGTGACTCCCCAACAACCACTTCCTCGCTAGGAGTACTAATAATAATATTACCACTAGGACCAACAATTCTATCTTCGTCCTCGCACACTTCTCCACCACTAATCAGGGCCGTAGTCGGCTAAACTGAACAGGTAAGGCCAGGAAGTGGGTGTGACTTACTAGTTAACAGGAAAGGGGTGTGGTCTATTCCAACGAGATATTTGGTTATAATTATAATATTATGAATCAGAAAAAAATGAATGAATGAATTATATTACGTGAATGTTCCAGTTATTATAGCCTCTAACTAGCTAAAAATGCAAAAAAGTCTTCAATTAACATTATTGTTTGAACTTACAAAATCAGAGTCATCTCCTGGAGTAAGATTAATTAGCTTTTGCTTGAAGGCAGTAAGGCAAAGATGACAATGAACACAATCTTCTGCCTCATTGTAGTGAATCCACCTCCAAGAACCAAACCAGGTAGCTTGGAACGCTCGCTTTACCACAGTTTTTTTTTTCCATACTTGGTTTCTCTGGAAGTCCACTCAGAAGGCTACGACTTGAATCATGCACTACAAGTGCTAATTTTTTAGCAACCGGGAGATCGTGAACCACGCGCAACCAGTTACAATAAACGACCTCTACTAATTTAATAATATAGTATTTTTATGTAACGATCTTTACCTTTGACTAAAAAAAGGTGCGACCAAAGTCGTACTGGTCGTACTATCGACTAGACACAACTTTCTTAGACACACACCTTAACCTTGTCTCCCGATAAGAATCCACAACTTTACACTTCCGTGGGTGTTTCTCTGGTCTTGACATCCAAACAGGTGGTCTCCCTTAACAGGAACTTTGAGCCACCTGCAAGCAACACACAAAAAAAGAAGAAAAAAAAAATAAATAAATATATAAATCCAAAAGTCAGTACAAGTGATATAACCACAAAACTGCAATGAAATTAAAAAAATATATATATAGCACAAAATTGTTCCCAATTGTAGCCGAAGTTCGAGGCGCCGGCACGAATCCACTCCGAGGCTGACGTCGTCCTTGACAGTCCACTTCAGAGTCCGCTGCCACCAATTGTGGTGCGTGGTCTTGCTGCCGCCAATAAAGAAGAGAGATGAATGCGTCGGGTAACAGTAAGGGAGTTTATCCTCACGCACTCAGTAGATAGATAGTCGCCGCCACCAGAGTCTACTCGGTAGGCAACCGCAATGCGCCCCAAGGTAACAGAATCTCCGGAATAAAGTCTTAAGTCAATAACGAAGAAACTGAGAGTAAGGGGACACACACACAACACTCACGAGGTACAGACTGATGATACACGTGAGGTAGCAAGTATATATAGTTCAGGCTGAGCATGCTCAGACAGTTCATGACCACACCTACAACATAAATACAAATAATATTCATGACATGACAACTTGTGCGTTGACGATCTTTACTTTCAGGAGGAGGGCGGTTCCACAATTATGTATGTATGATTGTTTCGTACCCGGAAGTTCCGTGACCACACCCTCATGTCTTTGCGCATGCAGGCCCTGAGTTATATAACCTCAGACCCGCATGCGTACCATTTCGTTCCACACAATTATTCCTAAACCCAACAACTGATTTAACACTCAGTAGGGTAGGGACCTAGCTAGTGGAGCTCTGGTGGCAACCGTCACCGGAGCCAGTCAAGTAATAGTTGTTGCTAGCTCAGTGGCGTACCTTCAGTGATCGTTGATCCTGTGGCCGTCTGTCCCACTATTGGCGATTGGCGGCAGAGAACTTTCCCCCAAGCACGACCTGAACTAAACAGAAGTGTTGCTGCCAACCCACAATTGGAGGCAGCGGTGGTGATACGAGTATTTTCCTGTGTATATCGAATTCAGCTACCCTATCTGGATGTCTACAGTCAATTTAAAACTCTAGTGGACTGTTCCCGTGCGTTTCTCTGGCCTACAGCGAGCACACTCTTTGGTGTCCCTTGTGATAGTGATACGACAGTCCGTTATTCCAGTATGTCTGATGATGATAATGGTCCCGTTGGTGGGATGGTGCAATCATCTGGTCTCGGTAGTGATAGAGGTAGAGATGGTCCCTCAGAGTCTGACATGCAAAGGCAGATAAATGCTTTAGCCCCTCATAAGGAAGATATAGACATCTCGAAATACATCCGCAAATTAGAGGTAGACCTAATTAATCTTGGCTGCCCGAGAGCGCGCTGGAAATCTATTTTGCTCCAGAATTTGCAATCGAAATCTGCTTCTGCGATTGTTGCTAGTCTTGACCGTGCTGACACTGATCATGCTCAATTGAAAGATATTCTCATTGAAGCGCTTAGCTCTAGTCTAACTTCTCTGGGCGTCAAGGTAATACAGATTTCGCTAGTTCGACGAGATCAATGTCTCCCCTTGAGATGTATATCCATTTGAAGAGTTTGATGGACTCAGTTGATATGCTATGTAGCAGCAAAGAAGAGCTATTACTCTTATTTGCCTGTGCCACGTACAGGGCATCTAGACCCGTTGCGCACAGGGCCTTAACCCTCTCGTTCCTGAATTGTTTGGACGCGCGCGGAAAAATCTAATCGTCGACCGCGGAACAGAGCATTACAGTTTTATTTTTTTAACTCGATGCGGGCTGGGAAAATCCCATAGCAACCATAAGAGTTTGGGATTCCCCTCATTTTTTGATTGAGAAAATTGAATAATTTATGGAATATCAATGGGTGTGTTGTCCTCTTTTTCCACTCACCCCCTACCTCATCCACCCGACTCTTCTTCTTCGGTGCCCGCCTTCTCCGACCGTGAGGACGTCCACAACTCGGAGCAGGAGAAGCCACTTCCTCTTCTTCATCACTGGAACCTGCTGCCTCTGTTTCATCATTGGAAGACTCAGGTCCGGCATGATGTATATTATGCGGTTTCATACAGGATTTTTGTTTGGGGTGGGTGGGGGTAGGGCTCCGAGTGTACTTTGCCAGATCCGGCATCTTCTCCTTCATCATTGGAAGACTCTGCTCCTGTCGCCTCATCTGCGTCCTCTTCACAATCGGGTCGGTGACTGCATACACATCTGGTCCTAGTAGTACATGTGGTAAAAAAATTAAATTTTTTTGAAAATTTGAAATTGTTCAAAAAACCACAACCCACTTTCAAATCTCAAAACTCAATGAAATATATATATATTATAGCTAAACAGCTTTCTCTATCTCAATATAGATATAAATGAGTCCTTTCCACAACAGAAGCTTGCTAGTTTTCAAGAGAAAGGCAAGCTTACATCGATCATCTTCTTGACTCCCATTGTCAGTATCAGAGTTGATGGGGTCTGGTCCACCAACCCTGATACAGGGCCTCCTATAGCCTAGATGTCCTCTCCGCTTGATCTTGAGTCGCTAGAGTCAGTATCAAGCAAGTCTAACACTTCCACAGCACTGTAACTGGTAGACACAATCTTTCCAACATGCTCACTTTTTTCCTATGATGTAATAAGCATACCTTGTAGAAGAACACAGAGCTCTTCCTGACGTTCTGGCACTGGAAAGAGTCTTCACCCATACTTCTCTGGCTGGAAGTTTGGCTAACCTCTCTGTAAGAACTCCTCAAGTTCAGCTGTCTCTGTGGATCAACCAGAGAAATACGTTTAGAAGGGCAGCAGCTTTAATAAAGTCACTGGGAAGACCAAAGGCTGAAAGCTCTCTGTGGCCATCGGCTGCGCAAAATATATTTCGTGGCGTGCTAAGCTGGGTAAAGAAGTGACCATCAACAGGGTTATACCAACCATTTGTTAGAGTCTTGTTCGTGGTCCTTCGAGCCGGATACAAACCAGTCGCTCTCGGACTCAGCAGTCTTCCTCGGACTCAGCAGTCTTCCTTGAACTCTGCACTCTCCCTCGGACTCAGCAGTCGCCCTCGGACTCAGCAGTCTCCCTCGGACTCAGCAGATTTTCTCGGACTCAGCAGATTTTCTCGGACTCAGCAGTCTTCCTCGGACTCAGCAGTCTACCTCGGGCTCAGCAGTCTCACTCGACTCAGCCAGTCTCACTCGGCTCAGCAGTTTCACTCGACTCAGCAGTCTCACCCGACTCAGCAGTCTCACCCGACTCAGCAGTCTCACTCGACCAACAGACTCATTCCGTTCCTCAGAGAAGACGAGACACCATACACTCCAGCTGCATCATCCCAAGATGAAGCACCTCGCCCCCCGGAGCATGTCCAGGACTCTCCGGAACAACTGGCACAGGCTGGCCCTGGCCAAAGAACAATAAACTGTTAGCTCAGTCATTCACCATGTATTGTTCATTAACCGTTTCGTTCTGGATCCCGCTTAGAAGCGGGTGAAGACTGGTTGACTTCTCCGAATTTTTTAAAATAGTTACTTTATATATAGCTAGAACCTTCAGATTGCATACACAGGTGCCCAATGCATTGGAGAAGCATCTAAAATAGCTTTCAGCCAGGATTGCTTCGACAGTACCTCATAGCAGTTGCGTTTATTTCTTCCTCGGCAAAAAACAAAACATCGGTTCTCCGTCAAATTTAAAAAAAGGTTGCCTTCTTCACAGCAGCTTGATTTATGGATCCAGTCATATCCAGAGCTTTGTAGAAGCAGCAAAAAATTGCTTGAGCCCAGTAGCCTTCCATAACACATTGAAACAACCGCTTCTTTGCCGACCAAAACTTTGCGTTTGACTTTCTGCCTTCTCCTTTTTTTATAAAATCGCCAGTTCAACTGGGGGCCTCCTTATTACGTACAGTCTTAGGTAAATGATTATTATTATAAACTAGTATTGATTGTATTTCAGTTACTAGCTGCATACCTTCAATAGGACTCCTAACAATTTTTATGTGCAGCTTATCCATTGCTAGTGATGCACCCTGGAGAACTTCTTCCCCATCCTTCTTCATCTATTAATAAAAAGTGATGATGATGATGATGACAATCATAATACACAAAAATAATAATCTTATTATTATTATTAATTGATAAAAATAATAACACTATGGAATACTGTAATTGTAATACTAATAATAATTGTAGTAATAATAATAACATCAGTAGTAGTAAAAATTATTAATAATTGATGAGTATTATTAGGGGAACAAAAATATATTATACCTTCCGCAGTAGTGGAAGTGTGTCACTGAAGTGCACATTGCCGCTGATAAACTGCGAGAATGCCAACTCCGGTCGTCTATCAATTTCGGCAAGAAGGACGGGAAGTCGTACACAAAGCCATTATGGGCCACTAAAACTATTATAAGATATAATTGGCTTCATGAAAGAAATGTGTTGTATGTACATACCTGGATAGTACGAGGACTTGGTTTCTGTTGATATATAATCAACAGTGCTTGTCAGCCACTCTAAAAATGTTGGCAACACTATTGAGAGTGGCCTTTCCCTCCTAAGGAGGTTACTGGTAATGCCGGTAATTCTGGAAACTAAATTTTTATCGCAAATAAAGTTACTGACAGGTATGATATATATTACTTGCCAGGAGCAGAAATATTCCTACTTGTCCTAACAAGTGAAGAACATGAAGGAGAAGGAACTGGAATGGGGGGTCTAGAACCTTGGCCGCAATGTCTGTGAGGTGTTCGGAGTATGTGCTGAGTCCTGTGGCCTCACAGTCATAGAACACCAGAAGAGACAGACTAGTACTACCATGCTCATTCCGGTCATCAGTGTCACGAGAGTCTGGAAGGTCAACTTCAGCGGCATCATCTAGCGGATCAGTACCATCTTCTCCCTTGCCATCTCCAACCTACTCCCCGACTGCACATCCGACATCCTTCAGAGATCCCATGAAGTCCTTCTCTGCCTCATACTTAGCCTTCTTGGCTCTCTTCTGTAAGTTCCTGTTTAAATATAATGAGCTCTATTACTTCCTTGCAAATACATCAGGTATATTTTCACATTCATTTACAAGCATGCACATACAGTATAGTTGCCAACTTTTCGTAGAGTAATGCCACGGTATTTCTGGGGAAAATATTAGTCGTGCAGACCTGCTCAATTTTTTATATTGTAATTAAAGAATTCCCACTCTTGAGTTATTGTATGTACATAATGGCATTGTAATTATGGTGTGCATTAAAAAGAAACTAACACTAGTTCAATCATACAGTTATGACTGTCTACAGGAAAATTGGGCACAACGCAGCACGCATAAACGTCGGGGAAAAGATTGATTTAATTCTAAAATATATATTAAATATTTATAATCTGCATACTTAAAAAAGTCAGTTTATGAAAAACGCTCATAATTTGTCTGCTGAGTGGCGAAACCTTTTATTACAGGGCATTTTATTAACCGTCTCGTTCCCGAATTGTTTGGACGCGCGCGGAAAAATCTAATCTTCTACCGCGGAATAGTGCATTACGGTTTTATTTTTTAACTCGATGCTGGCTGGGAAAACCCCATAGCAACCATATATCACTAAATAGACCAAGAGTTTGGGATTCACCTCATTTTTTGATTGAGAAAATTGAATAATATTTAGGCCCTCTACTATTACTTTAAAAAAAAAAATTTTTCCCAAAAAATTCCACTTTTCTCATCAATAAAAATAATAAATAAAATAGAAATAATATTGTTTGATGTACTTTATACCAATATTATATTAGTTCAACAATAAAATATGTTGTTTGCTGTGTTTGGTGCTGATTGTGATCATGTAGGAGACATCTATGAGTGTCCACAAGGAACATATGCCATCGGACATCGGAGCTCCACTACAAAACAATTTCATATACACAAAAACACAAACAACAAAGATATTTGTAATACAAACAACAAATTATTCATGATCCTATATAATTGCAACTTTATGATGTATTGTATGCGATTTCATACAGGATTTTTGTTTGGGGGGGAGGGGGGGTGGGGCTCCGAGTGTACTTTGCCAGGTCCGCATCTCCTTCATCAATGGAAGACTCTGCTCCTGTTGCTTCATCTGCGTCCTCTTCACAATCCCTCTTCACAATCGAGTTGGTGACTGCATACACATCTGGTCCTAGTAGTGCATTCTGGTAAAAAAAAATTAAATTTTTTTGAAAATTTGAAATTGTTCAACAAACCACAACCCACTTTCAAATCTCAAAACTCAATGAAATATATATATATTATAGCTAAACAGCTTTCTCTATCTCAATATAGCTATAAATAAGTCCTTTCCACAACAGAAGCTTGCTAGTTTTCAAGAGAAAGACAAGAGAAGGACAAGCTTACATCGATCATCTTCTTGACTTCCATTGTCAGTGTCAGAGTTGACGGGGTCTGGTCCCCAACCCTGATACAGGGCCTCCTATAGCCCTAGATGTCGTCTCCCTCTTCTCCGCTTGATCCGGAGTCGCTATAGTTAGTATCAAGCAAGTCTAAAACTTCCACAGCACTGTAACTGGTAGACGCCATCTTTCCAAATTGACTTTGAAAAATTTTTTTTTTTTGCATAGTTACCTGGATCACACGACACGCTCACTTTTTTCCTATGATGTAATAAGCATTACCTAAGACTGTACGTAATGGGGAGGCCCCCAGTTGAACTGGCGATTTTATAAAAAAAAAGAAGACAGTAAGTCAAACCGCAAAGTCTTGGTCGGCAAAGAAGCGGTTGTTTCAATGTGTTACGGAAGGCTACTGGGCTCAAGCAATTTTTCGCTGCTTCTACAAAGCTCTGGAGATGACTGGATCCATAAATGAAGCTGCTGTGAAGAAGGTAACTTTTTTTTAAATTCGACGGAGAACCGATGTTTTTTTTTTTTGCCGAGGAAGAAATAAACGCAACTGCTGTGTGGTACTGTCGAAGCAGCCCTGGCTGAAAGCTATTTTAGATGCTTCTCCAACGCATTGGGCGCCTGTGTATGCAATCTGAAGGTTCTAGCTATAAAGTAACTATTTTTAAAAATTCGGAGAAGCCAACCGGTCTTCACCCGCTTCAAAGCGGGATTGGGAACGAAAGGGTTAAGGGGGGGGGGTAGGGGGGGGACTTTGGCTATGGGTGATATTCCCTTCTCCTTTCACCCTCTGTATGTAACCTTGTATATATTAAATAATACATTAATGGTCATTTAAATTTAATTAACCTTCTCATGTATACACCATTGTGATGTGTGCACATTCAGGCAGTAATGAGAAACGAAGTTCCTAATGGCATCGGCAAACTCCTTATGGGGATCTTGGGCTGACTGAATCTCATCTGCTGATATTTGTTTTGCAACTTCTCAGTGCACTATCTGACATTCGCTTGCAGCGAAAAGACGTCAAATGGCACTATTAAATACACAATGTAAGATTATGAATATCAAGTTCACTTAACCATAATATTTACCTCACAGGTGTTCCTCTTTATTTTTTCTAGGTCTTTGTGCAACATCTTTGCGCAGTGATTCGAGTAGTATGTCACAATCCCTTCAGGGTAGTGTCTACAAAAAATGGAATTTATAGACGTATCCTTATCGGTGATTATTTCCTTGACGATTATTCCATCCTCTTTTGGTCCGGTGGCAGAAGTATGCAATCTTCCCAGTGAGGTAGTCATGCAAAGTGGCAGAGGAGTTGTTAGAGTAGTGGCCCCGGGTCAGGTAGAAACCATCAAAAGATGCCATCCACTGGTCTGCATCTCTGCGGTCAGCGATATCTCGTCTCACATTACCGCAGGACCACTCAGCAAGGTGAGTAACATGCTCCTCTAGCCTCTTTACAATCCTACCCCACTGGGTACTCGAGCAAGATGGTAACCTAAATTGGCCACTGAGTCTGTTGTAATCGGCATGCATGTGGCCACAGATCAAAAAAGAAATAACCGGGTACCACTGGCGCCATGAGCAACGTGACTCGTGCATACAAAGGCTGTCGTTGTGTTGAAACTGCACTGTCCCACTGGATATGCATGATGTTCGGGAGTCGTAAATTCCCGAGCGTGGGGTGTGAGTGCCTCACTTTCAGTTCTGAAAGTAAGGGTAAAGGGTCGAAGGACCAGGATGCTAAGTCCCAAAGCACCGCAGATTATAACGCCCCGCAGCCGCTGTCACTTAGAGCAATTGCAGCCTTGTTGCGCAACCCAAAAGAGGCTACACTCTAGATTTCTTTAGAGTATTGGGATTTATACTTAACAACTTTGTCATACATTTACAAGTCATACATGTGAGGAGGGTGATACAGGATACGTTGGGTTGGTGTGGTGTAATGCGGTTAGGCATGAATATCATTACAACTGACAGCGGTTAGGCATGAATATCATTACAACTGACATGGTAAAGTATGACACTGTTCAGGCTGGTCAAAGACCTGAACACATGATCTGAGGGAGTCGGAATCAAGTGGCACTCCAAGTTCCTCAGCAACATTGGACACTCTGTCCATAACATCTTATAAGAGTGTGCTGCCGGATTCCTCATCTATGTCCCATTATTCGCTGAGGAGGTTAGTTTCTCCCTCATATGTATAACCTGATTTTTTTAAACAAATTGTATTTTTTATATTATATAATTTTAAAACGGTGCTAATAATGCATTTTTATTGGGGTTGGAGGTATGTCACATGATTAAATTTATTTCAAATGCTAATGTAACTTCGTTATCTCTTTTAATTAAGTATATGTGACAGTGCCTAGGAAAAGGGACCTTTTCCGTAAAAAAATGAAAAATGAGTTATTCTCGCGGAGTTAACGTTGAATTCCGTAATCTAACCGGAAGTCCGCGTTACGGGTTATGTAAGACTGTTACTTATGCTTGGAAAATGGTGGCGATCAGCTGAACGGCAGTAAGTTATAGTTGGGGCCTCTTACTTCATTGATGGGGGAGGCCTTACTCAGTTTAGAACCTACATTGTGTAAGAGTACTAGACAGGTATGTCTTTAAATAGCACTGGATGCGTATAGACATAATTTTGCAGGCCGTTTTGTGCTTCTGTTTTTTTTTTTTTCTGTTTCCAACAGTTTGATAGTTACAGTAAGTCATTGATACAGTCACTCTTTTAGAAATGATCAACTAGCTTGGTTTGTTAGTTCACTGGCTAGCTAAGTTTAGGATTATATTTGTCTTGCAGCCAGCTTGTTGCCTGTTTTGGAACAAATGAACAATAGGAATCTCTTTAAATCAATGAACAAAAATGATGGACTTTCAAAATGTGTTGCCTTCTCTTGTTGTACTGTGACAGACGTCCTCATCATCACTGAAGCCTTTGTCCAGTCAGAGACTTGCTGGTTCTTCTATGTCTTCACAAAAGTAGTCCCAGGAGTCTCCAGGTCTGCAGGCTCCAACTACAAGACTCCATAAATAGCAACATCAACCTATATAGCTTGATTATTCACATTTACTATTTCTATTCTGTTGCTGCAATGCTAATAAAAACTTATAAGAATATTTACCCGCGATTATCCGAGGTAGGGGTAATTTGTTGCTAGGCAACAAATTGAATTCGCCCACGATTTTCAATTACTCGCGGGCTGGATTTCCGTGCACGCACAGAAGGTCAAAATAGAGAGTAAAAAGTGACTGTGTTTAAACAGGGCGCTCGGACCTTTAACAACGGTTTCAGCCACTCAAATTTGGTGTCAGTGTAGCTAAAGGGTAGGAGATACCTGTGGGCCAATAAAAAGAAAACCAAAAAAATTTTTTTGGTCGATGTTTGAGCTCTACTGTACATTTTTGATTTTACGTAAAAGGTCCCTTTTCCTAGGCACTGTCACATATTCTTGAGTTTTAATATACTCGAAATACTTCAAGTCATTTATGATGTCTTGAGTAACAATTGGCCACCACGTTATAGTTACAAATATGCACTAAACCTGATCTTCAATCAGTTCATGTAATTTTTTTGTATTCCTGTGATTAATTTGCTGTTCTCCCATATCGGTTTCTATTTCCCTAGTTATACCTTCTGGCTCATTGTTGGGAACTGCCAAGCTGAGTTCAGGAGTACTCAAGACAGGACCGGGACTCCCATCACTGACAGGATGAGAGATATCCACATCAGTGACGTCCATACTAACAAGACCTATACATTTATTAATTTTATTTATTTATTTTTCAATATTAGTAGTAGTGGTTGTATGGCTTGTTTCACTTTCATTTTAGATTGCATTTATTACCTGTTCCACCTTCCACTGAGTGCACTGTTAACTCAGGCAAAAGGAAATTTTGTACCTCAGGAGCATTGGTGTTGACACCTGGCATATTCTGGTCAATAATTCTCAGCACAGCTAATAACAACAATGACAATAAAAAAATTTTTCAGAAACCTACTTAGCTAATAATATTATACCTCTTGTAGAGTGGCTAAGTATTTTCTTTCTTTCTGTTGTAGCCATCAACTGCTGCATTTTCTTGGGATTAACCCTCCTGCCCATAGCTACTAAATGGCTTCCTAACTAGCTTCTAAACACAGCTATTATTACCCGCCAATTTGTTACACTGGAGTAACCACGCGAATTTACCACAGGCTGCCAGGCAGCTCTTATCTCTGAGCGGGGATTTAACCCTTTCGTTCCGGATCCCGCTTTAAAGCGGGTTAAGACCGATTGACTTCTTCCGAATTTTTAAAAATAGTTACTTTATAGCTAGAACCTTCAGATGGCATACACAGGTGCCCAATGCATTGGAGAAGCATCTAAAATAGCTTTCAGCCAGGACTGCTTCGACAGTACCTCACAGCAGTTGCGTTTATTTCTTCCTCGGCAAAAAAAAAAAACATCGGTTCTCCGTCGAATTTTTAAAAAAGTTACCTTCTTCACAGCAGCTTCATTTATGGATCCAGTCATCTCCAGAGCTTTGTAGAAGCAGCAAAAAATTGCTTGAGCTCAGTAGCCTTCCATAACACATTGAAACAACCGCTTCTTTGCCTACCAAGACTTTGCGGTTTGACTTACTGTCTTCTCCATTTTTTATAAAATCGCCAGTTCAACTGGGGACCTCCCTATTACATACAGTCTTAGGTAATGCTTATTACATCATAGGATAAAAGTGAGCGTGTCGTGTGACCCCGGTAACTATGCAAAAAAATTTTTTTTTCAAAGTCATTTTTTGGAAGATGGCGTCTAGAAATTACAATGCGGTGCAAGTTTTAGACTTGCTTGATGCTGACTCTAGCGACTCAGGATCAAGCGGAGAGAAGGGAGACGACATCTAGGGCTATAGGAGGCCCTGTATCAGGGTTAGTGGACCAGACCCCGTCAACTCTGATACTGAAAATGGGAGTCAAGAAGATGATCGAGGTAAGCTAGTCTTTCTCTTGTCTTTCTCTTGAAAAATAGCAAGCTTCTGTTGTGGAAAGGACTTATTTATAGCTATATTGAGATAGAGTAAGCTGTTTAGCTATAATATTATATATATTTCATTGAGTTTTGAGATTTGAAAGTGGCTTGTGGTTTTTTGAACAAATTCAAATTTTCAAAAAATTAAAAAAGTTTTTACCACATATACTACTAGGACCAGATGTGAATGCAGTCACTGCAGATGAGGCGACAGGAGCAGAGTCTTCCAGTCATGAAGGAGAGGATACCGGACCTGAGTTTTCCAATGATGAAACACGAATAGGCAGCAGGTTCCAGTGATGAAGAAGAGGAAGTGGCTCCTCCTGCTCCGAGTTCTGGACGTCCTCGCGGTCGGAGAAGGCGGGAATCGAAGAACAAGAGTCAGGTGGATGAGGTAGGGGGAGAGTGGAAGAAAGATGACAACACACCCATTCTTATTCCATAATCTTTTGTGTAAAGGACCACAGACTTTGATATTTGTGGCTGCTCCCTCCCCCCCCCCCCTCCCCCTCCCTGAACATCCCAAAAGTTGTAATATGTATTGTTATTGTCGTTGTCGTTGTCTGTGTTTTTGTGGTGTTGTAGTGGAGCTTCACACTCGATGTATATGTGTGTGCGTGGAGTTGAAATGTTATTCTGGCGCTTCCAGATCTAACCGGGGAGGGAACGAACTCGGGGGGGGGGGGTCTTTTCCAATCGGGGCTACTATGCCCATGTAAGTTGAATTTCATGTATGTGTGTGTGTGTACACCAGTCAATTTATATTATACATTTATTTTTATGATCTGTATTCACCTGTATCTTCTTTTTTCTAGTGTGTGTATGTGTGTGTGTGCATTTGTGGAATGAGAGAGAGCAACCGTGGACAAACAGTATGTGGCACTTCCGTATACACCCTGGGAGGGAACTCTGGATCTTTTTGGATCGTGACTACTATGCCCATGTAAGTTGAATTTCATGTGTGTGTGTGTGTGGTGTGTACACCAGTCAATTTATGTATAATAAAATATACATTTATTTTTATGATCTGTATTCACCTGTAGCTTCTTTTTTCTTGTGTGTGTGTGTGTGTGTGTGTATGTGTGTGCGTGCATTTGTGGAAAGAGAGAAAGAGCAACCATGAACAAACAGTATGTGGCGTTTCCGGATCCAACC